>ERZ834859.398-NODE-398-length-61192-cov-3.365687_pt1 | contig 61192 bp, 75 predicted proteins | sample MGYA00519947_ERZ834859 | MGnify/ENA primary metagenome ERZ834859 (study PRJEB31850, sample SAMEA3708763) | human gut metagenome | biome: human gut; feature: human-associated habitat; material: faeces | place: China | collected 2014 ...
TGGAAGAGCCGAACAAAGGAGAAGACAGAATTCTGGTTAAATCTCCGAAGGTTGCTACTTACGATTTAAAACCGGAAATGAGCGCTTACGAAGTATGCGACAAACTGGTAGAGGCAATCAAATCTGAAAAATATGATGTAATTATCATTAACTTCGCAAATCCGGATATGGTTGGACATACAGGTGTAGAAGCAGCTGCAATTAAAGCCATTGAAGCAGTAGATGAATGTGTAGGAAAAACAGTGGATGCAATCAAAGAGGTTGGCGGACAGATGTTTATCTGTGCAGATCACGGAAACGCAGAGCAGTTAGTAGACTACGAAACAGGAGCTCCGTTTACAGCGCATACTACAAATCCTGTTCCGTTCATTTTAGTAAATGCAGACCCATCCTATGATTTAAGAGAAGGCGGATGCCTTGCAGATATTGCACCAACTCTGATTGAGTTAATGGGTATGGAACAGCCAAAAGAAATGACAGGAAAATCTTTATTGATTAAAAAATAAAAATTTTTAAAGAGACTGCCCAAAAGGCAGTTTCTTTTATTGTGCAAAATTGCCCTGTGCAAAGAAATATCTTTGTATGAAAAATCGGTGAATGCGAATACTAATACTGGAAATGAAAAAACAGGAGGTTGTACCATGAATCGTTATTTACCGATTAGACAGGTTTACGCCAGAGAAGTGCTGGACTCCAGAGGCAATCCGACAGTGGAGACAGAAGTGACGGTAGGAGAAGGGATTGTGGGGAAAGACGGATATACAGGGAAATCCATTGTTCCATCAGGCGCCTCCACAGGAAAATACGAGGCTTTAGAGCTGAGAGATAAAGAAAATCGTTACTGCGGTCAGGGCGTTTTAAAAGCAGTAGAGAACGTGAACGATAAATTGGCAGAGTGTATTTTAGGAGAAAGCGTTTTAAATCAAAGGCATATTGATACCTTGCTGAAAAGAGAGGATGGAACGGAAAATAAAGAGAAAATGGGTGCAAATGCCATTTTAGGAGTATCTTTGGCAGCGGCTGACGCAGCGGCAAAGGCGCTTCGTATTCCTTTGTATCAATATCTGGGAGGTTGTCAGGCGCATTGTATGCCTGTTCCCATGATGAATATTTTAAACGGCGGGAAACACGCAGATAATACCGTGGATTTTCAGGAATTTATGATTATGCCCGTAGGCGCATGCTGTTTTAAGGAAGGGCTTCGCATGTGTGCGGAAGTATATCATAAGCTGAAAGAAATTTTAAAGTCAGAAGGCTTGTCGGCAGCGGTAGGTGATGAAGGCGGATTTGCACCGGACTTAAAAGGAGCGGAAGAAGCATTGGAGTATATGGTAAGGGCAGTGAAGGAAGCGGGATTTATACCGGGAAAAGAAATTTCTTTTGCTCTTGATGTGGCAGCAAGCGAGCTCTATGAAGACGGTATGTATTATTTTCCGGGACAGAGCTTTATGCGAGGCGAAAAAGTGAGAAAAAGTGCAGAGGAAATGATTGATTATTATGAGCAGCTTTTAGAAAAATTCCCCATTGTTTCCATTGAAGACGGACTTTGTGAAGAGGACTGGGAAGGCTGGGTGAAAATGACACAGCGACTGGGAGATAAGGTACAGCTGGTAGGAGATGATTTGTTTGTTACAAATACAAAACGTCTTCAAAAAGGAATTGAAATGGGTGCAGGAAACGCCATTTTAATTAAGGTAAATCAAATCGGAAGTCTGTCAGAGGCTATGGAGGCAGTGGAGATGGCGCATAAGGCAGGATATTGTGCCATTATTTCTCATCGCTCAGGAGAAAGTGAGGACACCTTTATTGCTGATTTGGCAGTTGCAACGGGAACCGGACAGATAAAGACAGGAGCGCCGTGCAGGGCAGAAAGAACAGCAAAATATAATCGGCTTCTGGAAATTGAAGATGATTTAGGCAAAGAAGCACAGTACAGAAATCCATTTATGAAAAATAATAGTTGAAATTGCAAAGTTCCTGTGTTACACTTGTAGTGCTTAGCAATTAGGAGGTGTAACGATGGAATATTTAAGAATTGCTTTAACTGTGCTTTTCATTATAGATTGTATTGCATTATCTGTAATCATTCTGATGCAGGAGGGAAAATCTCAGGGACTTGGAAGTCTTTCCGGTATGTCTGAGACTTACTGGGGAAAAAATAAAGGACGCTCCATGGAAGGTACTTTAGTAAAAGTAACAAGAATTCTTGGTGTATTGTTCTTTGTGTTAGCTTTAGTATTGAATTTGAAATTTTAATCATGACACTCTTGCATTGCAAGGGTGTCATCTTTTTTGAGGATAAAAACATTGAAAAAAAATCAACAAATTAAAAAAAGAAAAAAAATCGTATATGAAATTATGTGCTGCAAGGAATACCAGCCAATGCGTGCAAAAGAATTGGCAGTACTCCTTCAAATCCCCGCAGGAAAGAGGGAGGAGCTTCATAAAATTTTAGATATGCTTCTGGAAGAAGGAAAAATCAGTATCAATAAAAGAGGCAGATATGAAGCGGTGAGAAGCAGTGCGGCAAAAAAAGAAGCTGAAAAAAAATCTGTAAAAGCAGAGAGAAAAAAAGGTCAGTATTATACAGGAACCTTTATCAGCCATCCAAGAGGCTTTGGATTTTTAGAAATTCCGGAAGCGGAAGAAGATATCTTTATTCCAGAGGAGAGTATAGGAACAGCCCTTCACGGAGATACGGTGCAGATTGTAGTGAAAAAAGACGGCAAAGACGGAAAAAGATGTGAGGGAGAAGTTGTTAAGGTGCTGGAAAGGGGCACAAGGGAAGTTGTAGGGACGTATCAGCAATGTGACGGCTTTGGATTTGTCGTGACAGATAATCAGCGTTTCTTAAAAGATGTGTTTATTCCGGCAGGAAAATCACTGACAGCAGAGGACGGAGATAAAGTTCTTGCGGAAATTAAAGACCATGGAAATAAAAGACGCTCTCCGGAAGGGAAAATTATTGAAATTCTGGGAAAACCGGGAGAATGCGGCGTAGATGTTCTGTGTGTGGCAAAAAGCTATGAACTGCCTATGGAATTTCCCGAAAAGGTAGCAAAACAGGCTGAACGTATCAAAGAAACCTTAAATGAAGGAGATTTTTACGGCCGAGAGGACTTAAGGGACGTTGTCATGGTGACCATAGACGGAGAAGACGCAAAGGATTTGGACGATGCCGTATCTCTTACAAAAGAGGAGGATTTGTATCATTTAGGCGTACACATTGCAGATGTGAGCAATTATGTTCAGTACAACAGCGCTTTAGATAAAGAAGCCTTAAAAAGAGGAACAAGCGTATATTTGGCAGACCGAGTTATTCCCATGCTTCCCAAAAAGCTTTCCAACGGAATTTGTTCCTTAAATGCAGGGGAAGACAGACTGGCGCTTAGTTGTCTGATGGATATTGATAAAAAGGGAAGAGTGGTTTCTCATCGTATTGTGGAGAGCGTTATTCATGTAAAAGAAAGAATGAGCTATACAAATGTAAAGAAAATTCTTTTGCAGGAAGATGAAGAGCTTGCAAAACGCTATGAAGAGCTGCTGCCGATGTTTTTCCAGATGAAAGAGCTGTCAGAGCTTCTTCGAAACAGAAGAAAGAAAAGAGGAGCTATTGATTTTGACTTTCCGGAGAGCAAGCTGGTTTTAGATGAGAAGGGAAAAGTGGTCGATATTTATTCTTACGAACAGAATATTGCTACCCGCCTGATTGAGGATTTCATGCTGGCTGCCAACGAAACCGTGGCAGAGGAATATTGTATGCTGGGATTGCCTTTTGTATACAGAACCCATGAGAATCCGGATATGGAAAAAATGGAGACGGTTCTGGAGATGGTTCATCAGGCAGGCATAAAAGTAAAAAAAGGAAAGGAAACCATTTCTCCCAAGGAAGTTCAGAAGATTTTAAAAGAGCTGGAAGGAATGGAATGTGAGCCTTTCTTTGCAAGATTGATTTTGCGTTCTATGAAACAGGCAAAATATACAGTGGAGGATACCGGACATTTTGGCTTAGCAGCAAAATATTACTGCCATTTTACATCACCTATTCGCCGTTATCCTGATTTACAGATACACAGAATTATCAAAGAAACTCTTCGCGGCAAAATGACAGAGGCAAAAATCCAACATTACAAAGGAATTCTGGAGGAAGTGGCAAGACAGTCCAGTGCTATGGAGAGAAGGGCAGAAGAAGTAGAGCGGGAAACCATTAAGATGAAGAAAGCAGAATATATGAAGCAGCATATTGGGGAAGCTTTTGAAGGAACGGTTTCCGGTGTGACAGAATGGGGCTTTTATGTAGAGCTGGATAATACTGTGGAAGGTCTGGTGCATGTAAACAGTCTGACGGATGATTACTATACTTTTGATAAAGACAGATACTGCCTTGTAGGAGATATGACAGGAAGAGCTTACAGAATGGGGCAGAGAGTGAAGGTCTGGGTGGAAAATGCAGATGAGAATACAAAGACAGTGGATTTCAAAATAGAAAGGATGGGGTAGGATATGGCAAAAAAATCAGAAAATCGCCTGATTGCAAACAACAAAAAAGCCTATCATGATTATTTTATTGAAGATACTTACGAAGCCGGAATTGCTCTGGCGGGCACAGAAGTAAAATCCCTTCGCATGGGTAAATGCAGTATTAAAGAGTCCTTTATTCAAATTGATAAGGGAGAGGTCTTTATCTTCGGTATGCACATCAGTCCTTATGAAAAGGGAAATATTTTCAATAAAGACCCTTTACGTGTAAGAAAGCTTTTGCTTCACTCCTATGAGATACGAAAAATTGAGGGTAAAATTCGAGAAAAGGGTTATACTCTGGTGCCTTTGAAGGTATATTTTAAAGGCAGTCTTGTAAAGGTGGAAATGGGAGTGGCAAAAGGAAAGAAATTATATGACAAACGTCAGGATATTGCCAAGAAAGACCAGAGAAGAGAAACAGAGCGAGAATTTAAGGTGAAAAATCTATATTAAGGGGAGGAAAACAGAATGAAATTTAAAGACATGCCTTATGAAAGAATTGATTTTGCAAAGGCAAAAGCAGAGCTTTCGGAAATTATGGAAAAATCAAAAGCTGCAAAGAGCGGAGAAGAACAGTTTGAAGTTCACAAAATGTTTTATCGGTTAAACGATAAAATCCAAACACAGGTAACACTTTGTTCCATTCGTCATACCATTGACACCACAGATGAATTTTACGAAAAGGAACAGAATTACTATGACGAACAAATTCCGGAGTATTCCAATCTATGCGTGGAATATCAGAAAATTTTGTTCTATTCTCCATACAGAGAGGTTTTAGAGGGAAAAATCGGACAGGTAGCTTTTAAAAATATGGAAATTGCCATGAAATCTGTATCAGAAGAAATTATTCCTCTTATGCAGGAAGAAAATACTTTGGTAACAGAGTACGAAAAGCTTCTGGCAAGCGCTAAAATTCCATGGGGAGAGGAGACACTAAATCTTTCTCTTCTGACACCGTATCTGAAGCATAAGGACGCAAAGATACGAAGAGAAGCGCAGGAAAAGCAAAATGAATTTTTTTTAAGTATTCAGGATAAATTGGACGAGCTTTATGACAAGCTGGTGAAAAACCGTACCTTGCAGGCGAAAAAGCTGGGATTTGAAACTTATACGTCTTTAGGCTATCTGCGTATGCAGAGAAACTGCTATGGAAGAGAAGAAATTGAAAATTTAAGACGTCAGGTAAAAGAAGTATGGGTTCCTTTTGCAGAAAGTATTTTTGAAAAACGAAAAGAGCGTCTGGGACTGTCTAAGCTTTCTTATACAGATGAGGTGGTATACAGTCCAAAAGGAAATCCACAGCCGGAAGGAACACCGGAGGAAATCCTTCAGGCAGGGCAGCAGATGTATGAGGAACTTTCTCCTGAAACCAAGGAATTTTTTGATTTTATGATGGACAATGAGCTTCTTGATGTGTTCGGAAGAAAAACAAAGGCAGTAGGCGGCTATATGACCTATATTCCGGATTATAAAGCGCCGTTTATTTTTGCCAATTTCAACGGAACAAGCGGTGATGTAGATGTTATGACACATGAATGCGGTCATGCTTTTCAGGGATATCTGGCAGCAGCCGATCCTATTCGTGAGCATGCAGACATTGGAATGGAAACCGCAGAAATTCATTCTATGTCTATGGAATTTTTTACTGAGCCGTGGTATCCTTTGTTTTTTGGAAAAGAAACCGCACAGGAATATACAGATATGCACTTAGAGGACGCTGTGATTTTTGTTCCTTACGGCTGCATGGTTGACGAATTCCAGCATATAATATACGACAATCCAAATCTGACACCAAAGGAGAGAAAGCAGGTGTGGAAGGATTTGGAGAGGGATTACAAGCCGCATCTGTTCTATGATGGGCTGGAATTCTTTGAAAACGGCTGCTTTTGGCAGAAGCAGCATCATATTTACAGTTTTCCGCTGTATTATATCGATTATGTAATTGCGCAGCTCTGCGCTTTTGAATATAAAATCTGGATGGATAAGGACAGAAAGGCTGCATGGCAGAGTTATTTGAAATTATGCAGAATGTCTGCGGCTAAGTTCCACACAGAGCTTTTAGAGGAGGCAGGACTGGAAACTCCGTTTAAAAATGGAGTACTTGCGAAAATTGTAGAGAATTTAAAGAAATGATAAAAAACGTAAGAGAAAAAGTGCTTTTTTGTAAGCACTTTTTCTGTTTAAAAGCAATAGAAAAGTTTTTAAAATTAAACGAATTCTATAAAAAATAAACAAAATATAAACAAATGTGAATTTTCATGCAAAATTTGTGAGAAAAAAGATTGACGAATTCAATCGAAGACTATATAATAGCTAGTATACGTAAATTCAGTTGATTAAAGTGCTGGTGTAAATGAAATCTAATGTATAGACATTGGATTATTATTTTACGCTGAATGTCTTTCCTATAAAGACAGATGTATGAGAAGACCTGAAGTTACAAGAAGAAATATAAAGGAAAAGGAGTAAGTTGTAATGGCAAAATATGTTGTTAAACGAATTTTACTTGCAATCGCAACAATCTTTATTGTATGCGTAATCACATTTTTTGCAATGAATGCAATTCCGGGTGGACCGTTTGATGGTGAAAAAGCAACGACACCAGAAGTAAAAGCGGCATTAGAAAAGAGATATAACCTTGACAAACCGGTTCCGGAACAGTTTGTAATTTATATGGGAAATGTTTTCCAGGGTGATTTTGGTATCTCTACAAAAACAGGACGTGATATTGGAGAAACAATTTTCACATCTTTTAAGGTTTCAGCGAAGCTGGGAGCTATGGCAGTAGTAACAGCAATTATCTTCGGATTGGTTTTAGGAAGTATTGCTGCGCTTACCAGAAATAAACTTCCTGACAGATTGATTATTTTCTTCTCCACATTGTTTACATCGCTTCCCAGCTTTGTACTCGGTTCCCTCCTGCTTTTGGTATTTTCCATCAAGCTGAAATGGGTTCCTGTATGGAGTCCTGATAATCAGAATTATATTCTTCCGGTAATTGCATTGGCAGCTTACCCTATGGCTTATATCACACGTCTTACAAAGACAAGTATGCTGGATGCAATGGGACAGGACTATGTGCGTACAGCCAGAGCAAAAGGTGTTGCACAGTGGAAGGTGATTTTCAAACATACATTGAGAAATGCTCTTATTCCGGTTGTTACATACGTAGGTCCGATGACAGCAGCAATTCTTACAGGTAGCTTGGTTGTAGAAAAAATCTTTACAATCGGCGGACTTGGCGCAAAATTTGTTGATAGTATTATCAACCGAGATTACCCGCTTATTATGGGTGTAACTATTTTCCTTGCAGTATTGATGGTTACAATGAACTTGATTACAGATATTGTATATAAACTCATTGATCCAAGAATTAAATTAGATTAGGAGGAGACATAAGACATGGAAAATACAAATAAAAATTTGGATCAGATGCCTAAAAAATCTCCTTTTAGCTTTCAGGTAGACCTGAGTAAATTTGAAAAGGCAACAGATGAAGAAAAAAGACAGCAGGAGGTTATGAGCGAGTCCTCCACATTCTTTAAAGACGGTATGCGTAAGCTGATGAAAAACCCATTGGCAGTAGGAAGTGTTATTGTATTGCTTTTAATTATCCTTACTATTGTAATTACACCATACGTTGTACCGTATAAATATTCACAGATTGTTACCGTAAACGGTAAGCGTGACAAAACAGCGGCAAATATGGCTCCGTTCCAGTATTCTGATTTAGAAAAGGAATATATGAAAGAGGGCGGTGAAGTATTCCCTCATATTATGGGTACTGATGAAATGGGTAGAGATTATTTTGTACGTGTTGTATACGGAACAAGAATTTCCCTGTTGGTAGGTGTATTTGCAAGTTGTATCGTTGTGCTAATCGGTGTTATCTACGGAAGTGTCTCCGGATATTTCGGCGGCAAGGTCGACTTGGTCATGATGCGAATAGTGGATATTATCTATTCCCTGCCGGATATGCTGATGATTATTCTGTTATCCGTAGTGCTTCGTGAAACCTTGAACTTGGATGCAATTCCGGCGCTTAGCAAGCTGGGTACAAATATGATTTCTCTGTTTATTGTATTCGGTCTTTTATACTGGACCAGTATGGCTCGTATGGTAAGAGGGCAGATCCTTACAATTAAACAGAATGAATACGTACTTGCTGCAAAAGTAAGTGGCGCAAAACCGGGAAGAATTATCCGCAGACATATTCTTCCAAACTGTGTCAGCGTTATTATTATTTCCGCAGCATTACAAATTCCTTCCGCTATTTTTACAGAGAGCTTCTTAAGCTTCGTAGGTCTGGGTGTTCAGGCGCCAATGCCTTCTCTTGGTTCTCTGGCAAATGCGGCTCGTGCAGGTATTTCAGCGTATCCTTATAAACTGATTTTCCCGGCACTGATGATTGGTCTTATCACTCTTTCCTTTAACCTGATTGGTGACGGTCTGCGTGATGCGTTCGATCCAAAATTAAGGAGGTAATAGAAAAATGAGCGAGACAATCCTTTCAGTAAAAAATCTTTGTACTTCCTTTACAACAGAAAAAGGTGAAGTAATGGCCGTAAACGGCGTTTCCTTTAATCTGGATAAAGGGAAAATCCTTGGTATTGTAGGTGAGTCCGGTTCCGGAAAGAGTGTTACTGCATATTCCATTATGCAAATTCTGGAGAAAAACGGAAGCATCAAACAGGGTGAAGTTTTATTTAAAGGTGAAGATATTACAAAATTTTCAGAAAAACAGATGAGGGCGTTCCGTGGAAAATGTTGTTCCATTATTTTCCAGGATCCTATGACTAGCTTAAATCCAGTTTTTACAATTGGAAACCAGTTAAAAGAAGCCATTGAGTTACATACAGAACGCAAAGGAAAAGAAGCAGAAGCCCGTGCAGTGGAAATGCTTACTTTAGTAGGTGTAAACGAACCGGAGAAACGTATCAAACAGTATCCTTATGAGTTATCCGGCGGTATGCGCCAGAGGGTTATGATTGCTATGGCACTGGCATGTGAACCGGATATCCTGATTGCCGATGAACCGACAACAGCGCTTGACGTTACCATTCAGGCTCAGATTTTGGAACTGATGCAGAGTCTTCAGAAAAAATTAGGTATGGCTATTATCATGGTTACTCATGACTTAGGTGTTATTGCAGATATGTGCGACGAAATCATTGTTATGTACGGCGGTAGAGTTTGTGAACGTGGTACAGCAGAAGATATCTTTTACAGACCGGCGCATGAATATACAAAAGGTCTGCTTCGCTCCATTCCGAATGTTGACCGTATCGGAGAAAAGCTGGTTCCGGTTCCGGGAACACCGATTAACTTATTAAATATGCCAAAAGGCTGTGCTTTCTGTCCCAGATGTGAAAATGCAATGAAAATTTGTCTTGAGGAACAGGCACCGGAAGTACAGATGCCAGACGGACATTTTGCATCTTGCTGGCTCAGCGTAAAAGAACTTATGGAGAACCAGAAAGGAGCCGGAAGTAATGAGTGATAATTTCGTACCAAATAAAGAGTATCTGGTAGAAGTAAATAATCTGAAACAGTATTTTCCAATCAAAGCAGGGTTTGGTAAAACAATTCCTTTAAAAGCGGTAGACGGCGTATCCTTCGCAATCAAACCGGGAGAAACTCTGGGATTGGTAGGAGAGTCCGGTTGTGGTAAAACAACAGTAGGACGTTCTCTGTTACACTTATATAAACCAACCAGCGGCGATATTTTTTACAATGGTCAGCGTGTAGACGAAAAAAGTATTCAGTCTATGAGAAAGGATATGCAGATGGTTTTTCAGGATCCATATTCTTCCTTAAACCCACGTATGACAGTAGAGGATATTATCGGTGAACCTTTAGACGTACATAAATTATATACTTCTAAGGGAGAAAGACGTGATAAGATTTTACATCTTATGGAATTAGTAGGTCTGAATGCAGAGCATGCAACACGATATGCACATGAGTTTTCCGGCGGTCAGCGTCAGCGTATCGGAATTGCCAGAGCATTGGCTACAAATCCAAAGTTTATTATATGTGATGAGGCGGTCAGCGCTCTTGACGTATCTATTCAGGCACAGGTTATCAACATGTTTGAAGAACTTCAGGATAAGCTGGGAATTGCTTATTTGTTTATCGCCCATGACTTATTGGTTGTACATCATATTTCAGATAGAATTGCAGTTATGTATCTGGGACGTGTGGTTGAAATTGCAGATGCAGATGAATTAAATGCAAGTCCAATTCATCCATATACACAGTCCTTATTAAGCGCAGTACCTTATCCGGATCCAAAGATGGCAAAGGAAAGACAGCGTATTATTCTGGAAGGTGACGTACCAAGTCCTCTGCACATGCCAACAGGCTGTGCGTTCCGTACACGTTGCAAATATGCAACAGAGCAGTGTGCAAAAGAATGTCCGACATTAACTGACAGAGGTAACGGACATCAGGTTGCATGCTGGAATAAATAGTGATACAACATTCCGTTAGGAATTTTGTATAATAAATGTATACTTATGAAGGAAATAAGTAGAAGGAGGCAAAAATGAAAAAACGTGTTTTAGCAATGCTTCTTGCTTCTGCAATGGTTGCCGGTTCACTGGCAGGATGTGGCGGCTCCAGCGACAAACCAGAAGCAAGCACAGAAGATGGAAAAGAAACAGCAGAAGAAGGTTCTGCAGCACCGGAATGGGAAGCTTATGATGAATTAATTGCCAACATCAAGAAGGAAACAGACCTTGTAAAACGTGAGGCAATGATGCACGAAGCAGAAGATATGCTTATGGATACATGGGCAGTTGTTCCTTTATACTACTACAACGATGTTTATATGCAGAGTACAGATGTAGAAGGTATTTACTCTAACCTTTTCGGATTTAAGTATTTTGGATTTGCAACAGCTCCAAATAATGAATTATCCTTACAGGTTGCATCTGAACCAAATAAACTTGATCCGGCGTTAAACTCAACAGTAGACGGCGCTTGTCTGGCACTTCTTTCATTTGCCGGATTATATAAATATGATGAAACAGGAGCTTTAGTTCCGGACTTAGCTGAAAGCCATGAAATGAGCGAAGACGGTCTTACTTATACTTTCACAATGAAAGACGGTTTGAAATGGTCTGACGGTGAAGCTCTTGACGCAACAGACGTTGCATACAGCTGGAACAGACTTGTAGATCCTAATACAGGTGCTGACTATTCTTACTTAGCAGACGGTATTGCTAAGAAAGAAGACGGTACACTTGATATCGCAGCTTCTGAAGACGGAAAAACATTTACAGTAAAACTTGCAGCACCTTGTGCATACTTCCTTGACTTATGTGCATTCCCTGCATTTTACCCAGTTCCACAGCAGAACGTAGAGTCCGCTGAAGGCGCAGCAGATAACCCGGGTGCATGGTGTCTGGAGTCTGGATTTGTAACATCCGGTCCGTTTACATTAAAAGAGTGGAAACACAATGAGTCTATGACTTATGAACCAAACCCAAATTACTATGATGCTGGAAAAGTTTCTTTGAAGAAAATCAACTTTATGTTAAGTGCTGATGATACAGCTGTATTTAACGCATTTAAAGATGGTTCTTTACAGTTTAGTGATACAATTCCAACAGACGAAATGAAAAATGTTGTAAATACACCTGAATTCCACAAAATTGCTACTTTAGGAACATATTACTCAGGATTTAATGTTCAGAGTGAATTATTTGCAGGAAAGACAGCACAGCAGGCAGCAGATATGCGTCATGCATTCTCCTTACTGATTGACCGTCAGTATATTGTAGATACAATCGCTCAGGCTGATCAGACAGTAGCTAACACATTTATTCCGGAAGGTATGTTAGATGGACAGGGTAGCGAATTCAGAGCAAATGATGACGCTTATACTTATCCAGATGCAGAAAACGTTGGTTACTATGATCCAGAAAAAACAGAAGCTAACGTAGAAGAAGCTAGAAAATTATTAGAAGGTGCTGGATATAAATTTGATGATGCAGGTATGTTATCTCCAGAAACACCAATTAATATTACATACCTGACAAATGACTCTGAAGGTAATGTTAAGATTGGTGAAGCTATGCAGCAGGATTTCAATGAAATCGGTATTAACATGACAGTAGAAACACGTGAATGGTCTACATTCCTTGAAGAAAGAAAAGCTGGTAAATTTGACTTTGCTCGTGAAGGTTGGTTAGCAGATTACAATGACCCAATTAACATGCTTGAAATGTGGGAAACAAAATCTGGTAACAATGATATGCAGTTTGGTAGATAATTTACTTTCTGCTATATTCTTGTAATGAAAAGCGCCGCTTTGAGATTGAAAAATCTTGAAGCGGCATTTCTATTTGTCGAGAAATTAATATTCCCTTGACAAATGAGGTAAATACGTTTAGTATTATAGTTGCGCCAAAGGAAGTATGTTATTCTCGTTTGCACAACCAGAATGCTTTTAGGGCTTGTACTGGTTTCGACGGGGGTTTTGAAGTTGAGGAAGCCATCTGCAGACTCCGGGACTGCATACCAACCTGGAAATTAAATATAAACGCAAACGATAACGTAGCGTTAGCTGCCTAATTGCAGCTTGTCAGCCTTAAACCACCCGCTGTTTAAGAACCTGGCATCGACTTTGCGGGGCACTTCGCTTTCAAAGCTTTGAGAAAGTGGAAGATTTTATGAAGCTACTAAGTGCAAAAGCCTGTTATTCGGCGTTTGTGTGAGGGAATGTTAAAAGAATAACTGTGATGGGAGATGCCGCAAGGGATAGACTTTCGGACAGGGGTTCAATTCCCCTCAGGTCCATAGAAAAAGCTCAGTGTTTACTGGGCTTTTTTGTTTTCGTGTTGCATTTCGTGTTGCATATTATCAAAATGATTTAATGATAGTTTGGCAAACTTATCCTTTTCCGGAATTAAAATATTTCTGTATACTGCTTTCATTGTGCGGTCTGTGCTCCAGCCACCCATAGACATAATATACTGGTCCGGTACACCGAGAGCGTGATTAACGGATACATAATAATGCCTTAAATCATGAAAACGAAATTTAGGCATATTCAGATTATTTCTAAGTGTTCCGAAGCGATCTGTTATCTGATCAGGAGTCAAGGATACAATTCTTCCTGTTTTCCCTTTTAAAATGTCAATTAAAAATTCCGGAAGATATACATTACGATTACTACTTTCAGTTTTTGGCGGTTTTATTTTCCAACCATTACTTTCAGTTTTACCCATACTTTTATTGATACGAATATAGCCGTTAAGCACATCTGCATCTTCTAATGCACAAATTTCTCCCCTGCGAAGCCCTGCAAAGGCTCCAAGGTAAATTGCTATTTGCAAATCATCTTTTGAATTAAGAAGAAGAGTTTTAATATCTTTGTCTGAAGGTATATAGATATCTTCCTGTTTTTTCTGAGGAAAGTTAATTTTAAAATGCAAGTCAGAAAAAGAGGAAACGGCTGCATTAAAAAGTCCATAAGCATTTTTGACAGTTTTCACACTTACAGTAGAAGATAAGGAGTTCACCCATTTTTGAACCTTTATCGTTGTTAAGAGAGAAAGTCGTTCATTTGTTATGTCTGTCAGATAGTTCTTTTGGATTACTTTGTAGCCGGTTAAAGTGCTTTCGGATAAAACGTGAGTTTTTGACTGGATATAAGAAGAAACAGCTTGCCCCACAGTCAAATCTTCATGTTCCGTATATCGCTCTTTATTGGCTGCCCAGTCCGCAGCTTGTTTTTCGCAGGCACGCTTTCCTTTCGGACCTGCGATATCACTGGTGAATGATTTGTAGACTCTTTTCTTTTTTGTAGTGCCGTCTGGTTGCGGTATTTCTTCAGTGTGAGAATAAACCTGCACACGCCATGAACCTGACGGAAGTTTCTTTGCTGATGCCATAATTCATCTTCCTTTCTATTTTTTGGGTATAAAAATAACAGCCATCGAAAGTATGTTCCGATTGCAAGGCTGTTCCGAAGATGATACAATATAGTTGCTAAAAACCCTTATGTATCTTCGGATATATAACACACCGTTCCTGTTGGCGCAGGGGCGGTTTTATTATTTGTTATCTAATTTCTTTTGTTCTTGTTCAATCTGTTTAATGCTTTTAGCAGGTGTCGGCAAATCTTCAGGCATTGTTCCGCCTAATCTTTCAATCGTATCGCGAACTTCTTTTCCTACATTATAGTGGGTTCTATTTGCTTCGCTTTTTCCTTGAATGTGATCTCGTCTTAATTTGGCTTCTGTTTGAGTTGCTCGGAATAAATTAGCAGCCAATTCTTCATATCCCATATAATCTAAGATTTTTTCATTTTTCTTGAGTCCTTTATGGTGATGAATATCTTTGGCTGTCATACCACCATATAAACCTTGGTATCCATGATTTTGAAAAATAGCATAGTCTATTGAAGTAGCGACACCAGCATCTTTTGCAGCTTCTACCAGTAATTTATTATGTTCGGCCATTTGGTGACGGATTGCAAGACGTTTCTGGTCTTCATTTAATTCATCAAAGTTTTCGATTAATTCTTGTTGGCGAGTTTTGATGGCAAAATAAGTTTGGCCAAGTGCAATAACTTTTTTTCTTGCATCACCATTTTGCACAATAAGATAGCAGGCGTAACGAGACAATTCATAATCATCGATAACACGTTCACCACCGTTGGGCATAGGTGATGTTTTGCCAATGTCGGCAAAATGTTCTGAAATTGCATTTTCACTGTTTTTACAAGCAATTATAGCTCTATCAATTACTTCTTTAAAACGTCTCCATTGTTTATATTCAAGAGCAACTTGCAATTCTCTCGCATACCAGAATTCTTCTCCATACTTATTTATATGTTTTATTGACTCAAATAAGGTTTCGGTGTAATTATTTTGTTCTTCGTTTGTGAGAGCTTTTCCAAGAACACGTTCATGGATTTCAGATAGCTTCTTTTCGAAATCATCCATAGATTTCATCTCCTTTCAATTATTTTAGATAGCACTGAGCGGTTTTTCACATTTGACAAATAATCCAACCTGACATATAATATACTTAACAGGAAAGCCGGAAGGGAACCACAACTTCCCCGTCCCGGCGAAAAGAAAAACTATTGAAAATAGCTCGTCGACTTTTGCAGGGTCAGGACGGGTTATTTTTTATGGGTATAATTGAGAATAGTAACGATTAATAAGGCAACCCTTACAATCAGACTTAATTCTTCGTATGTACTCATTGGCACCACCTCCGACAGGCTCGGAACGGGTGCAGCACGTCCCCCGGCTTCCCAGGTAAGTATATTATATTGTCAAGGTGTTGCCCCTGTGTTGGCAGGGGCGGTTGGTGTTATAAAACGTGAGATGCAATAAGCTTGTTTATGGACTGTACATCAGAATTTGAGGAAAAATCAAATTTCACTGTACCTAATCCGCTGAAGCAAACTGTAAGTTCTGAGTCCATATCAAAAGTTCCGGCACTTTCAACTGAGAAGGCTTGCATCTTTGAATACGGTAGTGAAGTATAATCTTTTTTAGAACCGGTAATACCTTGTACGTTGCAGGCAATAATTCTTTTATTGGTAAAAACAACGAAATCTCTCATAGCAGAGTAATAACCAGCTACTTCTTCTCCTGGAATGAGCAAGTCGAATACTTCTTTCGGAATGTTCTTATCTTTTCCTTTACTTAATTTGAATACTTTTTTGTTTTGAAAATCAATCATTTGAAAATCTCCGTATAATATTTTTGCTGTAATCTATCTTTTAAAGATATTTTTTAACAGACTCTATTAAAAGATCTTTATATTTATAAATATCGTTCAAATCTTCTATGATATACTTGGTAAATTTCTTGTTTTCATCAGGTACAAACAATTGTTTATTTTTTCTATCCAGATTTAATCGACAAATAGGTTTTCTATTATTATCTTTATATAAGATGCCAAAATAACTTTCAGTATCTCTATGCACAACATCTTCTACAGGTACAGAACCAGCTAATAATCCTTTAATTATATAAAAAGCTTCAAGTTCTTCTTCTGTAGTTATAATTTTAGATGTTGGTTCTTCAGTGACTGTCACCTCAGATGCGATAGATGTTTCTTCTTCACTATCTTTGGAGAGAGCAGAAGAAATTTTATTATTGACAATTTCATTAACAAAAGAAGAAAACGCTTTTTTAACAACTGGAGTGAATTTTTCAATAATACGCTGATTTTTTTGTCCATCGTAAATATTAGTAAGTATAAAACGGACAAATTCTTCAGAAGGCTTGTCAAATTCAGAAGAGAGAACACCTTTTATTAAAGAACTATATTTCAATTCTTCAGCGGTACTAAAAATTTTCTCTTTATCAAAATTTTCTTTGCAGAATTTTTTTAATTCGTTAATTGAAGCTTCTTTTATAGAAAGCATATCTATTTCTAAGAATGGAACTAAATCCATTTTATTTGACTCTTCTAAATCAGTATAAAATCTGTAAATAATGCCGTTAGTCAAAATACCGAATTTTGCAGGAGTTGTTCCAAAATATCTGAAAAGTTGTGAAGAATGTTTATCAAGCTGCTCAGAACAACTTTTACATTCGATTAAAATATTAGGTACACCATCTTCTAATATAGCATAATCAACTTTTTCACCCTTTTTAATACCAACGTCTGCGGTGTATTCGGGGCAAAACTCCAAAGGGTTAAAGACGTCATACCCTAAAATTTGAAATACTGGTACAATTAAAGACATTTTTGTTGCTTCTTCAGTTGAAATAGTATCTTTAAGTGCAGATACACGTTCTGAAAATTGCTTGATTTTTTCATTAAATTCCATAAGATTTCCTCCCTCATTTGAATTTTTATTAAAACGCTTATGCGAATTAACCTATTCTTTTAAAATCCATAATTTTTTCATCATAGCCAGCCAATCTTGCCAGCTGTTTTTTTGTCATATCAGGATTTTCATATACCAATGAGTCTGGTATGAGTAATTCAGCAGCAAAAGTATTAGCTTCTTTTTCTATCCATGCAGTAGACAGAAATGTTTTGTTACGAATGAAATAACAATTCTCTGTTCTATGTAAAATAGCGTGACCAAGTTCATGAGCCATAACAAATGTTTTTTCACTTTCTGATAATTCGTTATTTAAAAATATACATCTGTGTTTCTTTAAGTATAAATAACAGCCGCTGTAATGTCCCATAGGACCAATTATGTATTCGATTTTTAATAAGTCCGCTATTTCAAATGGATTTTGAGTATTGTATTTTTTTATAAGATGCAAAGCTATCTTTTTAATATCTCTATTCAATGTTATAGCACCTACTTCTTATTTTTATTTGGGTTATATAGTTCTTTATTGATTTTTTTCAATCTAATAAGCATAGCTTCTAGTTGTGTAGCAAATAATTCCCTATCATCCTCAGGAATATCATTCCCATCAAAACTTGCAGGACCAGCTTCTTGATTGTTTAGTTTTTCCATAATTGTTTCTAAATCTTTGGCAATATCTCTTTTATCCCTGGAAGTTAATTCAGAGGATTTTTCTTTAGGTGTAGCATCCTCCTCACCCGTCATTAAATAATCTACAGTAACGCCAAAGTAATCAGCTATTTTTTGTAATGTTTTTGCACTAGGGGTATTTCTTCCAGATTTCCAGTTACTTAAAGAAGTCTGGGTTACACCTGTAGCCTTGGAAACTTTATAAGCTGTCAAATTATATTTTTGTAATAGTTGTTCAAAAACACTATACATATTTTGTGCTCCTTTCACAAAAGCAAAATACTTTCGAAAAAGTTAGTAAAAATACTTGACTACGGAGCGTAAGTGTAGTATAGTTTACTTACGCAAACGAAAGTAACAAGCAAAAAACACTTTCGTAAAGATATGCTAAATAATTAAAATGTAGTAGTTTTATATTTGAAAGTATATCACGTATGCGAAGTAAAATCAATATATACTTTCGAAAAAGGAGGTGCAATTATGTACAAAAAATTTGAGAAATTATTGGAGAAAACGCATAAAACAACATATAGAGTATCGAAAGAAACAGGAATTGCTCAAAATGTGTTTTCTAATTGGAAATCAGGGAGAAGTGTTCCCAAAACGGACAAACTCAAAATCCTTGCCGATTACTTCGGCGTAAGCATTGAGTATTTCTTAGAGTAGGAGGTGAGGGAAATGAATTTAACAGATGCAAGCTTAATTTTAGGAATTCTCTCTATTATTCTTGGAATTGCAACAATAATAGAGAGATGGCGTCATTAACGTTCAAGAGAAGTGTTATTCATAGAAATAGGGTAAAATTTTGTTCCTTTATTGCTATGAATAGTTATTGAAGTTTTCGCAGAAAGCAATTCCGCATTGCTAATAGGTATGGGGCTTTTACAAAAAAAGAATCCACCAATTATTCCATATCCTTCAATATGAGCAGGAAGAGGAATTGTGTGAACATTAATTTCATCAAGTATCTCACCTTTACACTTTTGAGTTGCTTGAAAGACGAATTGAGGAATCCAGTAAAATTCCAGAGATGTATCGTCTATATTAAGAAAGATTCGAGATATAGAAATAGGGACTTTTACTTTATTTTCAATTGACATTGAAATTGTAATTCCCTTGTGATCATGTTCCGAAATTAAATGATTTTTGTAAATGACATGTAACTTCATACGGTTTTGAAGAATATCTCTTAAAAAATTATATAAAGAGAGTAAGAAACCTAAAACAGCAATTAAGAAAGTTATATTTTCTTTCGTAAGCAAAGAGAGAATTTTGTCCATGTACATTCTCCTTTCATAAAACTCGGCATGGCGGTGCCTGTAAGTAAAGTATAGGAGATATATTAGGAAAACACAAGACAGGAGGTGACAACATGGCACAAGTCTACTTAACACAAGCACAGGAAAGACAAGCTAAAGCTGAGAAGCAGTTAAGAATATGGATTGCTACTCAGGTAACAAATCAGAGAGAGATTGCAAAAAAGACAGGCTTAAAATACTGCACAGTAAATAAGCGGATTAACGAGCCTGAGACATGTACACTGGAAGAACTTTGGAAGATATTAGATGCCTTAGAAGTTCCGCCAGAGGAAAGGGCAAAGATACTTTTATAGGAGGGAAAGAAACTTGCAAATTGGAGACAAGATAACCGGTGCCGGATTTATTAGTATGCTGCTTTTGGCATCTGGTTTAGATGGGCCATACTGGAAGATATGTTTACTGCTGGTAATCGCATCCTTGGTTGTGATGTGTATTGGTCAGCAAATTAAAAAAGTCCGCTGGGCGGCAACCCGTGTGCGGACAAAGAAAAATAAATATCTCGTCATTATTGTAAGACGAGTATAGGAAGGATGTCAAGATAAGAATGAGAAATAAAGCAATCAACGCACTGCTAGAACTGGGTATTCCGGCAAATACGAAGGGATTTTTATATATCACAGATGCTATGGAGGCCATAGATGAAAATGAAGGACTTCAATATAAGACTTATCAACTGTATGAAGAAATTGCTAAAAAATATGAAGGAGTTACAGCATCAAAAGTAGAAAGAGCTATTCGACATGCCTTTAGCGAGGTTACTGCCTATAAAAATATAGAAGCGGTAGAAAAATGGCTTACGCTGTCTGGAAGAATGAGCAACGGGAACTTATTAGCAATCTTATACATCAGATTAAACAGGGAGGTAGAGTAAATGTTTGAAAAAATGAGTGATGGAGATGTGGCGGTATATTTAAGAAACGCAGCGTTGCAAATGCTTAGGCTATCTCAGGAACGTGGGGTGGATATTACTATTGATACAAGGACAAGAGGGTATATGAATGTACGTGTAGGTGATTATGAGATATATAAAGGAAGCAGAGATGGCAAAATCAGATATCAATATCATCCTTTGAACGACAGCGGCGTTGGAGAGTGGAGAGAGGATATCTCACCGCAGTCTATTCGGTTTGGTATGCTATCGTAGGAGGTACAGAATGAATGAACTTTTTATCATTCTTGAGAACCAAGACCATGCGTCTTGGTTAAAGGCGAGAACCTATGGTATTGGCGGATCGGATGCTTCAGCCATCGTTGGGATGAATCCATATAAGACAAATATTGATTTATTTGAGGAAAAGATAGGACGCAGGGTTCCGGAAGACATCTCAGATAAACCATACGTCAGATATGGAACTTTAGCAGAAGAACATATCCGAGCATTGTTTTCCCTGGATTATCCGGAATACAAAGTTTCTTACCATGAAAACAGGATATTGCGTAGTAAGGCTTATCCCTTTCTGCAAGCATCTCTGGACGGGGAACTGGAAGACGAAAATGGAAGAAAAGGAATTCTGGAAATTAAAACTACAAATATACTGCAGAGTATGCAGTATGAGAAATGGAAAGACAGAATTCCGGACAACTATTACATACAGGTCTTACATTACTTGCTTGTTACCGGATATGAATTCGGGGTGTTAAGAGCACATCTTCTTGGAAACTGGGGAAGAGATAAAAGAACAACAGTGAAGCATTATTTCATTGAACGTTCGGAAGTGGAAGATGATTTAAAAATGCTTTTGGAGGAAGAACAGAAGTTTTGGAAGTATGTGGAGAGTGGCAGGAAACCACCTTTACTGCTTCCAGAAATATAAAGGAGGATACAAGATGGAATTAATGATTTATAGTCCAACGGAAAACGAGAGATTACCGGAGATACAGTGGAACTTTGAAGAAATAAAGAAATACGCTGCAGAGAAAGCAGAGTACTATCAGAATATTGCTTATACAGACGCAGATGTGAAGGACATGAAAAGCGATAAAGCTGATATCAATAAGTTTATTAATACCTTGGAAAATGTAAGAAAGCAAAAAAAGAAAGAGTACCTGGAGCCTTATGAGGTCTTTGAAGGACAGGTTAAAGAGGCCTTGTTACCGCTTAGAAAGACAGTTGCCTTAATTACAGAGAAAATGGATGAGGTAGAAGAGCAGTACCAGGAAACCAGAAAAGCTAAGATGGAAGAGTTTTATTATAAATACGTGGGTGACCTGCAGCCTATGGTACCGTTCAACAAAACTATTAAAGAAGAGTATTACAAACGAGCTTTTACAGATAAGAAACTGGAACAGGCATACAGTGATTTCTTTGATAGGTTACAGGAAGACATGAAGGCATTAGATCAGCTGCCGGAACGCTTCCGAGATAAAGCACTTTTAAGATATATGGAAGACTTTTCTTTATCTGCAGCTTTACAGGAAGGGAAACGTCTGGAAGAACTGGATAAGCTGGTAGAAGAACGTAGAAAGCAACAGGAAGAGGAGAGAGAAGCCAGAAGGATAGAAGAAAACAGGCGACTGGAAGTAGCAAGGGAAGCTCAGCAACAGCAGAAAATAGACGTAAAACAAGAACCCGTGCAGAAGGAAGAACCAAAGGCAGAGCTGTTGCAGGAAACTCAGGAACCTCAGAAATTACAGGAAGAAGTCTTTCAGATGGATTTCCGTGTATGGGGAACCAGAGAACAGATTATGGGGCTTCGTCAGTATCTTATAAATAATCAGATTAAATTCGGAAAGGTGGAATAAGAAATGGCAGTACAGAATAGTTTAGCAAACAGAACACAAAAAACAGGAATGGCAGCATATCTGACACAGGATGCTGTAAAGAAACAGATTAACAGTGTAGTAGGTGGAAAGAATGGGACAAGATTTATTTCTTCCATTGTTTCAGCAGTACAAACTACACCTGCACTTCAAGAATGTACAAACCCTAGTATTTTATCCGCTGCACTTTTAGGAGAAGCTTTGAACCTTTCTCCTTCTCCTCAGCTCGGACAGTTTTATATGGTTCCTTTTGATAATAAGAAAAAAGGCTGCAAGGAAGCGCAGTTCCAATTGGGGTATAAAGGATATATCCAGTTGGCAGAGCGTTCCGGTTATTATAAGAAACTGAATGTTCTTTCCATTAAAGAGGGTGAACTTATCCGATATGATCCACTAAATGAAGAAATTGAAGTGGAGCTAATTGAGGATGATGTTGTTCGTGAAGAAACTCCTGCCATGGGCTATTATGCCATGTTTGAATATGAGAACGGCTTCCGTAAAACTATGTATTGGTCAAAAAAGAAAATGCTTGCTCATGCAGAGAAGTATTCCCAGGCATTTAAAAGAAATGGTGGTGCTAAATCTCTGGAACTTCTGGAACAGGGAAAAATCCCAGAGAAAGACCTTTGGAAGTATTCTTCCTTCTGGTTTAAGGATTTTGATGGCATGGCACAAAAAACCATGCTCCGCCAGCTTATCAGCAAATGGGGTATCATGAGTATTGATTTGCAGACTGCCATTGATAAGGATATGGCAGTGCTACATGAGGATGGCTCTGTGGATTATGTGGAAAATCAGGTGGAAGCCGAAGAAAATGTAGCAGCAGAACAGGAATACAAAGAAGTTCCGGCAGAACCAAAACAACCGGAAGAAAGTAATAATCGGCCTAGCCTTGAAGATGCTTTCTTTGCCCAGTAATGGCGGACGAGGTGCATTTTCATGCTTGTATAATATATCACAAATATATTTGCCCTGGTGAAATTCCAGGGCAGAAAGGGGTGACTGGTAATGAATAGCAGACAGAAGGGCGCCAGAGGGGAAAGAGAGCTGGCAAATGTCCTGAAAAGCTATGGATATGAGGACAGCCGCAGAGGGCAACAGTATTGTGGCAGTAATGGGGATGCGGATGTAGTAGGTCTTTCTGGAATTCATATCGAATGTAAAAGGGTAGAGAAGTTAAATTTAGAGAAAGCTATGGAACAGGCAGAACATGACCGGAAAGAACAGGAAAAGGCTGCTGTCTTTCATAGAAAAGATAGAAAACCATGGCTTGTGACTATGAAACTGGAAGATTGGATGGAATTATTTCAGGCATACGAAAAACAGATACAGTAGTGTAATGAGAGGAAGAAAGAAGAATGGGAAGGCTCAGAAAAGAAGGCAATGAGTTCTTTTCCTTTGATGTAGATTTCTTCTCGGATAGAAAAATAAAGATATTAAAAGCAAGATACGGAGCAGATGGCATTACATTATACATATATCTGCTCTGTGAGATTTATAAAAATGGGTTCTATTTAAAATTAGATGAAGATTTTGAGTTCATTGTTTCAGATGATCTGAACATGAACAGCGATAAGGTGAAGCAGGTCTTGACATTCTTATTGGAACGGTCGATGTTTGATAAACAGCTTTTTCAGTCGGACGCTGTCCTGACCTCAACCGGAATACAGAGGAGGTACCAGCTCATGGTAAAATCCAGAGCTGTGAAAAACCCCATTACAGTAGAAAGGTACTGGCTTCTTTCAGAAGAAGAAACGGAGACCTTTATTAAAGTGAACTCTTTTTTAAATAATTCCAAGAATAATGAGGATAATTCCAAGAAAAATAATCTTAATTCCGAGAAAAACGATACAAAAGAAAAGAAAGGAAAAGAAAAGAATATATATATAGATACGGCAGAAACAAAAGTGGTATTTCAGGATAAAGATTTGGAGAGTGCTTTCCAGCTCTTCGTTACCTGTAGGGCACAGAACGGACAGAAATTGACTGAGGAACAGATAATACTTTTAAGGGAAGAATTACAGAACCTTGGTGATACTGTTCAGGAACAGATAGCCATAGCAAAGAAAGCTACTGTAAATGGATGGAAAAGCTTTTATTCTTTGAAGAAGAAACAAGAAAGTAAAAAGCAGAAGCCAAAGAGCAGCAATAAGTTTAACAACTTTCATCAGAGGGATTATGATATGGCTGCACTTGAGAAAGAACTTTTGAAACAGCAGAAATAATCTGTTGGCGGATATATGGTCAAGAAAATGATTGAAGCACAGGAGGTAAGTAGAGATGGAACGATTAACGCATAAACGAGTAAGTGGAATAAAAGAAGGGTACTGGTCTCCAAACAAGAAACAGGAACTGGTGGACAGACTGGCAGCGTATGAAAATACAGGTCTTACACCAGAACAGGTGCAGCAGTTGAAGGATAAGAGTACAGCAAGAAAGCCGATTGAGCATGAAACAAAGTTTGCATTGATATTTGAGTGCCCAACATGCGGTTGTATAGATGTATATGGACAGAAAAATTGTGATGAATGTGGGCAGAAACTTGATTGGTCGGAAAATTAAACAAGGTTTAGACAAGATTTAGACAAGAGTTCCCTGCGAGCAGTCGTGGGGAACGAGAAAGGAAATAAATATGGAGGAGTTAAAGAAATGCCCGTTTTGTGGTGGAGAAAGTGGATATTATGGAATTGAGAAAGTACATAGAACACTTTTCTTTACCTGGAATGGGGAACCAAATGGTGGTTCGGAGGACGTTGCCGACTGGGAAGGCAAAAGAAAATATTGCATAGATTGCGATAGAATTTTGCCAAAAAAATGGAACAGGAGAGTGAAATAAATGCGTGAAATTCTTTTTAAAGCAAAGAGAAAAGATAAAGGAGAATGGGTGGAAGGGTATTACTGCAAATGGAAACAAATTCGAAGAACTATTTGTGTCGCAGAAGAAAAAATAGTTGATTGCATTATTGTTTGGATGAGTGATGGCTCGATGTTAAGACATGAAGTTATCCCAGACACCAACTGCCAGTACACAGGAGGAAGAGACAAATACCATACTAAAATTTGGGAAAATGATATTTGTAAAGTAAATACACAGAACATAGACGAAGAAGACGGTTACTTTGTTGTACAATGGGATGCTGAAACTTTAAGGTTTGTACTTACCGGGAACGGATTGGTATTTGATTTTGATAATTTAAGAATGGAACAAGTGGAAGTTATCGGAAATATTTTCGATAATCCAGAGTTGTTGGAGGTGTAAGAATGAAAAAATGTAGTGCTAGTCAAGAAGGAATATGTCGAAATTTATACAGATTTGGTACGAAATGCAGCGGTTATAGCGAAGGGTGTAAATTTAAAAAACATTACGATACCATGAGCGATATTATTGAAAGACAAGCAGAATTAGCGAGAAAAGCTTTTAGAATAAAAGGAGATGTGGAGTAATGAACGTACTAGAGAAGATTCTGGAAGAGATAGAAGATGTGTGTAAAATTATGAAATCCACAGTAGCTACGAAATGTTTTGGAAAAGAATGCGAGAATGATGATTGCACAGTTTGCGTATGCGAAAGAGTAATAGAAATTATCCGTTCTAATATGAATGAAGCAGAAAATGACGGCTGGATCCGGACCAGTGAGAGACTTCCAAATGAAGAGGAATTTATAAAAGCATACTGTAGAAATAGCTATGCAGCAGAATTTATTGTGATGATTAAAGGTGCAACTTTGCCTACAACGTTATATTTCAAAAATGGAAGTTGGACTGATATGAAAGGAAATTACTACAATGTTGTGGCCTGGCAGCCACTTCCAGAGCCATATAAAGGAGAGGAGGCAGGAGAATGATGAAGAATGGTTCAGGCGCACCTGTTCCGACAGAACAGGAAGCTATTGGGAATATAACGAAAGAAAAGAGCAAATATGTAAGCCAGGTATTTAATAGCATTGAAGCAACATTAAGCCTTATGGGGTACAGCATGGATGAAATACATATCAGGGATAGAAAGAGCGGTAAACGGTATAGTAGAAAGAGGTGATTCCGGTGGAGCTGACAAAAAATATCTTAGTTCAGTACTGCGAAATCAAAGAAGAAATAAAAGACCTAAGAGAAAGGATTGATAGAGATGAGCAGAGGTTTCAAAGGATAAAAGATGAAGGGGTGGTGTCAGACACTGTAACCGGCACAAGAAGAGATGGAACGATAGGTGCAATCAAGATTACTGGTTTCCCTACCCCGGAATATGACCAGGTAAAATTTATGATTAAGAAAAGAATAGCAAAGCTTCATATTATGGAAGATGAGCTTCAGGAAGCAATGAATGCAGTAGATGATTTTATAAATGCAATCCCTAAAAGTGATTTAAGGCAGATGTTCCGGTTTTATTACATAGATGATATGACATGGGATATGGTAGCAATGAGAATGAATTATATGTATCCAAAACGAAAAATCGAATATACAAAAGATAATTGCAGAATGAAGCATAACAGATATTTAGAAAAAGAAGAAATTTTGTAAATGTTCGCCTATGTTCGCTTTTATTATGGTAGTATTTATACTGGAACTGAAAACGGAATGGATTTCATAATATTAAGTACTCCTTAGAACAATGTAGAACGGCAGCAGGGTGTCACGGCTCTGTTGCTGTATCAGGTTTGGACGGTAACACCTTTGCAGGAAAAAGCATAGAGACCGTCAATCCAATACTTTATCTAAAAAATGCCCTACTTCGGTGGGGTATTTTTATTGTTATATTATGAAAAATAATTTTCTAAAAATGGATTGACAAATTTCCCTTAATAGGTTAATATATTTTATGGAACAAGAAAAGGGGAAAAGAGAGAGGATGGAACACTATGGTAAATAACTTTGGAAGATTCTGCCGGAAGTTACGAATTGATAGAGATGAGCTTCTTTATGACATGGCAGTTAAGTTAGGAGTTTCATCAGCATTCTTATCAAAAGTAGAAAATGGTAAGAAAAAACCACCACAAGAGTGGAGGGATATATTGATTCAGAAGTATAATTTGGAACAAAAACAAATTAAAGAATTGGATCAGTATATATTTGAAGCGCAGAATTACGACAGTATTGATATCAGTTTTATGAATGATAATGAACGTATGATGATGCTATCTTTTGCAAGGAAATTTAATAACATTAACAAGAGTAAACTTAGAAAGTTTTTGGAAGAGGAGGCAGATGATGAATGAATGTAGCGGCTGAGCCATTATCAAGGATTGCGATAAGAAAAGTAACTTGGAAGCTAAGAGAAATTGCAGGATGCGATAAAAAATTATTTTTTCCTATCGTACATTTTATAGAATGGGTTTTAGCAAATCCAGATAACGAAATGGGGATGGAATTTGAACTTGTTGAGCCATACGAAATGCAAGATACTTATGGAACTACTAATACAGGGAAAAATGTAATGTTGATTAGAAGTGATGTGTATGACAAAGCTGTGTTGGGAAGTGCGAGAGATAGATTTACACTTTGCCATGAACTTGGACATTATTTACTTCACCAGCCAGAATCAATAAGTTATGCTCGAGGTACTGTTCCAGCATATCGTAATCCGGAATGGCAGGCCAATACATTTGCAGCAGAACTCATGGCACCAGCAAATATGGTGAAAAATATGAGTATTGAAGAAATAATGGAAGAGTGTGGAATGTCAAGGCAAGCTGCGGCAATTCAATATAATTTAATTCATAAATGATGTTAAGGAGAAATCCTTTACATAGAAAAAACCAAGCACACAAGGTACTTGGTCACTTGCTGAAAGTGTTTGCCACAGTCAGCTGGGTTATAATTCTTTCTCGACAACTGAATTATAACACTGTGGTAACCCTTTTTCAAGTGAAAAAATTGAAAAAGGAGGTGGTTTCATGTATATTTTTAGAGCATGGATTACCACAAAGGATGGCACTAAGATTTATGCCAAGACTTATGGTAAGAGAGCCTTCAGAATCTGGATTGGTCCAGGACCTGAACCTGTAAAAGGTAACTAGTTAACCAGTGAGGCATATTTTACCAGCTGAATATGCTTCTGCTAAACCTGATAGAAAGGAAAGTAGAGGATATGGCAAAGACAAAATCAAGTGTAAGAGGAACACAAAATAAGAAGATTGTAGTAGTAAAGCCCTATAAGCGTAGCGATGGTACAAAAGTAGGGGGACATAGACGGTCAACGCCAAACTAAATAGAATGTGCGCAATCTATAAAAATACGGAGGATAAAAATATATGAATTCTAGTATATTAATAGCGTCGATTATTTTGGTATTGGTGTTTTTGTTTGTGATTATATGTATTTTCAATTTTGCATTAAGAAAAGGAAAAAGAATAATTGATTTTATAATACTAAAAATTATAGTAGAATTTATGGTTCTTGTACTTATGGTCTATAATGGTCTGGTAAAAAGGGCATGGGGATATTTAGATGCAGCAATATCAATTGCGACATTTTTTAGTATTTGGCAATCATTGAGCGACCTGATAATAAAATTAGAAAATAAAAGAAATGCAAAAAAAGAACCAGAATAAATTTAACAGTATAACGCAAAAGGTGAAGCCAGAAAATCAGAACCAGACACATAATGTCCGTTCTGAAGCGGTAGAACCGAAAACCAGACAAGTATAAGGCACCCTAGTAGGGTGTCTTTTCTAATACCCACAAGGACCTTTAACTCAGCAGGTTAGAGTACCCGGCTCATAACCGGGCAGTCCTGGGTTCGAACCCCAGAGGGTCTATTTAAAATAAACCAGATAGGAAGGTGAGGTGATGGCAGGTTATGAAAACATAAAAGATAAAGGATTTGATAATCGAACCACGGGGGAACTACGGGAAATTGCAAAAAAGGCAGGCAAAGCAAGCGGTGAAGCAAGACGAAGGAAAGCGAACTTCCGGAAGACCTTAAACCAGCTGCTTACCACAGAAATAGATAGCCCTGAATGGAAGCCGGTTCTTGAGTCACTCGGCATTGAGTGCACTTTGGAGTCGGCTTTAAATATGGCAATGATAAAAGAGGGATTGCTTGGAAATGTAAAAGCTTACGAGGCGATTGCAAAGTATGCGGGGCAAAGTCAAAAGACCGAAATAGACCATGCAGAACAGCTTGCAAAGATAAATTTAATGCAGGTACAAAAAGAAAAGGTTCAAAAGACGGAAGAAAACAACGCAGAAACTGGATCTAGAATGAAAGATCCTCACGATGTAGTAATTCCAGAGTTTTGGGATATTTTGGATGATACAGAACATGAGCATCAGATTATCACATCTGGTCGAGCCGGTACGAAATCAAGTTTTTCCGGAATACTGGGCATAAGCACGATTGTGAGTGATGAGCCAGCAGCAGTCGTGGTTTTAAGAAAAAGACATAATAAATTACGAAAAACTGTCTATAAAGAAATGATACGTGCCATAGGGCGATTGGGACTCAGTAAAGATGATTTCGATATTGGTGTATCTCCAATGGAAATTAGATATAAGAAAAACGGAAATGTTATTTATTTCTCCGGTTCTGACAGTATAGATGATACGAAAGGTATTATTGATGAAGATAAGCCTATCCGCTTAGTAATTCTGGATGAGCTTACGGAGTTTTTTGATGTAGGTGAGGGAGAAGATGAATTAACAAACATTGAAGCAACCTTTGTCCGAGGAAATGACGAAGGTTTTCGCATGGTATATCTGTATAATCCACCAAAGAACCCAAATGCTCCTATAAATGTATGGTGTTTGAAAATGGAAATGAGAGAAGACACCATACATAAGCATGTAGATTACAGAGATGTGCCAATCAGTTGGATTGGAAAGAAGCTTTTAGAGTCTGCTGAGTTATTAAAAGAAACAGATTATCGCCTTTATCGTTGGGTATGGCTGGGAGAGTGTATCGGTGTCGATGATTTGATTTACTATATGTTTAATGATAACCACAGGCATGAGCCAGAAGGTAATGTTTATAAGCTAATTGGTATTGGTGTGGATTATGGGCAGCAGAATGCAACAACGTATCAGGCAGCAGGAGTCAATATCCATAAGCGTAAGTTTGAGGGCCTTGGCGAGTTTTATCATTCTGGTAGAGAGTCCGGAAAGCAAAAGAGTCCTTCTGATTATGCAAGGGAGCTGATAAGTTTTACAGATGCGTTACATGAGAAATATTCGTGTAATGCTTTTTATGTTTATATAGATCCTTCTGCAAAAGGATTGGCAGAGGAAATTAAACGACTGGCAATGGAAAGCAGAATGTACGGAATATCTGTAAAAGATGCAGAAAATGATGTATCCGTTGGTATTCAACGGGTGCAGAAGTGTTTAACATATCAGATTATGACAATTTCAGAAAGTCAGGAAAACTTAATTCGTGAGATGGGAACCTACGAGTACGATGCAAAATCTGTTGAGTTAGGAAAAGAAAAACCTATGAAAGTGGATGACCATTGCTGTGACGCATGGAGATATTTGGTTATGGGATTATGGGACAAGATTAAATATTTCCTTCCGGCAGGAGAAAGAGAGGAATAACATTGAATATTATTAAATATTTGAATAAAGCCGGATATGACACACTTAATTCTGGCTTTTATACACTGATTGATACATGGAAAAGCTGGTATATAGGGAGTGTAAGAAAATTCCATCGTTATAAGATGTGGAATGGAAAAGAACACGTCATTTGCAAAAGATTGGGATTAGGCATGGCAAAGAAGGTATCAGAGGATATTGCAGACTTGCTTTTGAATGAACGTGTGCAAATCACAATACAGGACAACTCCACCAGTGACTTTGTAATGGATGTGTTAAATGCAAATAACTTTTTTGTAGTTGGAAATGATTATCAGGAAAGAAAAGCCTACACCGGTACAGTTGCATACGTTCCTTATCTGAACAACATCAGAATAGATGGAAGTGGGGATATATTAACCGGAAGCGGTGATGTGAAAATTAACTATGTTTCAGCGGAGAACATATATCCTTTATCATGGTGTAATGGGTATATATCAGAGTGTGCTTTTGTATTTCCGAAAGTAATTGGAACCAAGAAATACAATCATATCCAAATACATAAAATAGAGGATGACGAATATATAATTGAAAATCATGTAGTAGAAAATACCGCAGGAGCGGGAAAAGAAATTCCTGTATCGGAGTGGAATTCTTTAAAAGGGTTTGAAGGCATGGCAGAATGCGTGAGAACCGGTTCAAAAGAAAGGCAGTTTGTGATAGACCGATTAAATATCGTCAATAACTGGCATAGTGATAATCCTATGGGAGTTGCTATTTTTGCGAATAGCCTTGATGTACTGCAAGGCATTGACTCTATTTATGACTCTTACATAAATGAGTTCACACTTGGGAAGAAAAGGATATTTGTAGCTCCTGAAATGCTGGGGATGGATTTATATGGAAATCCGGTATTTGACCCAGATGATGTGATTTTTTATCAGCTTCCGGAAGGTTTCCTGAAAGATGGAGGAAAGCCAATAGAAAGTGTGGATATGGAAATCAGGGCGGAGCAGCATGAAAAAGGCATCAATGACAGTTTGAATATGCTTTCTATGAAATGTGGCTTTGGTCAAAACCATTATCGCTTTGAAAATGGAAGTATCCAAACAGCAACTCAGGTTATATCTGAGAATAGTGATATGTTCAGGAGTATCAATAAGCACGAATTAATTTTAGAACCTGTGTTAAAAGAACTCATCCGGATTATTGCTAGGCTTGGAAAGGTGATAGGAGTTTCTGTCAACCCTGAAACGGAGATAGTAGTGGATTTTGATGACTCTATTATTGAGGATAAACAGGCAGAAAGACAGAGTGACAGGCAGGACGTTAGTATGGGTGTTATGTCGCTGGCAGAGTATAGAGCGAAATGGTACGGAGAAACAGAGGAAGAAGCAGAGAAAAAGCTTCCGGAGGTAAATGGGGTAATGGAGTGATAACATGAAGAAACCGGATACAGACAAAATGTCCCTGAGAATGGAGCATATATGGCTGGAAGCAGAAAATCGTATCATTGAGGATATTGTCAGAAGAATAAAAAAAGCTGGAAAAATCACTTCTACTGCTGATTATCAGATTAACAGGCTGGTGGAAATGGGAAAATCCACAGAAGAAGTGGAACGTATCTTGAAAGAAGCCCTAAACGCTACTTATCCGGAAATGTTTAAACTCTATGATGATATAGCAGAATGGCAGTATGTAAGGGATAAGAGCATTTATGAGCAGGTTAATCAGGAATTTATCCCGGCAGAAGAAAACGAACAGTTAAAACAGATATCCGCAGCAGTAAGCAAGCAGACACAAGATGTTCTGAAGAACCTTGCACAGTCTTATGGTTATTCTGTTTTAATAGGAAATAAAAGAGTTTTTACTCCTTTCTCGGAATATTATCAAAAATATGTAGACACAGCCATTATGGATTTGCTAAGCGGTGCGTTTGATTATAATACCGTAATAAGACGTGTTGTAACCCAAATGACAAACAGCGGGCTTAGAACGGTAGATTATGCAACAGGGCACACCAATAGAGTTCCGGTGGCGGTACGCAGAAGCATTTTAACAGGAGTTTCGCAGATTACAGGACATCTTAATTTTTATAATGCGAAGAAACTGGGAACAAATCACTTTGAAGTAGATTGGCACGCAGGAGCAAGACCAACGCACCGAGTATGGCAGGGGCGGGTTTATAGCTATGAAGAACTTGTTAGTGTGTGTGGACTTGGGACTGTGACCGGTCTGCAAGGAGCGAGCTGTTACCATGACTTTTATCTCTTTGTTGTTGGGGTATCTGAGAGGCAGTGGAGTGATGAATGGCTGGATGAGCAAAACGAATTGGAGAGTCGAACACGATACTGGAAAGGAAAAGAGCTGGATACATACGGCATAACCCAAAAGCAGAGGCAGATGGAGACAGCAATGCGGGCACAAAGGTCTAAAATAGCCGGCCTAAAGAGTGGTGGAGTAGATGTAGATGAAATAACAATAGAAAAGGCAAGATATCAAGCTCAGCTGTATGAGTATGCTACATTTTGTAATAAAATGGGAGTGAAGCAGCAGCGTGAAAGAATTTACATGGATATGAATGGAAGGCTGGCAACAAATACAAAGGAGCAGAATAGGAAATATACTCCTGAAATGCTTAGAAATGCAGGTAGAGACAGTAGCCAATATAAGCATTATAAAAATATCTTAGGAGATGATATTGGAAGCCTTGAGAAGTTCCGGCAGATGAAGTATAATGAGCCTGAGAAGTTTAGTGTTCTGAAGAAAAAAGTAGATACATATTCTGAGATTGATAAAAAGGACTGGTCTCCAGAATTCAAACAGAAATCGAAAGATGCGTATGTAAGATTTGAGAGAGAAGGAATATATATGTCCGATCATGCTCTGAGTCGTTTGCCAAGAATGAATAAACCGGGAGTTCCAGAGATAACGGAAAAAGAATTGATAGAATTTATCAAGGGAACACCTAATTACAGAGAAGGCGAAAAGAAGTTGGTTTATTTCGATGAAGAACGTCATTTGGTAGTTATTAAGAATGAGGAAACAGACGATATAGTTTCGATAGTGAGGAGCAAAAAGAAGAAAGAGGAGTGGAGAGATGTTTGAAAAAATAATGAATTATATTAAAGATTTTTTGGAAAATACTCCAGAAGACATATATGATTTCTCGGATGAATTAGAGGGATTTCTGGTACGCTATTACGATGAAATGCACGAGGAACAACCACAGGCTACAGAAATCTTAAATGATGAGGTTCCGTATATTTGTGCTTCCGCAGAACCCGGTATGAAGCCGGAAGAAATTGAGGATTTCAAACGAAAATTAAAGATTGAATATGACAAGGCTATGAAAGCTGTTGTATAGATACCATTCATTCTTCGGAGTGAGTGGTATTTTTATACCCATTTTTAGGAGGTATGGGAATGCTGAAATGGTTAAAACAAAGATTTTGTAAGCATAAATACAGAAAACATTATGATAAAGCAAGTAAGAGTTATGTAAAGAGATGTGTGAAATGCAATAAAATTGAACCGAGGTAGAAATATCATGACAAAAATTAAGTATATGGAAGATGGTATTATCATTGACGGACATGCAGGAAATCCTGTTGTATGCAATGGAATTTCTGCCATTAGCCAGATGGTAGCGAACTTTGCGGAAGAGCGAGGATGGGCAAATGTAACAGTCAGTGATGGTCATTTGGAAATTCGGAATGTATCAGATGAGCATTGTGGTGATGCTCTGTTTCAGGCTATGGTGATTGCTTTTGAGGATATTGCAGTCCAGTATCCAGATTGCGTGAAGATTGTCAGAGAATAGAAAGGCGGTGGTCCATCATCCCCCTTTGAGATGCGGGGTGAAGCGTCTTATTTTTATGTCCAAAACGTGAAGACGTAAAAAGCTCGGGAGCCTGTCGAGGCAAAACGGAGGTAGAAAGAATGAGATATAAAATGAATTTGCAGCTTTTTGAAGACGGTACAGGAGCTGGCTCTGCAGGTGGACAGAGTAGAAATACCGGAACTGGAGGCGGCGGCCAGAATACCGCTGGGAGTGCTGCTGGGGCACATGGAACCGGAACGTATACTTATGAGCAGTTGGAAGAAATCGCAAATGCAAGGGTAGAAAGGTCAGAAAGAACAGCGCTGGCTAATTTCTTCCGTGGTCAAGGAATGACAGAGGAAGAAGTAACACAGGCTATTACGGACTTTAAAACACAGCGAGCTGCAAATCAGCCGAAAACGGAACAGTTACAGCAGGAAAGGGATGATGCACTGAAGGAAGTAGAGCAGATGAAAAATGAAAAGGTGCTGACTTCTAAAGGTGTTAAGGCAGATGACTTAGACTATGTGATGTTCAAAGTTTCAAAGTTGGTAGATGATAAGACTGACTTTGAGAAGGCAGCAGATAAGTTTTTAAAAGAAAATCCTAAATTTGCGGAAAAATCTTCCGGCACTTACAGAGTGAGTACAGGTGCTCAGTCAGGAGGAGCAGGAGGAAAAGAAAACAGTAATGATTTTATTAACGCTGCAATTAGAAGAGCAGCAGGGAGGTAAGTAATGAATAAAAGAAAAATAAACTTGAGATTATTTGACAATGACGCACAGCTTATTGACAGAACTGGTGCAGATACGTTAATCCCGGAAGAGAGAGCAAGGGAGATTATCCAGGGAGTAGTAGCACAGTCAGCAGTACTGTCCCAGGGACGCAGATTACCGAATATGTCCAGTAGAACTTATCGTATGCCGGTACTTGATATGCTGCCGTTAGCATACTTTGTAAATGGAGATACCGGACAGAAGAAAACAACAAAAATGGCATGGGATAAAAAAATTATTACAGCAGAAGAAATCGCAGTTATTGTGCCAATTCCTGAAGCCGTGCTTGATGACTCAGAATATGATATCTGGTCTGAAGTCCGCCCACGTATTGAAGAAGCCTTTGGAAAGGTTATTGATGGAGCAATCCTCTTTGATGTAAATAAACCAGACTCTTGGAGAGACGGTTTGGTTTCAACTGCAACAAAAGCAGGAAGTGTAGTAAACTTTGGAAAGTCTGACAACCTGTATGATAAAATCATGGGAGAAGATGGTGTTATTGCAAAAGTAGAAGAGTCTGGATATTTTGTTACAGGACACATGGCTGACATCTCTATGCGTGCAAAATTAAGAGGATTAAAAGACACCACAGGAAATCCGTTGTTTAAATCAGATATGCAGAATGGTACAACCTATTCCTTAGATGGATCTGCAATGAATTTCCCTAACAATGGGGCATTTGATAAATCAAAAGCACTTATGATTTCCGGTGATTTTAAACAGCTTGTATACTCCATGAGACAGGATATTACCTTTAAACTGTTTACAGAAGGTGTTGTGCAGAACACAGATGGTTCCATCGCATATAACCTTATGCAGCAGGATATGGTTGCATTAAGAGCTGTAATGCGCTTAGGCTGGGAAATTCCGAACCCTATTAACTCTTTAAAAACGGATAAGAACAATAGATGTCCGTTTTCTATTTTAAAGGCGGGGGAGTAAGCCCCGTTGATGATACTGCCTTGATTGACAGCGGGAAACCTAAAAAGGCAAAAAGTACAAAGTAGGAGCAGCCTATGGAAGTGAAATATGAGTATTATATGTCTGAGTTTGGAGGTGAAGAAATCCCGGAGGAAAAATTTAAAAGGATTTCAAAGCTTGCAAAGACTTATTTAGAACAATTTACTCATAACAGAGTAAAAGATGATACTAAAAACACAGAAAAAGTGAAAGACTGTGTTTGTGAGATGTGCGAAACTATTTATTTGACAATGTATAAAAATGAAGGGGCAGAAAAGAAGTCGGAGAGTACCGATGGATATTCTGCCTCTTACGTTACAGAGCAGCAGGACGGCGAAGATAAAAACGTTATGCTGCAGAAGAAATTATATCGGATAGCACAGAACTATCTTACAAATACGGGACTTTTGTATTTGGGGGTGTGAGAGTGCTTACGAATACAGATGTAACTATTTATAGTCGGAAATATGATAAAGCGTCCCGACTGGATAAGTGGATCAGGACTTATATTCCAGAGGCATGGTGGTTTAAGGAAGAAAAATCCACACTTACACCGGAAGGAAGGGTAAATGCGGATATTTATACAATCCGCATACCAAATACTAAAATTTCCGTGAAAAAAGATGATTACCTTGTAAAAGGTAATTGCAATATTACAATGGAAACGGTAAAGGATTTGGAAGATAAGGAAAAGATGCGTGTGACATCGGTTAATTACAATACTTTTGGTGGTAATCCTCATATAAAGGTGGTTGGTGTGTGATGGCAAAAGGGAAGAAGCAATTTAAGATTGAAACACCTAGAGGGGTAATATATACACAAGCCTCGCAGGGTGGGAGAACTACAGCAAGGCTAGAATGGAACCCCGGATTTAAACCGGATAAAGAAAAAGGTTTTTCTGATGCACAGGAATTTGTAGACTCTGAGTGTATAAGACGAATGGCTCCTGAAACTCCTAGACGGACAGGTGTACTGATAAAATCGGCTACACTCGGAACTGTGATAGGTAGTGGAGAAATAAACCAGATAGCGCCTTATGCAAGGAAACAATATTACGAACATAAAGAAAAATCGCAGTGGTTTGAACGGATGAAAAACAGACACAAAGACTCAATTTTGAAAGGGGCTGCTAATTTTGTTAAGTCTCATTGATAGTATACGAAATTTTATTATTACCTGTCCGTTTTTGGAAGATTGGAGAGTGAATGTAGATTATCTGGGAACGGAAATGGAGTATTCCATAGATATTTTGCCGTGTGATCCAATTTTGCAAAAGTACATAGATGGAGGGACGAAAAAACAGTTCCAATTTGCTTTTACCAGCCGTGAAGAATACGATACCGATGTGAGAATTAACATAGAGAATAGTGGATTTTTCCAGATGTTTGATGAATGGCTAGAAGAGCAGAACATGAATGAAAATTTTCCTATCTTGAGTGAAGGGAAAATACCAATTAAATTAGAAACTTTAAACAGCGGATACTTATATGATGTAGATGGTGATAAAGCCAGATATCGCATTGAGTGCCGCTTAATTTATGCACAGGAGGTATAAAATGGAAGCTTCAAAAGCACCGAAAATTGTACAGCGGTCTAAACGTGTTGCTTTTATGAACACAGCGGCACCGGAAGGACCGGAAAAATTCGAAAGAATGAAAAGATTTACAACCATAACAAATAGTAAAAATCCAAAAGAATACAGCAGACAGTATGTAGATGAAGACGCAGAAACATCTGACGTGGTCGGATATGCACCTTCTATTGAGTTTTCTTATGACAGGTATACAAATACACCTGTGCATGACAAACTGTCTAAAATCCATGATGGAGAGCTTCTGGGGAATGATACACATGTTGATATCGTGACCGTGGATTTGTTTACAGAAGACGATAGCAAGAGATGCCTTGCAGTGAAAAGAACGTATGCAGTAATTCCGGAGTCTGATGGAGATGGAACAGATGCTTTGATTTATTCCGGAACTTTTAAATCTGCATCTGAAATTGTAAAAGGCTATGCAACAAGTGAGGATAACTGGCAGACGGTTACTTTCGTAGAGGGAGAAATTCCGTCATAAAAGGAGATAGAATATGAGCTTATGGAAATGGAATAATGTCGAATTGGAAATTGACATGGAAGATGTTGAATTTCAGGAGCGCTATGAAAATGCTTTTCTACATTTAGAAGAAAAGGAAAAAAAGCTTGTTAAAACAGGTAAGATGTCGGAAATCTCAAAAGCTTATTGCAAAATGTTTTGGGAATTGTTTGACGAACTGTTTGGAGAAGGTACGGCACAGAGACTTTTTGAAGGAAAAATGAACACAGGACTTTGTGATGAGTGCTACGACTCTTTTATTTCTCATTGTCAGAAGCAGGTAAATGAAATAAATAAAAAACGCAGCAGCCGATTTGCAAAGTATAAAGTAAAGAAGTGATAACATGAATTTGTTTTATGAAGACTATCCAACAGTCTTGAAGGTAAAAAATGAATTTATACCGATAATTACAGACTTTAGGGAATACATAAAACTATTGGATATGCTTAATGATGAAGAAGTGAATGGATATGAGAAAATGCTCTTTCTTCAACAGTATTTTTTGAAAGAACCGGAAAATCTCGATGAAGCTATAGCAAGATTAACGGACTTTGTATCCATGAAAGAGGTAAGTGGTGCTTATATAGAAGAAAGCGGAGAAGGCGAAGATACAGAGGTAGAAGAACCAAAACCGCTTTTTTCTTTTGCGCTGGATTATCCATATATTCTAGCTGGATTTTGGCAGGACTACGGAATAGATATATCTGAGGTAAAATACTTGCACTGGTGGAAATTCAGACAATTATTTGATGGATTGTCGGAGAAAACAGAGATTAAGCAGAGGATTATGTATCGCTCCATTGATTTATCTACGATTAAGGATAAAGATGAAAGAAAGCGGATAGAAAAAATCCAGAGGTCTATTAAACTACCTGAGAGTGAGCTTACAGAATATGATATTGGTAATGCGTTTATGTAGAGTTTGATGAATAAGACATGGCGAAATACTGTGTCTTATTTTAATTCCATAGGTAGGATGGAATTATTTATTTTATTTCGACAATATCATCATAGAAAATATTGTATGTTGTAAAAATGTAGGAAAAAATAAAAAACCTCTTGACTTTTGGCAGACATAATATATAATATAAATTATGGCAGACAAAAGAAAGGAGGAAAGAAAATGTCACCAAGAACAGGGCGTCCAACTGATAACCCTAAAAGGGAACGCATTACAGTAAGGCTTGATGAAGAAGCAAGAGAAATTCTTGAAAATTATTGCAAGCAAGAAGAATGTGAAAGAGCTGAAGCTATTAGACGTGGGGTTAAAAAGTTGAAGGACGACATAAAAAAATAGAAGTTGCGCCCCTACCACAGATTGCAACTTCTATATCACACGAGGAACTTCCTCTATGAAATATTTTATCATAATTGGAAGCTCCTTGCAAATTATTTTTAAGGAGATTAGGAATATGAATGAAATTACGAGTATAGTAACACAGACACCGATTGAGATTGCTTTAGGTATTGATGAAAACGGAATGACGACAACTAAAAAATTGTATGAGTTTCTTGGAATGGACTTGAAGAATTATTCTCGTTGGCTTAGAAGTAACATTACAGAGAATGAATTTGCTGAAGAAAACGTGGATTATTGGGTTTTCGTCAAGAATGAAGAAAACCACTTAGGTGGTAGACCGACGCAGGATTATAAACTCTCTGCTCATTTTGCAAAGAAACTTTCTATGATGGCAAGGAGCGAGAGAGGTGAACAGGCTCGCCAGTATTTTGTTAGAGTAGAAGATGGAATGAAGGAGATTGCTCTCCAGCTTCAAAATATGTCTCCAGAACTGCAAGCAATCATTATGCACGATAAGAAAATACAAAGAGTAGAAAATGAAGTGGAGTCTGTTAAACAAGATTTGGAAGACTTTAAAATGGATATGCCAATTTTAGGTATTGAAATTGATAAAATCACATCTGCGGTTAAAAAGAAAGGTGTACAATGCCTTGGCGGAAAAGAAAGCAATTCTTATAAAGATAAGTCTTTGCGTGGAAAAATCTATCATGATATTTATAGAGAATTAAAAAGACAGTTTGGTGTCAGTACATACAAAGCAATTAAGAGAAATCAGTGCGATATCGCAATAGAGGTTATCAATAAATATGAACTTCCGTATATTTTGGCAGAACAGGTAGATGACTGCAATGCGCAGATGAATATGGAGGTGGCGTAAAATGACAGAGCGCCAATGTTTTGAACAATGTATACCTCAGATAGCAGAAATCATTATAGAAGCAAGAAAAATGACAGCAAAAGAATATTATGAATGGAAAGCAGAAACTATTCGTAATATGAATGGAAAATTAACAGAGTTTATGAAAAAGATATTTCTTGTTATAGAGGAATATCTACCAGCACTTAATTAACAATACAGTAATCAGAGCATCTATCAAAATGGTAGGTGCTCTTTTTATACAGAATTTTAGAGGAAAGGGGGTGCAGTATGGGTTATGATGGCTCTTTAAAGTTTGATACGTCCATAAATGAGAATGGATTTAATAAAGGATTAAAGAATTTAGGCAGCATTGCGTCAAAGGGTATGTCAGTGCTGGCTGGTGCTGTTGCTGGTGTTACGGCTGCTATGGGAGCCGGAGTTGCAGCAGGGGTTAAATATAATGCTTCTATTGAGCAATACCAGACTTCTTTTGAAGTTATGACGGGTTCTGCGGATAAAGCAGCGGAGGTTATAGAAAGACTTAAAAAGGTAGGAGCAGAAACACCGTTTGAATTGCCGGAGCTGGCAGATACTACACAGCTTCTTATGAACTATGGCTTCACAGCAGATGATGCCATGGACAAGATGATGATGTTAGGGGATATTTCCCAAGGCTCGGCGGATAAAATGTCTCGCATTGCAACAGCCTATGGGCAAATGAGTTCTGCCGGAAAAGTCTCTCTGGAAGACGTAAAACAGATGATTGAAGCAGGATTTAACCCCTTGCAAGAGATTAGTGAGTCTACCGGAGAGAGCATGGAAAGTCTGTATAAGAGGATTAGTAAAGGAACTCTTTCCGTAGATGAAATTACAGCATCTATGGAGCGTGCGACTTCGGAAGGCGGAAAATACTTCCAATCCATGGAGAAGCAGAGTCAAACTGTTAATGGATTAATTTCCACATTAAAAGATAATGCACAGCAGCTTCTTGGAGAAGTTGTAAAACCTATTTCAGAGTCAATGGCTAAGGAATTATTGCCGTCTGCTATAAATGCTATGGAACAGCTTACTACGGCATTTCAGACGGAAGGTGTAGATGGCTTAATACAAGCTGGTGGGCAAATTATAACTAACTTATTGCTTGGTATAGCAGAAGCAATGCCCAATATTATAGATACTGCCGTACAAGTAATTGCTGTGTTTATCAGCAATATAAACGTAAATTTGCCACAAATTTTATCTGCCGGTGGACGGATATTACAATCTATAATAAATGGATGTTTACAATTACTATCTCTTTTACTTGGACTTGCATTTAATATTGTAACAACGTTACTAACAGGGTTGGCACAAAATGCACCAACCTTAATGCAACAAGGCATACAAATGCTTAGTAATTATGTGAGTTCGATTTTGAGTCAGTTGCCAAAAGTATTACAGACTGGGATTAACATAATCACGGAATTACTAAATGGTCTTTTAACAAGTGCTCCACAAATTATTCAACAGGCGCTGGATATGCTTACAGAATGGTATACAGCTATTATAGATATGTTACCGACTATATTACAAAGCGGCGTTGATATGATTTTAAACCTGTTGGATGGATTGATTTCCAATGCTCCTAAGATAATAAAACAGGCCGGAACTATGTTGATAAATTTTGTTGCGGAAATTGCATCTCATCTTCCTGAAATTTTACAAAAAGGTATTCAAATCATAGGAGAATTATTGGCTGGTATCATAGAAAAAGTTCCCGATTTAATAGGAGAAATTCCGGGTATCATTGCTGATTTAGGAGAAGCATTTCTGGATAAAGATTGGGGAAGCATAGGTTTAAATATTATAAAAGGAATTGCAGCAGGCATCACGGGGGCTATTGGTACGATTGTAGACGCTGCTAAAAATGCTGCTAAAAATGCTTATGATGCGGCTTGTGATTTTTTAGGCATCAATTCTCCATCGAGATTGTTTCGAGATAAAGTCGGTAAATATATGGCTCTTGGTATGGGGATAGGATTTGAAAAAAACATTCCTGAAACTGATATGGAAAAGCAACTAGAAAAAACTGTAAATAAGCTGAAAGCCGGAGCAAATAGTGTTTTTAAAGTATCAGGTATAAAAACTACGGAACAGATCGTAAAGAACATTACGAATAATTATACAGGAGAAACAGCTAATTACAAAAAAGTAGAGTCTGCCATGCTTAAAGCTTTAAATAAAGCAAATAAGAAACCGATTATACTAAATGGCAGGAATTTAAGGAGAGGATTAAACGATGAAGGGATTGTATTAGCATGATAATAAAATATGTAAACAGCGAAAATAAAGAAATTGTGCTAAATAAAAAGCCATATAAAGTTCTTTTATCGGATTTGACGGATTATGAATGGGAAATTATAGAAAACAACAATAAGATTATTTGTTTTACAAAAGACATTGTAGAAAAAGAGCTAAATATAGATATTATAAGCAATTCTAAAGCGATTACGCAGGAGTATGGGAACAGATTAAATGAATGTTTTGAACAAGATATTTGTAACAATATTCCCGGTAAAATCTATATTGATGATTTTTATATGACGTGTTTTGTTAAATCTTGTCAGAAAATAAAAAGAGGAAGTGGAGTAATACAATCTTACGAATATAAGATTGTAACAGACTATCCCTTCTGGATAAAAGAGCACCCCTATTATTTTAAAACCAGCGATGTTACATCCGTCAATAACAAGCGCTATGCCAATAAATACGCTTACCGCTATGCAAACGGCTTAAACAACACCTACCTCATCAACGAGCATTATGCGGAGTGCAACTTCCGTCTGAACATCTATGGACCATGTGTCAAGCCTTCCGTTTACATTGGCGGATATGAATACCATGTAGATACAGTTCTAGAAGCAGGGGAATATCTGGAAATTGATAGTGCAGCGGAAACCGTAACAAAAATCCTGAATTCCGGAATAAAGGTCAACGCTTTCCACTACCGTTCTTTTGAAAATTCGGTTTTCCGCCCTATTCAGGTGGGAAGACAGGAAGTATTCTGGGATGGGAAGTTTGATTTTGACCTAATCCTGTTTGAAGAAAGGAGTGAGCCGAAATGGTCGTAAGCGTAGAAGCTGTCTATGAAGGCGGTACTTATCCCCTAAAGAAAGACAGCCAGACAGGGGTATATACAGCAAAGATAGAAGCCATCCAAAAGAAGCTAAAAACAGAGGAACGGTACAGTTATTACCCTGTAATGCTTCGGATTACCGATGATGCCGGGAATGTGACGGTAAAAACCATTTCTGATGCAGAGCTTGGAAAAGACCTTTTATTGGTGGTAAGGGAGGAACAGTTTTTTCCTCTGAAATTCATTGTGGCAAATGAAAAAGGGGAAGAACTGGGTTATGTAAAGGAAGCCAATTATATCGACCTGGAACTGGGCGAAACCAATGACTTTGAAGTGGAATTCAGTGCTGACGCATGGAAGGAAGAAACTTATAACTGGGGATACCGGATTTTTATTCCAAATACGGAATACGGCGGATTACTGGAAGAGAGAAAGACTTCCACCGGACAGGGAACGGTTACATGGCTTGGCTATACTTGGAGGGGACTGTTAAACCAGAAAATTATACAGCCGCCGGACGGGGAAACTCATCTTACAGTTTCCGGTGATGCAAATAAAATTATAAAGGATATCATTGGGAGCCGCTTTGGCTCTCTTTTTGTTGCGGAAACAGAAGGCAGCGGAATTGAATTTAAAAATTACCAGTTTGATAGATACTGCACCGTTCTGGAGGGACTGGAAAAGATGCTTGCAAGTAAACAGGCAAGATTAAAAATCTGCTATAAGCAGGGCACACCGGGACTTTTAGACAGCGCCGTATTATTAAGCGCTGTACCAATCACAGACTGGTCGGAGCATCTGGAATACAGCCAGGATGGGAGGCTGACCTTTACCACGGAGGATTACCGCAGGGGGATTAACCATTTAATCTGTGCCGGGGAAGGGGAAGGAACAGAAAGAAAGGTTCTGCATCTGTACGTGCAGGAAGACGGGAGCATCGTGCAGGATAAACCTTATTATACCGGTCTTGCAGAAAGGGAAGCGCTGTATTCCTATACTTCTGCGGAGGATTTGGAGCAGTTAAAAAAAGACGGCATCAAGCAGCTGGAAAGCCTGAGAAATTATAAAGGGATGGAAGCTCACATTGACAACGTGGATGTGGATATCGGCGACATGGTAGGAGGCAGAGACCGGATAACGGGAATGTCCATACAGCAGCCGGTCGTTGGCAAAATCCTTACGATAAAAGACGGGGAAACCGATGTGGAATATAAGTTGAAAGGAGCGAAATGATATGGGATTGAAACCGCTTACAGTGAATACACCGCCTTCGGATGCAGCACATATCCTGGCAGAAGATGATGCAGCCCTTTATGCCGGGATGCTGGCGCAGGACAGTGTATTAAACCTGGGGAGCAAGTTAAAAGCAACGGTAACAAGCAATAATAAAGTCCGAATTGCAGACGGGGTGGTTCTGGTAGGAGGACATGCTGCAAGGATTGTGAAAGGCGATTATGAAGACATGACTATAAACAATGGGGTAAGCGGACAAAAACGAAATGATATTATTGTAGCACGCTTCATTGCAGGGGCTGACGGGGGTGCAGACTCTTACAAGCTGGTTGTGATACAGGGAACACCCGGTTATACGGCAAGTGACCCGGCTTATGTAAAAGGCGATTTATATAATGGCGATAAGCAGAGGGATTATCCTTTGTGGCGGGTAAAAATAGAGAATCTGAGCATTGTAAAAGTGGAGCAGATGTTTACTGTAGGGAAAAGCACTGAAGAGGTCATGGCAGAGATGCTGGCAGCCAATGCAGCCCTGCAAAAGAAGATAGGGGCAAAAGGGCAGGCAGCCAGCATCGGAGGCTATACAAGGGAATGGCTTTTAACCGATGAGTATCAGGCGATTGGAAACTATGCACAGACTGTCAATAATGAATACTTTGAGTCCACAAGTGGTCCTGACGGGTATTTAAAGGTGAAGCAGTCTGGTGTTTATCTGATTTCCCTGCAGGCAAACTTAAGAAAAAAAACACAGGACTCTTCTGGAAATGTTTGGTCTAAGATTGTCGTCAACGATGCAGGGAATATCGGTGGAGATGTACATTATATGCCGGCAGGAACTTACTATGATACGGTGAATTATGTTACCTATAATTACTTAAATGCGGGTGCAAAGCTGAAAGCACATTTATCTGTCAATGCAGAATTACAGGATGTCTGGGCACAGGGCGGTGAGTATCTGAATGTTGTAAAATTGTCTTAAAAAGGGGGAATGGGATGTCTTTCAAAGAAGTAACCCTTACCTTAAACGGGCAGAATTACGCACTGGAAAAGAATGCAGGAAGTGAATATGAGGCGGTGATTACAGCACCGAAAAAATCCGGTTATACGCAGCCGGAGCATGCCTATGCAATGGAGCTTCGTATCACAGACCAGTCCGGCACGGTTGTTATTGATAAAAACCATGACACTTTTGGAAGTAAAATGAAATTGGCTGTTGCGGAAAGAGTGCCGCCTGTCATTTCCCCTGTCTATCCCACGGAGAGTGCCTATCTGACGGACCAGACAGTGCAGATACAGTTTGATGTTATAGACGATGACTCCGGAGTAAAGAAAGACACCATATCTCTTCAGATAGATGCCGGGACTATGCTTATGGAGCAACTTACCAAAGTCCCGGTCATTGAAGGATACCGCTGTACTTATGCGGCTGTATTAAAAGACGGGGCACACATTCTAAAAATAAGAGCAGAAGACCAGGATGGAAATGCCGTAGAAAAGACAGTGGCTTTTCAAGTTGACACAACTGCTCCTAGTTTAAACATATCTGAGCCATCGGATCACATTGCCTTAAATGTACGCACCTGCTGGATTGTGGGGATTACTAATGATGCCACCAGTGCACCGTGTATAGTTACCATAAGCGTAAATGGAAAAGAGCAGGGGCATGTACCGGTAAACGGAGATGGGACATTTTTAAAAGAAGTGCTTTTAGAAGAAGGCGTCAATGTTATCCGCATCAAAAGCACAGACAGAGCAGGTAATTATGCAGAGGTTTTAAGAAATGTCACCTATAACTTTGATGCTCCGCAGGTTTTGGGAGTGAAAATAGAGCCTAATCCGGTATCTGCCGGAAAATTTTTTGAGATTACAGTCAAAGCAACAGATTAAGGCGGTGGAGAATGGTACGAATTGAGCAGATAGAAGTCCTGCCAAACCCTGTAAGGACAGGGGGAAAAGTAAAAATAACCGTAACACTGCAGGAAGAGTATGAAAATGCAAAGCGGTATAAAAACCGGTACCCTTGCCGGTACGGGAAAGGAGAAACAAAATGAAAGAACTTGTATTTAATGATGGGAGAAATCTGGAAATTCAGTCAGTCGAGGACAGGGAAGGAAAGTTATATGTAAGGGTTATCCTTACGACTTCCGAGCAGTTAAAGGCTCTGTTTGGGGATGAATTTGCAGCCCGGAAAATGACCTTGTATGAAAACCATAAAGAGCAGGAAGCATTTGAGAACTATAACAAGCTGTCTTACTTAAAAGAAGAAGCAGGAGGTATCTGGGAAGTGGAGATGCTGCAAAGAGAAAAAGAGGATACCGTAAAGATTGCAGAGCTTACTATGCAGCTTCAGGAAGCAAATCGGCAGATTACAGATTTACAGCTTGCCGTCTGCGAACTCTATGAAGGAATGGGGGTATAAGAAATGGCGAAGATTTATGCAGATTTAATCCAGAAAGGTTTAAAGACGATTGAAGAAGTACCGGAAAAAATACGGGAAGAAGTAAGAATTCTTTTGAAAGAATGTTAAAAAGCCAAGATGCCCGCCAAAAGAGCGTTGTAAGAAGGGAGGGGTGAAATTGAGGGTTGATTTTAAAGATGACAGAAAGAACATTACGGTAATCGGTCTTGACCAGTGGGATTACGGGCAAAAATTGGAAATATACGGGATACCGGATGTAACCCATGCAGAGGTACATTTCTGCTGTGAAAGTGACACAGAAGCTTTAATAAAACAGGCACAGGTTACAGACCATATCACAGCAGATATCCCTGATAAACTTCTGCGCACAGGGGAAAATCTAAAAGCTTATGTCTATATTGCTACAGCAACGGAAGGAAAAACAATCCGTACAATAACAATGATTGTAAACAGGAGGCAGCGGCCGGAAGACTATACGGCATTACCGGAAAAGAACTTATTAAGGGAAATCTTAGAAAAGCTGGATTTAAAAGCAGATGATATCGAATTAAAAGAGAATGAATTGCAGTTGCTTTCCGGTGGAAAGGGAATTGGAAGCAAAATCCGTCTTCCTGGTGGTTCTGGTGGCAGGGAAATTGAGCTCAGAAATAACGGAACGGCAATCCAATGGAGATATACAGACAGTAATGATTGGATAGATTTAATTCAAACAGAAGAATTAAGAGGCAAAGATGGTGTTACTCCAAGTTTTATCATAAGGGACGGACACCTGATTGCAATATATGAAGAAAAGGAGAAATAAAACATGGCAAGAGAAGTAGATTTAGGAAGCATTGTGGGACCAAGAGGACCGCAGGGAGAAAAAGGAGAGAAAGGTGATCCGGGTGCAACCACAGCAGACGGAGTATCCTATAAAGACTCCAATGTAGCAAATGCATTAGATGAACTGACAAAAAGGATGGATGATGTGCAGTATACACCAATCCAGATTACTTCTTTTTCTAATAACGTGAATACGGCTGAAATGGGTAGTACCGTAAATACCGTCGTATTGAATTGGGGATATAATAAAGAGCCAAAGAAGGCGACACTTGATGGAAGCGGATTGGACGTAAAATTAAGGACAAAGACCATTGAAGGGGCTGGCATTAAAAGCAATAAAACTTATACTCTTACTGCAACGGATGACAGGGAGGCCAAAGCAACCAAAACCACAGCAATTACATTTTTAAACGGAGTGTATTATGGAGTGGGCACCGCAGTTGGGGGTGCTATAAACAATGACTTTGTGAAAGGACTGACCAAAAAGCTTTCCGGAAGCAAAACCGGAAGTTTTACCGTAAATGCCACAGAAGGAAACTATATTTATTATGCTCTTCCGAAAAGGCTTGGTACACCAACGTTCTTTGTAGGAGGCTTTGAAGGTGGATTTGCACTGGAAAAGACATTTGAATATACCAACCCAAGCGGTTATACAGAAAGTTATGATGTATATAAAAGTGCCAATGCCGGACTTGGAAGCACCAAAGTGGATGTAAAATAAGGGAGGAAAAAAGAATGCCAATTTTATTGATTGATAAGATTAAACAGAAAAATAACGGGAAATTTAAACTGGTAGACGCAGCGGATGTAGAATATAACGGAAAAGGACTGGACGAGGCAATTAAATCTGGTGAATTCAAAGGGGACAAAGGTGATGCGGGTCCTGTTGGACCTGCCGGAGCGAAGGGAGAACAGGGAGAGACAGGACCTACCGGACCGGTCGGAGCAAAGGGAGAGCGAGGAGAAGCAGGACCTGCTGGACCTGCCGGTGCAAAAGGAGAACAGGGTATTCAGGGACCTAAAGGTGAAAAAGGAGATCCTTTTGCAGTAGCAAAAACGTATCCTTCCGTAGCGGCTATGAACGCAGGCTTTGCCACTGATGGAGTAAAAGAAGGAGGCTTTGTCGTAATCAATACTGAAAACGTAGAGGATGAAGATAACGCAAAGTTATATGTGAAAGGAAAAAGCGCTTACACTTTCCTTACAGATTTATCTGGTGCACAGGGTATGAAAGGACCACAGGGAGAAAGAGGTCCGCAGGGAAATCCGGGAGCACAGGGAGCTGCCGGTCCGAAGGGAGAAAAAGGAGACCCGGGAGCAAATGGGGCGCAGGGCCCTGCCGGCCCCAAAGGGGAAGATGGGAAAGCACCAACTTTTGAAATTCGGGACGGACATTTATATGCAATCTATGAATAGATAGGAGACTTGGCAATGCGGGAAATTGATTTAGGTCGTGTTCAGGGACCAAAAGGAGAAAGAGGGGACCCGGGGGAAACCGGTTCCCCGGGCCCTGCCGGAACTTCCATACACGTATTTACAACAGAATATTCTTATCCCCAGGAAGAGATTGATAGGTATGGAAAACCGGGACATCAGGGAACATGGAAAGTTGCAGAAGATGTGTCAGAAGCAAAAATTGGGGATGTGGTTTTATTCCAGGTACACAACAACACCAAAAAAGGTTCTTCTTTTATTATTGCCACGGCAACATATATTTATGCGTATTCCAATACCATTTCGGCAACCTCAAGCGGTCTTTTAGACAAGGGAGAACCGGGAGCAGCAAGTGGAAATTTAAACTTTGTAACACCGGAGGAGTTTGGTGCAAAAGCAGATGGGGTAACGGACGACTCCGATGCTTTTAAAAATGCACTACTGACAGGAAAGAAAGTAATGTGTATGCCGAAAAAAGTATATAATTTTACAAAACCGGTAGATGTTAAGACGATTTATGCAGGTCATCTTGATTTGAATGGTTCCTTGCTAAAAAATTTCCATGTTCTTGTAAATCTGAATAATGCAGGTAATGATTGGAGGCAGTCCTATCCTGCCGAAAAATTTGTGATTGAAAATGGTGAGATAGGAGGAACATGGGGTGAAAAGCCTGTAAATTGGGATACACCTGTGGTTAAAACAGGTACACAAATGAGATTAAAACATATAAAATTTGTAAATGAGCCATATATGTGCGCCATGGTAAATCAATATTTAGATTATATGCTATTTGAGGATTGCTTATATGTTGAAAACCATAGCTTATTCCCATCAGGAGTACTAAAAAATGATACAATAAGTGTAATTGGAGCAGACGGTAATGCAAAAAGAATTGATGGTACAGCTCAAAATCTGGCAGGAGATGCTTGGGTTTTTAAACAATGCAATGAATGGTACAGCCCTAACAATAAAGATTATAAAATGATTGCTTTCCATAACAATTCTGCCGCCACGATGATCAATTGTATCCAAAGCGGATTTCGAATTGGAGGTTCTTATTCGGACTATGCAAGGGTTGTTTGTATTTCCTGTCATTGGGAGGAAGAAGGTTCTATGCCGGTTACAGGAGGTCCGTACTGGTATTTGTGTTCTGCGTTGTTTTTAGGATGTTTTTTCTGGGGTAATTATCAGTTGTTTAATTTTAAAAGTGTGCAGTATATTAACTGTACATTTGTTCAGACAATCGATAATTATCGGCTGCCGCATCGAGATTTTGCATTTTTTACAAATGGAAAATACCTGCATGAATTAGATTGTGTGATACAAAACTGCGGAGTAGGCGGAAACTATATAATAGATACTAAGGGTATAAAGCAAACAAGGAAATCCCCAAAGAAAACATACAACAAATTCATGGATTATCTTAATATTGCAAACCTTTCCACGAAAGTTATGCAAAACTGGGAACACGCAAAATTTAACCAGACAGGACAGTATACTTATGAAATGTATGTTCTCGCAACAGAGTTAGATAATTATTCATATAGTTTTAAAACACAACAAATAAATATAACAAATGAAAGAACGCAGGTAACAGCTTTGTTAGGAAATGCGATTGGTGGATTTGGTATAAGGGCTATAAGAACAAGTCCCAATGGTGAAATTCATGAAACTATACTACATAGCAGTTCCGAAATTGCAATAGGTGATGACGGAAATCCAGTTGCTAGAAACCTAGTATTTCACGATTATGGAGAATGGTGCGATTTTGGGTTTAATGATGACATCAAAACACAGCTTCCGAATATATGGAAAAAAATATCTAAGAAACCAAATATGATTAAAAATATGCAGATGTTAGAAGCAAATGGTGTGCTTGTAACAAAAGACAACTCTACAATAACAACGGATATAAGCGGCATGATCCAGGTTAAGAAGGCTTAAAATATATTAGGAAAAAGAAGATAGGAGGGAATATATGGGATACGTATTAACTTTTCTGGCTGGCGGCATGGCAGGGATGTTTCTTACATGTTTAATGCAGGTAAAACGATAGACAACATACTGGGATTTTAGAAAGACCTGAACGGGTCTATTTTTTATACATAAAATAGAGAAAGGGGAAAGAAGATGCCGGAGACAATTGTAGTTGCTATTCTGTCTTTGATTGGAACTTTAGCGGGCAGTTTTGGAGGTACGCAGCTTATTAAATATAGAATAGAACAACTGGAAAAGAAAGTAGAGAAGCATAACTCTGTTGTTGAGAGAACTTACCTACTGGAAGAAAAAGTAAAAGTGGCAAATCACAGAATTGAAGATTTAGAAAGGAAGGTAGAAGAATAATGGAACAGATTATGAATTATGTAAAACCGGAGCTGATTGTAGTAGCAATTGTACTTTATTTTATAGGAATGTGGCTGAAACAATCACAGACTATAAAAGATAAATACATCCCTCTGCTTCTTGGAGGAATTGGTGTTGTAATTAGTGCAATCTATGTATTTGCTACCGGTGCGTGCAGTACCGGACAGGAAATTGCATTGGCAGTTTTTACAGCGATTACGCAAGGTGTGCTGGTGGCTGGATTGAGTACCTATGTGAACCAGGTATCAAAGCAGTTAAAAAAGAAAGAATAATACGTAAGAATACGTGACAAAATATTGACATACGTAAGAATACGTGATATAATAAAAATATGATAAGGAAAGGAGATACATAAAATGCCAATGACACCAAGAGAGATGGTAAAGCATCTCAAACAAAATGGGTTTGAGGAAGTCAGGCAAAATGGTTCTCATATAACAATGAAGAACCGGTCTACTGGAAAAACAGTGGTGGTTCCTTATCACTCCAAGACCATGAAAAAAGGATTGGAGCAGGCAATACTCAAACAAGCGGGGCTGAAATAAGCCCTGCACCTGAAATAGAGACGGAGGTATTACGTATGGGCAAATTATTTTATCCAGCAATTTTTCACAAAGCAGAAGAAGGCGGTTTTTGGATTTCGTTTCCTGATATTCCGGAATGTTTGACTGAGGGAGACAATATGCAGCAGGCGTATGAAATGGCAGTAGAAGCGTTGGGTCTTGCTTTGGTAAATAGAAAAGAGGAAAAAGAAGAAATTCCGGTACCGTCTGAAATAGATAGAATTCACGAAGAAGATGGTACAATTGTGATTATAGAATTTGATATGCAGGAATATTTGAGAAAACACAATTCAAGGGCAGTGAAAAAAACGCTTAGCATACCAGAATGGCTGAATGAAGAAGCAACAGCAATGGGAGTGAATTTTTCTCAGGTACTTCAGGAAGCATTGATGAGCAAATTAAATATTGGAAGATAAGGTAGAGAGAGCTTGGAAACAGGCTCTCTTTTGTTGTGCCAGATGAGACAGAAAGGAGAATAATTATGACAAAAGTATTTTTAGGAGTAGGACATGGAGGCTCGGATCCGGGAGCAGTTGGTTACATTAAAGAAGCAGACGTGAACTTATCTATGGCATTAGCTTGTAGAGATTATTTACAGGCACACGGTGTAGAAGTAAAAATGAGTCGCACAAAGGACGAAAACGATCCTTTATCTGAAGAAATTAGAGAATGCAATGCATTTAATCCAGATTATGCAGTAGATATCCATAATAACGCAGGAGGAGGGGATGGTTTTGAAGTAATTCATACATTAAATGGTGGCAAAGGCAAAATCCTTGCACAGAACGTTGAGGCAGAAGTAAAGGCAATCGGACAGAACAGCAGGGGATTAAAAACAAAGGTAAATTCTTCCGGAAATGATTACTTTGGATTTATTCGAAGCATTAAAGCTCCATCTATAATTGTAGAGGGTGTCTTTGTAGATAATACAGCAGATGCAGCGCAGGCAGACACGCAAGCAGAGCAGTCAGACTTTGGAGTGGCGTATGCAAAAGGAATTTTAAAGACTTTGGGAATTTCATACACTGACAATGTGAACAAACCTGAATGGATTAGTGATGATACCGGCTGGTGGTACAAGCACGCAGATGGTTCCTATACCAAATCCGCGTGGGAGAAAATTGAGGGTACTTGGTATTACTTTAATGAGAATGGTTATGTTGTATCAGGGTGGCAATTTATCAATGACCACTGGTATTATTTAAACGAAAAACATGATGGTACCTTTGGGGCAATGAAAACAGGCTGGCAATATATTAACGGAAATTGGTTCCGCCTGCAGGAAGATGGAACTATGATGGAAAACACATGGTATAAAGACGAAAACGGAAACTGGTTCTGGTTAAAAGAAGGTGGTTATATGGCACGCAATGAGCTTGTTTGGATTGGCAGCGAATTATATGCGTTTCTGGATGATGGGCACATGGCTCGGACGGATGATAGAGGTGTATTGGTGTAAAAGAAACATCTCCCCGGTTGTTTCCGGGGAGAAAATATTGTATCATCTTCGTGTTGCATTTCGTGTTGCATAGGTTGCATTTTGGGTTCAAATATTCAATTTTTTATCGAAACAAAAATTTTTAAAACCCAGTATTTATGCGGAGTTTAGGGTTTTGAGTGAAAGTGTTTCTTCTATATTATATGTACAATATAGGTTCAATTCCCCTCAGGTCCATAGAAAAAGCTCAGTGTTTACTGGGCTTTTTTTACATAGGAAATTATGTCTTGCGAGACAAAAAATTTGACAAATTGTTTTTCTTGACATATAATATACTTAACAAGACAGCCAGTAAGGGAGGTTAAGGCTCCCCGCTTGGCAAATATATTTAGCTAAAATAGCCGCCTATTCTTTTCCAGAGAGCAGGGCGGCTATTTCTTATGTGATGTATATGTAAGGATTGCTACGATAAGTAAAGCTGTGTTTACAATCAAACTCAATTCTTCATACGTACTTATAAGCATCCCCTCCTGTCAAGACTCAGGCGGAGAACCATAGCCGTCCTACTGGCTGCCCGGGTAAGTATATTACATTGTCAAGAAACAATTTATGTAATTAAATTAAGAAAGTGCATTTTGCTGAATTTGTGCAAAGGCTTTTTTTACTGCCGGTATAGAGAGTAAAATAATAGTAATCAAAGCTTCTGCCAACAAAAAGCTGTAGTTATAGATGAAAGGATAAGCTACAGATAATTCTTTTGGGAAATTTTCAGGCATATAATCCATCCAGTATAAATATCCTCCTAAAACGTGAAAAGCACCTCTGGCAATTACAGCAACCAAGTATCCTTTTACCAACCCATTTTTCTGCTTGCGGAAAATTCCAGCCAGCCCAAGAGCAGCAAAGGCAAGGAGATAATCGCAGCATACCTGGAAAAAGGAAAGCACATAAGGCTCCTGTAAAAACTGTAAAATACCAAAAACAAATCCTAAAAGTATGCCTACTTTCGGTCCATACCAATAAGCAATTAATACAATAAAAAGCATACTGAAAGCGGTAACAGAACCGCCAAAAGGAAGTTCAAAAATTTTAATATAAGAGGTAATAAAGCTAAGTGCTAAAGCCATAGAGCAATAAGCCAGCTGTTTGATACTTAATTTTTTTCTTGTGGATTCCTTTCCGGCGAGAATAATGGCTGCAACTGTAAATAAAATTGCTGCCAGGATAGTGACTGCATAACCGGCGGCAGTAAGACCACCTTCTGCATTGATAAAAAATTGAAACATAGAAAAATCCTCCTTCTTTTAGAAGAACAAGAAGGGGCAAAGAAAGCTTGAAAAAAAAGATTCCTACGTTGGCATAATCCAAATCAGGTACAAGGGTCGAAGCGGTCCTTCCTCTCAGCCTTTCGGCTCCCCTTCTTATTCTGCTGATATTTATTTCTGTTCCACTATATCACAGTCATAAGAGCAGTGTCAAGAATAGGAAAAATAAGGGAAAATATTGTGAGATAAGAGCGGGTGTGTTAGAATTGGCAGAGAGAAAAGCTTGTTCACATTTTTAACAAATTTATTTGATACAATTTAAAAAAAGGAGGAATTTTCATGGATAAATGTAAGGTACTTGTAGTAGACGATGAAAGCAGAATGAGAAAGCTGGTAAGCGATTTCCTGACAAAACAGGGATATGAAGTATTAGAAGCCGGTGACGGAGAAGCTGCACTGGATATTTTTTATAAAGACAAGGACATCCAACTGATTATTCTGGATGTGATGATGCCGAAGCTGGATGGTTGGGGCGTATGCAGAGAAATCCGAAAGGACTCAAAAATACCTATTATTATGCTGACTGCCAGAGGAGATGAAAGAGATGAGCTTTTGGGCTTTGAGCTGGGTGTTGATGAATATATTTCCAAGCCTTTCAGTCCGAAAATTTTGGTTGCAAGGGTAGAGGCAATTTTAAGAAGAACAAGCGCCATTGGCTCAGATGATATTTTAAGTGCGGGAGGAATTGAAATTAACAAAACTTCTCATACGGCTTCCATTGACGGAAAAACAATGGATTTAAGCTATAAAGAATTTGAGCTTTTGACTTATTTTTTGGAAAATCAGGGAATTGCCTTATCAAGGGAAAAAATCTTAAATTCTGTGTGGAATTATGATTATTTTGGAGATGCTAGAACCATTGATACCCATGTAAAAAAACTGAGAAGCAAAATTGGAGCAAAGGGAGAATACATTAAAACCATTTGGGGTATGGGCTATAAATTCGAGGTGTCATAATGAAAAAATCCATAAAAATACGAGTGGCAGTCAGCTATATCGGGATTATGTGTCTTTCTCTGATTGCCATGCTTTTGGTAAATACACTGTTTCTGGAAAAATTTTATTTATCCAAAAAGACAGACTCTTTAAAAAAAGCTTTTGAGATGGTAAACAGCACGGAGAATTATGCTTATCTGAAATACGACACGGATTTTTTGCAATTTTGTGAGGAAAAAAACCTCTCGATTATTGTAGTAGACCATAAAACCTCCAATCAGATATATGCTTATGCAAGAGATGCGGATAAGCTTTATGCAGAGGCGCAGTTTGGATTTTTGGACAGCTTTTCAAGAGGAAAGCACAGCGTTCTTGAAACAACCGATAATTATGTAGTAGAAAAGAAAACAGATGACAGGGAAACTATGGACTCTGTAAACATGGTGGGAAATCTGGATAACGGAAATCCGTTTTTAATCAATACTCCTGCCCAGAGCTTAAAAGACAGTGCGATTATTTCCAACATTTTCTTTTTATATATCGGTGTTCTTACAATTTTGGTAAGCTCTGTGATTATCTGGTTTATGACAAGACATATTACCAGACCGCTTCAGGAGCTCAGTTCTCTTTCTCAGGAAATGGCAAATCTGAATTTCGAAGCAAAATATCACAGTGCAGGACAGGATGAAATCAGCGTATTGGGAAACAATCTGAATAAGATGTCGGAGGCTCTGGAAAATACCATTTCCGAGCTGAAAACAGCCAATAATGAATTGCAGAAGGACATTGAGAAAAAAGAACAGATAGATGAGATGAGAAAAGAGTTTCTTTCCAATGTGTCCCATGAATTGAAAACGCCCATTGCTTTAATACAGGGTTATGCAGAAGGCTTGCAGGAGTGCATCAACGATGATGCGGAGAGCAGAGAATTTTACTGTGATGTTATTATTGATGAAGCAGGAAAAATGAACAATATGGTAAAAAAACTGCTGACATTAAATCAGTTGGAATTTGGAAATGATAAGGTTTCCATGGAGAGATTTGATTTAACAGAAGTTATTCGTGGCGTTGTTCAGTCGGCACAGCTTTTGGCAGGACAAAAAGAAGCAGAGCTGACTTTTTCACAGGATGCCCCTATTTATGTCTGGGGAGATGAATTTAAAGTAGAAGAAGTGGTGACAAATTATGTTTCCAATGCTCTAAACCATGTGGACTATGAGAGAAAAATTGAAGTAAAGGCACAGAAAGAAGGAAATGTAGTCAGGGTATCTGTCTTTAATACCGGAGATATTATTCCAAAAGAGGATTTGGAAAAGGTATGGATTAAATTTTATAAGGTGGATAAAGCCAGAACCAGAGAATACGGAGGAAGCGGCATCGGACTTTCCATTGTAAAGGCAATTATGGACAGTATGCACAAGAAATGCGGTGTGAAAAATTATGAAAACGGTGTGGAATTCTGGTTTGAATTATCCTGTGCAGATGCGGAAGAATAGAAGAAAAAGAGGTTACGTGTTTGCATTTTTTGACATATTCTGCTAAACTAAAAAGCGGATAAAAAGAAAAAGGAGGAGTACAGATGCCGCCTTTACAAGGACAATGGCTGGAAGCTTTAAAGCCGGAATTTAAGAAAGAATATTATAAAGAGCTGTTTCAAAAAGTAGGGCAGGAGTATCAGGAAAGAAAGATATTTCCTGCACCGGATGATATTTTTAATGCCTTTCATTTTACACCTCTTGATGAGGTAAAAGTAGTAATTTTAGGACAGGACCCCTATCACAATGACGGACAGGCACATGGGCTTTGCTTTTCTGTAAAGCCGGAGGTGGAAATCCCGCCGTCTCTGGTAAATATTTATCAGGAGCTCCATGATGACTGCGGATGTTATATACCGGATAACGGTTATCTGGAAAAATGGGCAAGACAAGGTGTGCTGATGTTAAATACGGTATTGACGGTACGGGCTCATCAGGCAAATTCTCACAGGGGAATTGGCTGGGAGCAATTTACTGACGCAGCAATTCGTGTATTGAATGAACAGGACAGACCGATTGTATTTTTGCTTTGGGGAAGACCGGCACAGATGAAACACAGTATGCTGAACAATCCGAAGCATTTAATTTTGGAAGCGCCTCATCCGAGCCCCTTATCTGCATACAGAGGATTTTTTGGGTGCAGACATTTCAGCAAAACCAATGAATTTTTGGAGCAAAATGGTCTTGCTCCTATTGACTGGCAGATAGAAAACAGACAGGGGATATAGAAATGGGAAAGAAAAATGATAATACATTAGTGAAAAATGCTTCTTTTCTCATGATTGCTGCGCTGATTTCCAAGATTATCGGGCTGATTTACAAAAGCCCTTTGTCAAGCACAATGGGAAAAGAAAGCTTTGGATGCTTTCAGTTTGCACAGAATGTGTATTTTATTCTTCTGATGATTGCATCCTTTAGTATTCCTCAGGCTGTGTCAAAAATCATGGCAGAAAGACTTGCGTTTAAGAGATATCGAGATGCTCAGAGAATTTTTAAAGGAGCGTTGCTTTATGCGGTAATCGTAGGCGGAGCTGTGGCAGTTATCTGTATTGTAGGCGCTCCGATTTTAGTGCCTGACGGAATGGCAAATGCAAGACTTGCGCTTCAGTTTTTAGCGCCGACCATTTTTGTTTCCGGTATTCTGGGTGTTTTCCGAGGATATTTTCAGGCATATCGAAATATGTTTCCGACATCTATTTCTCAGATTTTGGAGCAGATTGCCGTAGCCGTGGTAGCTCTGGTAATGGCAAATTTTATGGTGCATCATTTTGCAGATGCACAGCCGGACGTGCTGCGAAGCTGGAGTGCGGCAGGGGCTACTCTGGGAACGGGAGCCGGTGTTTTAACGGCGCTTATCTTTATGCTGTTTGTCTATCAGGTAAACAGAAAGACTATTCAAAGAAAGATTGCAAGAGACAAGGTGTCGGTGGATGAAAGCTACAAGGATGTTATGAAAATCATTGTGATGATTGTAGCTCCGATTATTTTAAGCGCCTTTTTGTATAACGTAAACGGTTATATTAACAGTATGATTTATACCTCTGTGTCAGAGCTGAAGGGCTTAAAAGGAAGCATTGTAGAGGGATTTTATGCGGAATGTGGGTTCTTTTTAACCATTATTAACATTCCTCTTACCCTGTCAAGCACAGCGCCTACTTCTATGATGCCGGAGGTTTCCGGGGCGTATGCCAGAGGGGACTTAAAAACAGCGAAGGAAAAGATTGATAAAGCAACATGGCTTAGTATGTTTATTTCTATTCCATGCAGTGTGGGACTTTTTGCACTGGCAGGTCCGATTACTGCACTTTTATTTCCGTCCACAGACGGTACCGCAGGCTTTTTAATGATGCTTGGTGTAATTACAGTTATTATGAACGGAATGTCCAACATTTCCAATGGCGTATTACAGGGAATTGGAAAGGCCAATATCCCTATGATTAACGCAGCCATTGCTTTGGTAGTTGATGTAGTTGTAGTTACGGTATTGATGTTTGTGACAGATTTTGGAATTTACAATGTGGTGCTGGCAATGATTGCTTATGCGCTGGTAATGTGTATTTTAAATGACAGGGCGCTTAAAAGAGAACTGCATTATAAAAATCCGTGGAAGACGGCTTATATGCCGGCGGTTTTTGCGGCAGTCCCTATGGGTATTGTGGCATTTGCAGTTTATCAGGGAATTTATCTGTTGACGAAATCCCTGCCGGGAGGAAATCTGTTGGCATTGATGCCTGCCATTGTGTTAGGGGCAGGTGTGTATTTCCTTTTGTATCTGTATTTTGCAAAGCCGAAGGAAGAAGAATTGGCAGGGCTTCCGGGAGGAAGAAAACTGATACAGATTACAAGAAAACTTCATATTATGTAAGAAAAAAGAACTGCTACATTTGAAGAGAAAATCAAATGTAGCAGTTCTTTTTAAGGTCATATTTTTAAGCATTAGAAAGCTTTTTAAAAGCAGTGGAAAGCATCAGCTTAATACGATTTAACTGATTTACCTCACTGGCGCCGGGGTCATAGTCCACCGCCACAATATTTGCCTGCGGATAATCCTTGCGGATTGCTTTAATCACGCCTTTTCCCACAATGTGATTAGGAAGACAGCCAAACGGCTGAATACATACAATATTTGGCGTGCCTGCATGAATAAGCTCCAGCATTTCTCCTGTAAGGAACCAGCCCTCTCCTGTCTGATTTCCGATAGATACAATCGGTTCAGCCATTTTTGCCAGATTTTCAATCTGAGCGGAAGGCGTAAAATGATGACTCTTTTTAAATTCATCATTAGCAGCTTTTCGGATAAAATCAATGGCTTTAATTGCCAGCTTGCCTTTCTGAGCAAAGGATTTTCCAAATCCCAGATACTCGGATTTAAAGCTCATGTTGTAGAAGCAATAGCACATAAAATCAATTAAATCAGGACATACGGCTTCTGCGCCTTCTTTTTCCAGAAGCTCAACCAGATGATTGTTTGCACCGGGATGGAATTTCACCAGAATTTCGCCTACAATTCCCACACGGGGCTTTTTCTCATTTGTAATAGGAAGAGTATCAAATTCTCGTATTATCTGACGGCAGAGCTGGTTAAAGCGGGCAAAGGTTACATGCTTTCCTGACAGGAATGCAATACACCGTTTTTCCCATTTTCTGTGCAAGTCGTTGGCAGAACCTTTTACCGCTTCGTAAGGACGCATGCGATACAGACATTTCATTAAAATATCTCCGAAAACTGCGCCGTAAGCGATACGGGTTGCCAGCTTTACGGTTATTTTAAAGCCGGGATTTTCTTCCAGTCCGCTTAAATTGATAGAAATGACAGGAATGTGAGCCATCCCTGCTTTTTCCAAAGCACGGCGGATAAAACCGATGTAATTGGAAGCACGGCAGCCGCCTCCTGTCTGTGACATGATAATTGCCACCTTGTTCAAATCATATTTGCCTGATTGCAATGCCTGCATAATCTGTCCCACCACCATTAAGGATGGGTAACAGGCATCGTTGTTTACATATTTTAATCCCACGTCAACGGCTTCTTTGTTTCCGTTTCCTAAAACCTCTAAATGATATCCGCTGGCATTAAAAGCAGCCTCTAAAAGGTTAAAATGGATAGG
>ERZ834859.403-NODE-403-length-60952-cov-11.056949_pt1 | contig 60952 bp, 57 predicted proteins | sample MGYA00519947_ERZ834859 | MGnify/ENA primary metagenome ERZ834859 (study PRJEB31850, sample SAMEA3708763) | human gut metagenome | biome: human gut; feature: human-associated habitat; material: faeces | place: China | collected 2014 ...
AGGGAATGACTCTTGAAAGGATAATTGAAAAGCACGGAGATGCAGGATTCATACAGATTGAAAATGAAGTGAATTGTTCCATCAGTCCACACCACACGGTTATTGCAACAGGTGGGAGTGCTGTATATGGAAAAGAGGCAATGGAACATTTTAAGGATATTGGTACTGTGGTTTATCTTGAACTCCCACCAGAATCACTTGAGGAGAGACTTGGAAGTCTTAAAGAACGTGGGGTTGTGTCTAATGGAAAGACAACTGTGGAAGAGATATATGCTGACAGGGCCGCACTTTATAAGAAATATGCAGACATTACGCTTAATGAGCAGGGAAAGCAGATAAGAGAAACTGTGGAGATGCTGTATGATATTATAATGAATAAAGACCAGTATAATTAAACAACTGGTTGAACTATGTAAGAATTTAGGGTACAATAATCTTTACCTTTTAAATACGAAAACAAGGAGGAATACCATGGAAAACGAAGCTCTTTCTAAGAACTTTATTGAGCAGATTATAGATAAGGATATTGAGAGTGGCCATTGCAAGAAGGTCATTACAAGATTTCCGCCAGAACCTAATGGATATCTTCATATTGGACATGCGAAGTCTATTTTATTAAACTATGGACTGGCACAAAAGTACAATGGTAAGTTCAATCTTCGGTTTGACGATACAAACCCTACAAAGGAAAAAACAGAGTTTGTAGAGTCTATCAAAGAGGATATTAAATGGCTGGGAGCAGACTGGGAGGACAGACTGTTTTTCGCATCTGATTATTTTGAACAGATGTATGAGGCTGCTGTAAAACTCATAAAAAAAGGAAAGGCTTTTGTGTGTGATTTAAACGCAGAGGAAATCCGCCAGTACAGAGGAACCCTCACTGAGCCTGGAAAAGAGAGCCCTTACAGAAACAGAAGCGTAGAGGAAAACCTGAAGCTTTTTGAAGAGATGAAAGAAGGAAAATACGGAGACGGAGAAAAGGTTCTCCGTGCCAAAATTGATATGGCATCTCCGAACATGAATATGCGTGACCCGGTTATCTACCGTGTGGCACGTATGACACACCACAACACAGGAGATAAGTGGTGTATTTATCCGATGTACGATTTTGCTCATCCGATCGAGGACGCGATCGAGGGGATTACTCACTCTATCTGTACTCTGGAATTTGAAGATCACAGACCGCTCTACGACTGGGTAGTAAGAGAACTGGAATATCCTCATCCTCCGAAGCAGATCGAGTTTGCAAAACTGTACCTTACAAACGTAGTAACAGGAAAACGATACATTAAAAAACTGGTAGAAGACGGAATTGTAGACGGCTGGGACGATCCGAGACTTGTATCTATCGCAGCTCTCCGCCGCCGCGGCTTTACCCCGGAATCCATTAAAATGTTTGTGGATCTTTGCGGTGTATCAAAAGCGAACAGCTCCGTAGATTATGCAATGCTGGAATATTGTATCCGTGAGGATCTGAAATTAAAACGTCCGCGTCTTATGGCAGTTCTCGATCCGATTAAGCTGGTGATCGATAATTATCCGGAGGGACAGGTGGAATATCTGGAAGCTCCCAACAACATGGAAAACGAATCTCTTGGAAGCCGTAAGCTTCCGTTTGGAAAAGAGCTTTACATCGAGAGAGAAGACTTTATGATCGATCCTCCGAAAAAATATAAGAGACTGTTTGTGGGAACAGAAGTGCGCTTAATGAATGCTTATTTTGTGACATGTACAGGCTATGAGACGAATGAAGACGGCACAGTGAGCGTTGTTCACTGTACTTACGACCCGGAGACAAAGGGCGGAAATGCACCGGACGGAAGAAAAGTAAAAGGAACCATTCACTGGGTGGAGGCTTCCAATGCAGGAAAAGCAGAAGTACGTCTTTATGAAAATATTGTAGACGAAGAAAAAGGCGTGTATAATAAAGAGGACGGTTCTCTGAATGTGAATCCAAACTCGCTTACAAAAGTAACGGCATATGTGGAGCCGTCTCTTATGGAGGCAAAAGGCTATGACAGCTATCAGTTTGTCCGCAACGGATTTTTCTGCGCTGACATTCATGATTCAAAAGAGGGAGCGCCGGTATTTAACCGTATCGTATCTCTGAAAAGTTCATTTAAGCTTCCGAAAGCCTGAGGAAATGTGAGCGTTCGGAGTCCTGGTGATTCTGAGCGCTTCATATAAAACCAGGGTGCCAAAACACCCAAAACAAAAGAATATTATGTGGAGGGCACAAAAATGAAAAGATTAAACGTGGCAAAGAAAGATGCCTGCATGGCATGCAAAGCTTGTGAAGTTGCCTGTTCAGAGGCTTTTTACAAGGAGTACAAAGAAGAATATTCCTGCATACATATTGATGTGAAAAAAGACGGTGTGACACCGAAGCCTGTAAACTGCGTACAGTGCGGCAAGTGTGCGGCAGCCTGTCCGGAAGGCGCGATCACTCAGAATGCAAAAGGCGTATACATGATCAACAAGAAAAAATGTATCGGCTGCGGCAAATGTGTGGAAGCATGTCCGTTTGGCGTAATGGTAAAAGCAGAAGATAAAGAATATGCAAGCAAATGTATTGCCTGCGGAATCTGTGTAAAAGCATGTCCGGCAGACGTACTGGAAATTAAAGAAGCATAAAGAGAATAGAACCCCCGGAATTTTCCGGGGGTTTATTTTACTATACTATAGAAAATTATTCAATTACCTGAATCCATCCTTCCGGTGCTTCAATCCGTCCCATCTGGATGCCGGTAAGTGTCTCATATAATTTCTTTGTAACAGGTCCCATCTCTGTCATGCCGCTTGGGAAGCAGATTTCTTTTCCGTGGTCTACGATTTTTCCAACCGGGGAAATGACAGCGGCAGTTCCGCAAAGACCGCATTCTGCAAAATCCTGTACTTCGTCAAGATAAATTTCTCGCTCCTCTGCCTCCAGACCAAGATAATCTTTTGCAACCTGGATCAGAGAGCGGCGGGTAATAGATGGAAGGATACTGTCAGATTTTGGCGTGACAACTTTTCCGTCTTTTGTGACAAAAAGGAAGTTGGCGCCGCCTGTCTCTTCTACTTTTGTGCGTGTCTGCGGGTCAAGATACATATTCTCATCAAATCCCTGATTGTGGGCGTCTACAATGGCATGCATACTCATGGCGTAGTTAAGCCCTGCTTTAATATGGCCGGTTCCGCGGGGAGCGGCGCGGTCAAAATCACTGACGCGGATGGTGAGAGGCTTTACGCCGCCTTTAAAATAAGGACCAACCGGAGTGGTAAATACACGGAACTGGTACTCATCAGCAGGCTTTACGCCGATAACCGGATTTGTGCCGAACTGATACGGGCGCACATAGAGGGTAGCGCCGGAACCGTAAGGGGGAACGTAGGCTTTATTTGCCTTTACAGTCTGAACAACTGCGTCAATAAAGCGTTCCTTTGGAAAAACAGGCATCTCCAGTCTTTTTGCAGAAGCCTCCATACGCTCTGCATTTAAGTCCGGACGGAAGGTGACAATGCGTCCGTCTTCTGTTGTATAAGCTTTCATTCCTTCAAATACAGTCTGTGCGTATTGAAGAACGCCGGCACATTCATTAATGGTTACCATAGGGTCTTCTGTGAGAACTCCTTCGTCCCATGCGCCGTTTTTAAAATTGGAAACAAAACGGTAATCGGTATTTACATATCCGAAGCCCAGGTTTGCCCAGTCAATATTCTTTTTTTCCATAATAATTTCCTCCGTTTTATCTGATGCTTTACTTATTTACTATTGTAAAGCTTTTACTTGTTAAGTTCAATGGAAAAATTGTATTTTTTTAGAAAACAGCAAAAAAATTTTGAGAATTTCCGGGGTGCTTGTTTTTAAAACGGGATTTCGTTATAATAAGGCTATTAAAATAAGGTGGAGTTGACGAAAATGAATCATAAAGAAAGAAAACCGGGAGATCAGTTAAAGGCAATGCTTATGACGGTTACGGGAGGAATCCTTGGAAGCGGAATGGGACTTGGAGTTCTTGTTCTGGTGCTCTGGGGAGCGTTGGGACACAGAAACGGTATGTGGCTTGGCGGAATGATCCTTATGCTGGCGGGTACTGCTGCGGGAATTGTTCTGTTTATTCTGGGCATGAAAAGGCAGAAAAAGTTGAAGGAGGAGCACGAAAATGTACAGAGATAATACAAAGGTAATTCAGATTGGAGACAGAAAAATCGGAGGGGGAAATCCCATTCTGATCCAGTCTATGACAAATACAAAAACAGAGGACGTAAAGGCGACAGTGGACCAGATTCTGGCGCTGGAAGCAGCAGGGTGCGAGATTATCCGCTGTGCAGTTCCCACAATGGAAGCGGCAAAGGCGCTTGGGGAAATTAAAAAACAGATACATATTCCTCTTGTTGCAGATATTCATTTTGATTACAGACTTGCCATTGCTTCTATGGAAAACGGCGCAGATAAAATCCGCATCAACCCGGGAAATATCGGAAGCACAGAGCGGATTAAAGCCGTAGTCGATGTGGCGAAGGAGAGAAATATTCCCATTCGTGTCGGTGTAAACAGCGGCTCTCTTGAAAAAGAGCTTGTGGAAAAATATCACGGCGTAACGGCGGAAGGGCTTGTGGAGAGCGCGCTTGATAAAGTAAAAATCATTGAGGAGCTGGGATATGACAATCTTGTGATCAGTATTAAATCCTCAGATGTTTTGATGTGCGCAAAAGCACATGAGCTGATTGCGGAAAAGACGAATTATCCGCTTCATGTGGGAATTACAGAGGCAGGCACTCTTTATTCCGGAAATATAAAATCGGCAGTGGGGCTTGGCATGATCCTTTCTCAGGGAATCGGAGATACGATCCGTGTTTCTCTTACAGGAGCGCCGCTTGAGGAAATCAAATCTGCAAAACGGATTTTAAAAACACTGGGACTTCGAAAAGGAGGAATCGAGGTGGTTTCCTGTCCTACATGCGGAAGAACCCAGATCGACCTGATCGGTCTTGCAAATCAGGTGGAGACAATGGTGCAGGATATTCCTCTGGATATTAAGGTGGCTGTTATGGGCTGCGTAGTAAACGGACCGGGAGAAGCAAAGGAAGCAGATATAGGAATTGCAGGCGGCAAGGGTGTGGGACTTCTGATTAAAAAGGGAGAGATTGTAAAGAAAGTGCCGGAATCCGAGCTTCTTGATACCCTGCGGACCGAGCTTCTTGCCTGGAAGTAAAGGAAGAATCATTTATGGAAAAAGACTTTTTTGATGTATTTCCTCATTTAAAGGTAAACGAAAAGCTGGAAGAGCTTCTTGACATGGTGTCTGTCACAAAGGTATCCTGCAATCCGGCAAAGACCCATATCCGCGTCTATGTGAAAAGCGAGAGATGGATCCACAAAAAACACCTTTTTGAGCTGGAAAAAGAGATTGAAAGGCAGTGTTTTCCGGGGATTGTCATTACAGTAACAGTAATCGAAAAATTCAGTCTGTCGAGACAGTATACGCCGAAGAATTTTCTGGAAGCCTATAAGGGAAGCATGGAGCTTGAGCTTCGCAATTACAATATGCTGGAGTATAATCTTTTTAAACGTTCCCACATAGAATTTCCGGATGATAACACGCTTCGCATGGTGCTTCCCGATTCCGTGATCGCCAGAGAAAAAAGCGAGATCCTTGTGGAATATCTTCACAAGGTGTTCTGTGAAAGATGCGGAATGGACTTAAAGGTAGAGATGGAATTTGAGGAGACAGAGGAGAGCAAATACCGGAAAAACGCAGTTCTCCAGATTCAGCAGGAAGTGGAAAATGTGCTGAAAAATGCAGGAGTGCGGGCACAGGAAAAAGCGGAAGAGGAAGAAAAGAAAAAGGAAAAATCTTCGGGAAAAGACGGCAAAAAGGAGAAAATCTCCGGCAGTCAGGAGAAAAAGACCTTCGAAAAGAAAGGACAAAAAGGAGAGTTCCGCGGAGGATTCCGAAGGGACAGCAATCCGGACGTTATTTACGGAAGAGATTTCGAAGGAGAAGCCATTCCGCTGGAATCTATCACAGGAGAGATGGGAGAAGTCATTATCCGGGGGCAGGTTCTTGATGTGGAGGCAAGGGAAATCCGAAACGAAAAGACCATTCTTATTTTCCCTGTTACAGATTTTACAGATACCATTGTAGTAAAAATGTTTCTTCGAAACGAGCAGGTTCCGGAAGTGACGGAGCATGTAAAAAAGAAGGCGTTTTTAAAGCTCCGGGGCGTTACCACAATCGACCGTTTTGACAGTGAACTGACCATCGGTTCTATCTGGGGAATCAAGAAAATCGCAGATTTTACGACAGCGAGAATGGACACAAGCCCGCAGAAAAGAGTGGAGCTCCACTGCCATACAAAGATGAGCGATATGGACGGAGTCACAGACGCGAAGGCGCTTGTAAAGCGGGCATACGAGTGGGGACATAAGGCAATCGCCATTACAGACCACGGAGTGGTGCAGTCCTTCCCGGAGGCAAACCACTGCTTTGACGCGTGGGGCGGCTGTGTTCCCAAAGAGTCTGATTTTAAGGTTCTTTACGGAATGGAAGCCTACCTTGTAGACGATTTAAAAGGTATGGTTACAAACGGAAAGGGACAGAAGCTTTCCGACGCCTTTGTTGTCTTTGATATAGAGACAACGGGATTTTCTCCGCTGACCTGTAAAATCATAGAAATCGGCGCAGTCCGCGTGGAAAACGGAGAAATTACAGACAGATTTTCCACCTTTGTAAACCCGAAAGTTCCAATTCCGTTCCGGATTGAGCAGCTGACCAGCATAAATGATGGAATGGTGATGGACGCCCCTGTAATTGAGGAAGTTCTTCCGAAGTTTATGGAATTTTGTAAAGGCGCGGTTATGGTTGCTCACAATGCGGATTTTGATATGAGCTTTATTATAGAAAACTGTAAACGACAGGGGATTTCCAATGATTTCACATATATAGACACAGTGGGTATGGCGCGTTTTCTTCTTCCTGCATTAAACCGTTTCAAGCTTGATACGGTGGCAAAGGCGGTGGGCGTTTCACTGGAAAACCACCACAGGGCGGTGGACGATGCGGCGTGTACGGCGGAAATTTTTGTGAAATTTGTAAAAATGTGTGCAGAGCGTGATATTTACGATGTGGAGGAGCTGAACAGCCAGGGAGCCGTCTCGACGGATACCATTAAAAAGCTTCCCACATATCACGCCATTATTCTTGTAAAAAATGAGACGGGAAGAATCAATCTTTATAAACTTGTAAGCCAGTCTCATCTGAAATATTACCACAGACGGCCCCGCGTACCGAAAAGTGTATTTGAAAAATACAGGGAAGGTCTGATCATCGGAAGCGCCTGCGAGGCGGGAGAGCTTTATCAGGCGATTCTTCGAAATGCGCCGGAACAGGAAATCGCAAGACTTGTAAATTTTTATGATTATCTGGAAATCCAGCCGCTTGGAAACAACCAGTTTATGATCGCGGACGAAAGAAACGATATGGTGCATTCCGAGGAGGACTTAAAGGAGATAAACAGAAATATTGTAAAGCTTGGAGAGCAGTTTAAAAAGCCGGTTGTAGCCACCTGTGACGTACATTTTATGGATCCGCAGGACGAGGTGTACAGAAGGATCATCATGGCTGGAAACGGGTTTTCCGATGCAGATAATCAGGCGCCCCTTTACCTTCGGACAACAGAGGAAATGCTGGAGGAATTTGCTTATCTTGGAAGCGAAAAGGCGGAGGAAGTGGTTATTACAAACACAAATAAAATCGCGGATATGATCGAGAAGATTTCCCCGATCCACCCGGATAAATTTCCTCCTGTCATTGAAAATTCCGACCAGGATTTAAGGAATATCTGCTACGATAAGGCACATGAAATTTACGGAGACCCCCTTCCCAAAATCGTGGAGGACAGACTGGAGCGGGAGTTAAACTCCATTATTTCAAACGGGTACGCCGTGATGTATATCATTGCCCAGAAACTTGTGTGGAAGTCAAATGAGGACGGCTATCTTGTGGGCTCCCGTGGTTCTGTAGGTTCTTCTTTTGCGGCAACCATGTCGGGAATTACGGAGGTAAATCCCCTTCCGCCTCATTATATCTGCCCCAAGTGTAAGTACAGCGAATTTGATACGCCGGAAGTAAAAAAATATGCCGGAATGGCAGGATGCGATATGCCGGATAAAATCTGCCCGGTATGCGGAGAGAAGCTGTATAAAGAAGGATTCGATATTCCGTTTGAAACGTTCCTTGGCTTTAAAGGAGATAAGGAGCCGGATATTGACCTTAACTTTTCAGGAGAATATCAGGGAAACGCTCATCGTTACACAGAGGTTATTTTCGGAAAGGGACAGACTTTTAAGGCAGGAACCATCGGTACGCTTGCAGAAAAAACAGCCTTCGGTTATGTGAAGAATTATTTTGAGGAGCGCGGCGTCCATAAACGCTACTGCGAGATCAACCGGATTGTCCAGGGCTGTACGGGAGTGCGCCGTACAACAGGGCAGCACCCGGGAGGAATCATTGTTCTTCCAAAGGGGGAGGAAATTGAGAAATTCACCCCTGTACAGCACCCGGCAAACGATGTAAACAGCGATATTATTACCACGCACTTTGATTACCACTCCATAGATGGAAACCTGTTAAAGCTTGATATACTGGGACACGATGATCCTACCATGATCCGAATGCTGGAGGATCTGACAGGAATCAGCGCAAGGACGGTTCCCCTTGATCAGAAGGACGTTATGTCTCTGTTTGCCAGCACAAAAGCGCTTAAAATTTCACCGGAGGATATTGGCGGCTGCAAGCTTGGCTGTCTTGGAATCCCGGAGTTTGGAACCGATTTTGCCATGCAGATGTTAATTGATACAAAGCCCAAATATTTTTCTGATCTTGTGCGTATTGCAGGGCTTTCCCACGGAACGGACGTATGGCTTGGCAATGCGCAGGTTTTAATCCAGGAAGGAAAAGCCACCATTTCCACAGCAATCTGTACACGAGACGATATTATGATTTATCTTATCGGAAAAGGCGTGGAGAGCGGTCTTGCCTTTACCATTATGGAAAGTGTCCGTAAGGGAAAAGGGCTTCGCGACGAGTGGATAGAAACCATGAAGGAGCATGATGTTCCTGACTGGTATATCTGGTCATGTAAGCTGATTAAATATATGTTCCCGAAGGCACATGCGGCAGCTTACGTTATGATGGCATATCGCATTGCCTGGTATAAGGTGTTTCAGCCCCTTGCATATTATGCTTCATATTTCAGCATACGCGCCACTGCTTTTTCCTACGAGCTTATGTGCATGGGAAAGGACAGACTGGAATTTTATATGGAAGAAATCAGGAAAAAAGGAGACGCGGCGTCAAAAAAAGAGCAGGATACTTTAAAAGATATGCGTATTGTACAGGAAATGTATGCCCGTGGCTTTGAGTTTCTGCCCATTGATCTATATACGGCAAAGGCGCATCGTTTCCAGATCATTGACGGAAAGCTGATGCCCTCTCTTGATACCATAGACGGTCTTGGAGACAAGGCGGCAGATGCAGTTGTGGAGGCGGCAAAACAGGGAAAATTCCTGTCAAAAGACGACTTCCGCGACAGGACAAAGGTAAGTAAAACCGTTATTGATCTGATGGACGATCTGCATTTATTCGGAGATATTCCACAGTCAAATCAGATGTCACTTTTTGACTTTACAGGCTGACAGAACAGGAGGACTTATGAAAGAAGAACTGCGGTATTTAGAACGTCTGGCGGAGCTTTATCCAAGTATTGGAAAGGCTTCTACAGAGATTATCAATCTTCAGTCAATTTTAAATCTGCCAAAAGGAACGGAGCATTTTCTCTCTGACATTCACGGAGAATACGAGGCATTTTCCCATGTGCTCCGAAACGGCTCCGGCGCTGTGCGGAAAAAAATAGACGATGTTTTCGGACATACCTTAAGCAATCAGGATAAGCGGGCAATCGCTACGTTGATTTACTATCCGAAAGAAAAAATCGCCCTTGTAAAAAAGACAGAGGAGGATATGGAAAACTGGTATAAGATTACCCTGTACCGTCTTATTGAAATCTGTAAAACAACGGCTTCCAAGTATACGCGCTCCAAGGTCCGAAAAGCCCTTCCACCGGATTATGCCTATGTAATTGAAGAGCTGATCACAGAGAAGGTGGAGGTTCTTGATAAAGAAGCGTATTATGATTCCATTGTAAATACCATTATTCAGATTGGCAGAGCAGAGAACTTTATTATTGCCCTGGCAGAACTGATCCAGCGTCTTGTTGTGGATCATCTCCATATTCTGGGAGATATTTATGACAGAGGACCGGGTCCACATTTTATTATGGACAGGCTTATGGAATACCATTCTCTTGACATTCAGTGGGGAAATCACGATGTTGTGTGGATGGGAGCGGCAGCAGGAGAAAGAGCCTGCATTGCCACAGTGATCCGAAATAGTCTTCGATATGGAAATCTTGATATTCTGGAAGATGGATACGGGATTAATATGATGCCTCTTGCCACTTTTGCAATGGAGGCGTATAAAGACGATTCCTGCCAGTTTTTCCCGGTAAAGGGAGACGAGGACGGATACAGTTCACTGGAAAAAGAGCTTGGACGGAAAATGCACAAGGCGATCTCCATCATGCAGTTTAAGCTGGAAGGGCAGCTTCTTATAAGAAATCCGGGATACCACATGGAGGACAGGTGCCTTCTTCACAGGATTGATTACGATAAGGGGGAGATCACTATGGCGGACGGGACAGTGTATCCCCTTCGTGATAATGTATTTCCCACAGTAAATCCAGAGGAGCCGTACGCGCTTACAGACGGGGAGCAGGAGGTTATGGAGCGCATGGAGTGGGCGTTTCGAAACTGTACAAGGCTTCAGGACCATGTGCGTCTTCTTCTTGATAAAGGCGGCTTATACAAGGTTTATAACGGAAATCTTCTGTTTCACGGAAGTATTCCTTTAAATGAGGATGGAAGTCTTAAGGAAGTGGAAGTTTACGGAGAAACATATAAGGGAAAACAGCTTTATGATGTACTGGAGTCCTATGTGAGAAGAGCCTTTTATTCTCTGGAGGAGAGTGAGCTTCAGAAAAGCAGGGATATTCTCTGGTATATCTGGGCAGCTCCCAATTCTCCGCTTTTCGGAAAAGATAAGATGGCAACCTTCGAGGGGTATTTTATTGCAGATAAAGAAGCAAAAAAAGAGAAAAAGAACGCGTACTACCGCCTTCTGGAAAATCAGGAGGTTGTGGGCAGTATGCTCCGCGAGTTCGGGCTTAATCCGGAGAGAGGACATATTATAAACGGTCATGTGCCGGTGCACCAGAGCGAGGGAGAAAGTCCTGTAAAATGCGAGGGACGCGTTATTGTAATAGACGGCGGTTTTTCCGAGGCATACAGAAAAGTAACGGGAATCGCAGGTTATACCCTGATTTATAATTCCTACGGACTGATGCTCTGCGCCCATGAGCCGTTTTCCTCTGCGGAGGAAGCAGTTTCCAAAGAGAGCGATATTGTGTCAAACCGTGTAGCTGTGCGTTATACGTCACAGAGACAGCTTGTGGGCGATACGGATACAGGAAAAGCTTTAAAAGTGAGAATCGAAGAGCTGAAAGCTCTTCTTGAGGCATACAGAAAAGGCATCATAAAAGAAAAAGTGAAAAATGTCTTTACTTATTAAAGTGTGTTCTATATAATTGTAGCGTATGATTATCACCCTCCCACAGGGAGGAAACACAAAAAAAGGAGACAAAAAAATGGGTGGAATTTTTGGAGTAGCTTCAAAATCCAGCTGCGTTCTGGATTTATTTTTTGGTATTGATTATCATTCTCATCTTGGGACAAGAAGGGGTGGAATGGCGGTTTACGATGAAAAAAAAGGGTTTGACCGCGCCATTCACAACATTGAGAACTCTCCCTTCCGTACAAAATTCGACAGAGATGTAGCAGAGCTTGAGGGAAATCTGGGAATCGGCTGTATTTCCGACAATGAGCCTCAGCCGCTTCTTGTTCGTTCCCATCTGGGAAATTTTGCCATTACAACAGTTGGAAAAATCAACAATATGGACGAACTGATCGCGCATTCCTTTAAAAACGGCAGCACGCATTTTCTGGAGATGAGCGGAGGAAGCGTAAACCCCACAGAAATGGTTGCTTCTCTGATCAATCAGAAAGGAAATATGATCGAGGGAATCCGCTACGCGCAGGATATGATCGAAGGCTCCATGACCATGCTGATCCTTACGCCGAAGGGACTAATCGCGGCGAGAGATAAGCTTGGAAGAACACCACTTATTATCGGACAGAAGGAAGATGCCTGCTGTGTATCTTTTGAAAGTTTTGCATATGTAAATCTTGGATATGAAGATGTGAAAGAACTCGGACCGGGAGAAATTGTGGCAGTGACGCCGGAAGGTGTGGAAACTCTTCAGAAACCGGGAGAGAAAATGCGTATTTGTTCTTTCTTATGGGTATACTATGGATACCCGACCTCTACATATGAGGGCGTAAATGTAGAAACAATGCGTTATAAATGCGGCGATATACTGGCACAGAGAGACATGGGAGAAGTAAATCCTGATATTGTGGCAGGTGTTCCGGATTCCGGTATCGCACATGCCATCGGATATGCAAACCGTTCCGGCGTTCAGTTTGCCCGCCCGTTCATCAAATATACGCCGACCTGGCCGCGTTCCTTTATGCCTACACAGCAGAGCCAGAGAAATCTGATCGCAAAAATGAAGCTGATACCTGTTCATCGCCTCATTAAAGATAAGAGTCTTCTTATGATCGACGATTCCATTGTGCGCGGAACACAGCTTCGCGAGACATCAGAGTTTCTTTACAGCAACGGCGCAAAAGAGGTACATATCCGTCCGGCGTGTCCGCCGCTTCTTTTCGGCTGTAAGTACCTGAACTTTTCACGTTCCAAGTCAGAACTGGATCTGATCACAAGAAGGACGATTTTAAAGAGAGAGGGAGAAAATGTAGACGCCAAAACGCTGGCAGATTATGCAAATCCTGATTCCACCAATTATAAGGAGATGCTGGAGGATATTCGTAAAGAATTAAACTTTACCTCTCTGAAATATCATCGCCTTGACGATCTTGTAAAATCTATTGATATTGAACCGTGTAAATTGTGTACATACTGCTGGAGCGGAAAGGAATAATTACAGAAAGTAAGAGTCAAACCAGTATAATGAAAACAGAGGTGATACTGTATGAAAAGAAAAAAAGAGAGATTAAAAATACTTCTTATAATATCAATAGCCCTGTTTCTGATACTGGGAATATCGGCAGTTGCCATAAGCGGGTATAAAAAACATGTAGTAGCAGAAAAAGAAAAGCAGGAAATGCTGGAGATTTTGAAAAAAGTGCCAAAGGCAACTCCGACTCCGGCAGCTACTGCAACACCGACTCCGGAACCGACTGCAACGCCGACTCCTACGCCGGTGATCACCATGCGGGCAACCTTTAATCCCGACGATTACTGGGATATGTGGTACAGCGCAGATGGGCTGGCAAGCCTTAATATTTATAATATCAGCAGTAAAAGCGTTTCGTTTTCTTTCAGCCAAGCAAACAGAGGCGATGGCGCCCATGTATGCGAGGCGGACGTGACAGCGGAAGTGGCAGGAAACGCGGCAACCTTTTCTTTCAGCGATTCCTTTGGAAGCAGCGCGTCAGGAAGCCTTACTTTTGACGGAGGAAACTTATATGTAAATATCCGGACAGAGGCGAGAGCGGAGGGGGCAGCCGTAAGCCCTGAGGTAAGCGGTCTTTTTACAAGAGAGAAAAAGGCAGTTCCGACTCCGGAGCCGACTTCCACACCTGTTCCGGAAGAACCGGAGAAGAAGCCGGAAGAGCCGGAAAAAACAGAAGGGGATTATATTTTCCCTGAAAGCAATACCCGTTATCTCACAGACGAGGAAGTTTCCAAATACTCTTCAAAAGAGCTGGAGCTTGCCAAAAATGAAATTTATGCAAGACGGGGAAGAACTTTCGTCACAGAGAGGATCGCCGATTATTTCAATGGCAAATCCTGGTATCAGGGAACGATTTCTCCGGAAGAGTTCGATGCAAAGCAGGATCAGATTTTCAATGAATATGAAAGCGCGAACATAAGCAAGATTGCCCAGTGGGAAGAAAAAAAGAGAAACGAAGGCAAATAGACGTAAATAAAAGCGAAAATCCCGGAATCAAATCCCGGGATTTTCTTTTTTGGTTCTTGGAGACGATTTTTTCACATCGGTTCTTCCTACAAGATAATCAATGCTTGTGTCATAATAATTTGCAAGACGGATCAGCATTTCTATGGGAATGTTGCGGGAGCCGGTTTCATAATGAGAGTAAGAACGCTGGCTGATATGGAGAATTTCGCTCAGCTCCCTCTGGGACAGGTCCGCGTCCGTACGCATATCCTGAATACGCTGAAATTTCATGTTTTCACCTCTTTCTCAGAAAAGTATAAAACAGAACGATTTGCACTATTGCAATACAGAGCAAAATGGACTATACTAAAATCACATTTCAATTATTTTCACGCAGGCAGGTTCCTGTCTGTTTTTCCACATTTTATTTTGTTTTATATATCAGGCTGATGTCGGGCAGCATCTGAGGAAAGGAGAAATATGTTTGCAAGTGTATTGTCGGCAGCCATTTTCGGAATGGAGGTATGCCCCATTCAGGTAGAGGCGGATGTGAGCAATGGGCTGCCCTCTTTTACTATGGTAGGATATGCGTCCGCACAGGTGAAAGAAGCCCAGGAAAGGGTGCGAACGGCATTGAAAAACAGCGGAGTGGCTCTTCCGCCAAGGAGGATCACCGTAAATTTTGTTCCGGCAGATATTAAAAAAGAGGGTGCGGGATTTGACCTGCCGGTTGCAGCCGCAGTTCTGGCAGCTTCCGGCATGTTGAAACCTGAGCTTTTAAAAGATGTGATGATGGTGGGAGAGGTGAGCTTAAACGGAGAAATCCACCCGGTTTCCGGGATTTTACCGAGAGTGATCCATGCAGGGGAGACAGGGCTTCGATTCTGTGTCATTCCTTTTGGAAATTTAAAGGAAGGGCTTCTTGTGAAAAATATAAACATTATGGGAGTCCGTACCTTAAAAGAAATGCTGCTTTTTCTGCAAAATCCGGAAAAGCATTTTGCCGGACAGGAGGAGACACAGCAGATAACAGATGCAGAAACAGTAGATTTTAAAGAGATACAGGGGCAGGAAGGGGCAAAAAGAGCAGCGGAGATCGCAGCGGCAGGATTTCACAACATTCTTCTCATAGGACCGCCGGGCGCAGGTAAAACTATGCTTGCAAGAAGAATCCCTTCAATTATGCCGGAGCTTACCGAAGAAGAGGCAATGGAGCTTACAAAGATTTACAGCATTGCCGGGCTTTTATCAGAAGAAGCACCTCTGATTTTAAAGCGGCCTTTTCGAAATCCCCACCACACAAGTCCGCCTCAGGCACTCACAGGAGGGGGAAGAAATCCGGGACCCGGAGAGATCACCCTTTCTCACAGAGGGATTTTATTTCTTGATGAATTTCCGGAATTTTCAAGGGCAGCGCTGGAAACCCTGCGTCAGCCCCTTGAGGACAGGGAGATCGTGTTGTCAAGAGCTTCCGGAACGTATCGCTTTCCGGCAAATTTTATGCTTGTGGCAGCTATGAATCCCTGTCCCTGCGGATATTATCCGGATATGAACCGATGTACTTGTACAGCAGGTCAGGTAAGTCACTATCTTGGGAAGATCAGCCGTCCGCTTCTTGACCGGATTGATATTTGCACGGATATTCCTGCCGTTACCTTTTCCCAGATGACAAAGCAGGAAAAAGGAGAGGGTTCTTTCGAAATGAAGGCTCGTGTGGAAAAGGCGCAGGATATACAAAAAGAGAGATATAAAAAGGAAGGGATCCGCTTTAACGGAGAGCTGACCGGAAAGCAGATCAAAAAATACTGCTCCTGCACAAAAGAAGGAGAAAGACTTCTTGGAATGGCATTTGAAAAAATGAAATTCAGCGCCCGATCGTATCATAAGGTGCTTCGCACTGCAAGAACTATAGCAGACCTGGAAGGAAAGGAGAAAATTGATTCTTCTCATATTGGAGAGGCGCTTTCCTGCCGGGCATTTGATAAAAAATACTGGAATTAAGAAGGAGGGCTTCTATATGGAAGAAATAAAAAATAAGATGTACTGCGTAAAAAAAGGAGAATCGGGGTATCCCAGACGCCTTCTGGAACTTTCGGGAATGCCGGATAAGCTCTATTTCTATGGAAGGCTTCCTGACGATGAAAAGCCGTCCATTGCCATTGTAGGTGCGAGAATGTGCAGTCCATACGGAAGGATCCAGAGCTTTTCCTACGGGAAATTTGTGAGCAGGGCAGGCGTGCAGGTAATAAGCGGTCTTGCACTTGGCATTGATTCAGAAGGGCATAAAGGGGCGCTTGAGGGAAATATGCCCACATTTGCGGTTTTGGGAAGCGGGGCGGACGTCTGTTATCCCGCGGCAAATAAGCATCTTTACGACAGGATTTTAAGAAACGGGGGAGGGATCATCAGCGAATACCCTCCGGGAACAGCTCCCAGAAATTATTTTTTTCCTGCAAGAAACCGTATTATCAGCGGCCTTTCCGATGTGGTGCTCGTTGTGGAGGCAAAGGAAAAAAGCGGTTCTTTAATTACGGCAGGCTGTGCCCTTGAGCAGGGAAAGGCAGTTTACGCAGTTCCGGGAGCAGTAAACGATGCCTTAAGCAGAGGATGTCATAAGCTTATTTATGACGGAGCAGGGATTGCATACTGCCCGGAAATTCTTCTGGAAGAATGGAAAATTTCTGTTAAATCCCGTGAAAAAAGTAAGTTGGGACTTGCAACTGATTTGGATTTGGTGTATAGTTGTCTCGATTTACGACCAAAAAATCTGGATGATGTGATCGAAAAAACCGGGTTTTCCCCGGCAAAAGCAGGCAGCATACTTACAGAACTGCAGCTTATGGGACTTGTTCGGGAGGTAGCAAGACAGCATTATATCCGGACAGAACAGGATTAGGAGAGGTATTATGGCAAAGTATTTGGTGATAGTGGAATCACCTGCAAAAGTGAAAACAATAAAAAAATTTCTTGGTTCTAATTATGAAGTGGAAGCATCAAACGGCCATGTGAGGGACTTCCCCAAAAGCCAGTTTGGAATTGATGTGGAAAATGATTTTGAACCGAAATATATTACAATAAGAGGAAAAGGCGAGCTTCTGGCAAAGCTTCGAAAAGCAGCGAAAAAGGCTGATAAAATATATCTGGCAACTGACCCCGACCGCGAGGGAGAGGCAATTTCCTGGCATCTTATGCAGGCGCTTAAAGAATCGCCGGAAAAGATGTACCGGATTACTTTTAACGAGATTACAAAGACAGCAGTAAAAGCTTCTATTAAACAGGCAAGAGAGCTGGATATGGATCTTGTGGACGCCCAGCAGACAAGACGTATGCTGGACCGTATGGTTGGCTATACCATAAGCCCGCTTCTCTGGGCAAAAGTAAAAAGGGGCTTAAGCGCAGGACGCGTGCAGTCGGTTGCCCTTCGTATTATCTGTGACAGGGAGGAGGAGATCAATTCCTTTATCCCGGAAGAATACTGGACGCTGGACGGAGAATTTAAGGTTGCAGGAGAGAGAAAGCCTCTTCTTGCAAAATTCTACGGCACAGATAAAAAAATGAATGTGCACACAAAAGAAGAGATGGACGAAATCCTTAAAAATCTGGAAAATGCGGATTTTGAAATTTCAGAAGTAAAAAAAGGCGAGAGGATCAAAAATCCGCCTCTTCCTTTTACAACGAGTACCCTGCAGCAGGAAGCGTCAAAAACTCTTAATTTTTCCACGCAGAAGACCATGCGCCTTGCGCAGCAGTTATATGAAGGAATTGATATTAAGGGAAATGGAACTGTGGGTGTGATCTCCTACCTGCGTACAGATTCCACAAGAATCTCCGAGGAGGCAGATACAGCGGCAAGAGCGTATATCAAAGAGCAGTATGGAGAGAATTACGTGTCTCTTTCTGAAAAATCCTCAAAAACAGGACAGAAGATCCAGGACGCCCACGAGGCGATCCGTCCGACGGATATAAACAGAACGCCGGCTGCTTTGAAGGATTCTCTCTCAAGAGACCAGTTCCGTCTCTATCAGCTTATCTGGAAAAGATTTGCTGCAAGCAGAATGGCGCCTGCCCGTTATGAGACTACGTCCGTAAAAATAAAGGGAGGGGAGTACGCTTTTACAGTAGCCGCTTCCAAGGTAGTGTTCGATGGTTTCCTTTCTGTCTATACAGATGAAGAAGAAAATAGAAAAGGAAATGTGTTAAGCCAGAGCCTGGAAAAGGGCATGAAGCTTACTTTAAATACATTAAAGCCGGAGCAGCATTTCACACAGCCGCCAGCCCATTATACAGAAGCTTCTCTTGTCAAAACAATGGAGGAACTGGGAATCGGGCGTCCGAGTACGTATGCGCCTACCATTACAACCATTATCAGCCGCCGTTATGTGTCAAAGGAGCAGAAAAATCTGTATGTGACAGAGCTGGGAGAAGTGGTAAACAACATTATGAAACAGGCATTTCCAAGCATTGTGGACGTAAACTTTACGGCGACAATGGAAGGGCTTCTCGACTGTGTGGAGGCAGGTACCGTACAGTGGAAAACCGTTGTCCGCAATTTCTATCCGGATCTGAAGCACGATGTAGATGAAGCGGAGAAAGAGCTGGAAAAGGTAGACATACAGGATGAAGTGACAGATATTGTCTGTGAAAACTGCGGAAGAAACATGGTGATCAAATACGGACCGCACGGCAGATTTCTTGCCTGTCCCGGATTTCCGGAGTGCAGGAATACAAAGCCTTATTACGAAAAAATAGGCGTTGCCTGTCCAAAATGCGGAAAAGAAGTCGTGCTGAAAAAGACAAAGAAGGGGCGCAAGTATTACGGCTGTGAGGACAATCCGGAATGCGATTTCATGTCATGGCAGAAGCCTTCCAATAAAAAATGTCCTGTCTGCGGAAACTACATGGTAGAAAAAGGAAACAAGCTTTTGTGCAGCCAGGAAACCTGCGGTTACGTAGAGCAGATGGAAAAAGAAGAAAAATAAAAGATAAATAAAATAGTGAGAAAGGGAGACAGGAATAGAAACAATGTCTCCCTTTTTTTCGTTTATTTTCTAATAGAAAAATAATTGCATATATTTTCTGAAAAGCAAATAAAAAATTAAAAATAGTAAAAATGTCTTGTAAATTCAACAAAAAACGTGTAATATAATAATAGCAATATCCAAATAGAAGGAATGTGATGAAAGGAGGACAACATGAGCGTTCAGTTGCTAGATAAAACAAGAAAAATCAATAAGCTTTTGCATAACAGCAGTTCCAGCAAGGTCATCTTTAATGACATCTGCCATGTTCTGATGGAAACCTTAAGCTCCAATATCCTTGTACTCAGCAAAAAAGGAAAGGTACTGGGAATCAGCCTGTGTCCGGGTGTGGAAGAGATTACGGAATTAATGGAAGATAAGGTAGGCGGTCATATTGATACACTGTTAAACGAGCGTTTTCTTGGGGTACTGTCTACAAAAGAAAATGTAAATCTTCAGACACTTGGATTTGAACACGTACCTGTCAATTATCAGGGAATCATAAATCCTATCGATATTGCGGGAGAACGTCTTGGAACTGTATTCATGTATCGCAAGGATAAGCCATATGATATTGAGGATATTATTGTAAGCGAATATGGCACAACTGTTGTGGGACTGGAAATGATGCGTGCAGTTCACGAAGAGAATGCAGAAGAAGACAGAAAACAGCAGGTTGTGAAGTCTGCCTTCAATACGCTGTCCTTCTCAGAACTGGAAGCAATTATCCACATTTTTGACGAGCTGGACGGAGATGAAGGAATTCTCGTTGCAAGCAAAATTGCAGACAGAGTGGGCATTACAAGATCTGTCATCGTAAATGCACTGCGTAAATTTGAGAGTGCGGGCGTGATCGAATCACGTTCTTCCGGCATGAAGGGAACGTATATCAAGGTTCTGAACGAGGTAATCTTCGATGAACTTGAGGAAATCAAGGCGCAGAGAAAAAAACCGGAAAAAGAGAAAGAATAAATAGATATGTACAAAAGAGAGCTGGCGTCGGTCAGTTCTTTTTTTACATTTTTTTGGAACGTGAGAAAATAAAAGAAAATAAGAGAATAATCAAGAAAATAAGAGTATATAATTAAAAAGACACTTTGGAAAAGGGTTGCAGAAAAAAAGGAAATTCAATAATATAAGGACAGTGATTAGCACTCGAATTTGACGAGTGCTAGCAAAGGGGATTACAGCCAAAGGAGGATTATAAATCATGAAATTAGTACCATTAGGCGACAGAGTTGTATTAAAACAGTTAGAAGCAGAAGAGACAACAAAATCCGGTATTGTTCTTCCGGGACAGGCACAGGAGAAACCGCAGCAGGCAGAAGTTATCGCAGTTGGTCCTGGCGGAGTAGTAGAAGGCAAAGAAGTAAAAATGGAAGTTGTTGTGGGAGATAAGGTTATTTATTCCAAGTATGCCGGAACAGAAGTAAAAATGGACGGCGAGGAATACATTATTGTAAGACAGAACGACATTTTAGCAGTTGTGAAATAATAAATCCTTATAAAAAATGCAGGAGGCAGATTTATCATGGCAAAAGAAATCAAATTCGGAGCAGAAGCAAGAGCAGCGCTTGAAAGCGGTGTAAATCAGTTAGCAAATACAGTAAGAGTCACACTCGGACCGAAAGGAAGAAACGTAGTTCTGGACAAACCGTTCGGCGCTCCGCTTATCACAAATGACGGTGTTACCATCGCAAAAGAGATCGAGCTGGAAGACGGCTTCGAAAACATGGGCGCACAGTTAATTAAAGAAGTTGCATCTAAAACAAACGACGTAGCAGGTGACGGTACTACAACAGCTACTGTACTTGCACAGGCAATGGTAAACGAAGGAATGAAAAACCTGGCAGCAGGCGCAAACCCGATCATCCTTCGTAAAGGAATGAAAAAAGCGACAAACACGGCAGTAGAAGCAATCAGAGAAATGAGCCAGAAAATCAGCAGCAAAAAACAGATTGCTAACGTAGCTGCAATTTCCGCAGGAAACGAAGACGATGGAAATCTTGTAGCAGATGCTATGGAAAAAGTTTCCAATGACGGTGTTATCACAATTGAAGAATCCAAAACAATGAAGACAGAACTGGACCTTGTAGAAGGTATGCAGTTTGATCGTGGATATATTTCCGCATATATGTCTACAGATATGGAAAAAATGGAAGCAAATCTGGATGATCCGTATATCTTAATCACAGATAAGAAAATCAGCAATATTCAGGAAATCCTTCCGCTTCTGGAACAGATTGTACAGGCAGGTGCAAAACTCCTCATCATTGCTGAGGACGTAGAGGGCGAGGCTCTTACAACTCTTATTGTAAATAAATTAAGAGGAACCTTCCAGGTAGTTGCAGTAAAAGCTCCTGGATATGGCGACAGAAGAAAAGAAATGCTTCAGGATATTGCAGTTCTTACAGGCGGACAGGTTATTTCCGACGAGCTTGGTCTTGAGTTAAAAGATGCAACAATGGCACAGTTAGGACGCGCAAAATCTGTAAAAGTTGCAAAAGAGACAACTGTAATTGTTGACGGTCTCGGAAATAAAGATGAAATTGCGAACCGTGTTTCACAGATTCGCGGACAGATTGAAGAAACAAAATCAGACTTTGACAGAGAAAAACTTCAGGAAAGACTTGCAAAACTTGCAGGCGGCGTAGCTGTTATCCGTGTTGGTGCAGCTACAGAGACAGAGATGAAAGAAGCAAAACTCCGTCTTGAGGACGCTCTTGCAGCTACAAGAGCAGCAGTAGAAGAGGGAATTATCGCAGGCGGCGGTTCTGCATATATCCACGCTTCCAAAGAAGTTGCAAAACTGGCAGCTACACTGGAAGGAGACGAGAAGACAGGTGCAAACATTATTCTGAAAGCACTGGAAGCTCCTCTGTATCACATTTCCGCAAATGCAGGTCTGGAAGGCTCTGTCATCATCAATAAAGTAAGAGAATCTGAAATTGGCATGGGCTTTGATGCACTTAATGAAGAATATGTAGATATGGTTAAGAGCGGAATCCTTGACCCTGCAAAGGTAACAAGAAGCGCTCTTCAGAATGCAACAAGTGTTGCTTCTACATTACTGACTACAGAATCTGTAGTTTCTATCATTAAAGAAGACGCACCGGCAGTTCCGGCAGGCAATCCGGGAATGGGAATGATGTAATCATCTTATGATGGCATCATAAGATGAAAATTAATAATTTAACAGGGCTGGCGTCATAGACGTTAGTCCTGTTTTGTGCTATACTGAAATACAGAAGACAAAAGGAGGACATTATGAGCGATTTATACACAGAGCTGCTTGTCAAGAAAAAAAGAACAGTGAAAGACTCACTGATCAAATACGGGATGATCGGACTTACCGCCGTTCTTACAGCAGCAGGACTTTTTTTTCACCCTTTAATTTTAATCGGGGCTGTCGCAGCGGGAATCGGCTGTTATTTCATTCTTCCGAGAACGGATCTGGAGTATGAGTATCTTTTTGTAAACGGAGAAATGGACATTGATGTAATTATGTCTCAGGCAAAAAGAAAGAGGGCAAAGAGCATAAATCTTTCAGAAGCAGATTTGGTTGCACCGCTAAATTCTCACAGAATGGATTACTATAATGGAAACCAGAAAATGAAGGTTTTAGATTATTCTTCTGGAGATCCGGAGCACAAACGCTTTGCTATCATCACAAGAGATGGAGATGGGGCATGTAAAATCATTGTGGAGCCAGATGAGGTGCTTGCAAAAGCTATGAAAAATTCAGCACCCAGCAAAGTTTTTTTGGATTGACATAAAAGGGGTTTTTTGTTACACTAGGGAACAAATTCAAAATTAAATATACATAAGGGAGGAAATGCAATGGGTACTATCATCGGTGAAGGCATTACGTTTGACGACGTCCTGTTAGTTCCGGCGTATTCAAAAGTAATTCCAAATCAGGTAGATGTAACAACTTATTTGACCAAGAAGATCAAACTGAACATTCCTATGATGAGCGCAGGAATGGATACTGTCACAGAGCACAGAATGGCGATCGCTATGGCGAGACAGGGCGGTATCGGTATTATCCACAAAAACATGACAATCGAAGCCCAGGCGGAAGAGGTTGATAAGGTAAAGCGTTCTGAGAATGGAGTCATCACCGACCCGTTTTATTTATCACCGGAGCATACACTGAGAGATGCCAACGATTTAATGGCAAAATTCCGTATTTCAGGTGTTCCTATTACAGAAGGCAGAAAGCTTGTGGGAATCATCACAAACCGTGATTTAAAATTCGAGACAGATTTCTCCAGAAAAATTAAGGAATGTATGACTTCTGAAGGGCTGATTACTGCAAAAGAAGGAATCACCCTTGAGGAAGCAAAAAAAATCCTTGCAAAATCACGTAAGGAAAAATTACCCATTGTAGACGACAACTTTAACTTAAAAGGTCTTATTACGATCAAGGATATTGAAAAACAGATTAAATATCCGCTTGCTGCAAAGGACGAGCAGGGACGTCTTCTCTGTGGCGGTGCAGTAGGAATCACAGCAAATGTTCTTGCGAGAGTGGAAGCTCTTGTAAACGCGGCGGTAGACGTAATTGTAGTAGACTCCGCTCACGGTCACTCCGAAAATATTTTAAGAGCAGTCCGTGAGATTAAAGCAGCTTTTCCGGAACTTCAGGTAATTGCAGGAAACGTGGCTACAGGAGAGGCAACAAAAGCCCTGATCGAAGCCGGCGTAGATGCAGTAAAGGTTGGTATCGGACCTGGTTCTATCTGTACAACACGTGTTGTTGCAGGTATTGGTGTTCCGCAGATTACTGCAGTTATGGACTGCTATGAGGTGGCAAACCGTTATGGTATTCCGATTATTGCAGATGGTGGAATTAAATACTCCGGAGATATTACAAAAGCCATTGCAGCGGGTGCAAATGTTTGTATGATGGGAAGTATGTTTGCAGGCTGCGACGAAAGCCCGGGAACATTCGAACTTTATCAGGGAAGAAAATATAAAGTATACCGTGGTATGGGCTCTATTGCAGCTATGGAAAACGGAAGCAAAGACCGTTACTTCCAGCAGGATGCAAAGAAACTTGTTCCGGAAGGTGTAGAAGGTCGTGTTGCTTACAAAGGTCATGTAGAAGATACTGTATTCCAGTTAATGGGAGGTCTTCGTTCTGGTATGGGTTACTGCGGAGCAGAAAGCATTGAAGCGTTAAAGACAACTGGCAAGTTTGTCAAGATTTCTGCAGCATCCTTAAAAGAGTCCCATCCTCATGATATTCATATTACAAAGGAAGCACCAAACTACAGTGTAGATGACAAATAAATATTTGTTATAATCGGGAAGATATGGAACAAAAAAAAGCAGGAAAAAAGACATCAAGTAGAACAGGAAAAGCATCTGTAAGACCGTCCCGCAGTGGACGGTCTGCTTTTTCTAAAAAGAAAAAAACAAAGAAAGACCGGGTAAGAGAGAGAAATTTTCATGTATTTCTTTTTCTGGCAGGTGTTTTTGTGGTGTGCTGTATTTCCGGCTTTTTTTTATATAGAGTGTACAGGGAGAGACAATTACAGGAATGGCAGCGTGTTGTTTCGGAACAGGAAAATGGAAGCGGAGCAGAGCAGTGGCAGCGTGAAGGCGCTCCCTATATAGATGTGCAGCTTCTGACGCCAAATGAATATTCCAGACCTCAGATTCCTATTGAGCAGATAAAGTACATAGCCATTCATTACACGGCAAATCCCGGAGCAGGCGCAATGGATAACCGCAATTATTTTGAAAATCTGGCAACTACACACGAAACAAAGGTAAGCAGCCATTTTGTGGTGGGACTTGAGGGAGAAGTGATTCAGTGTATTCCCACAGCAGAAATGTCGTATGCCACAAACGAGAGAAATGTGGATACACTTTCTATTGAATGCTGCCATATGGATGAAACTGGCGTATTTAATGAGACAACGTATAACTCTGTTGTAAAGCTTACTGCATGGCTTTGTACACGCTTTGGGCTGACTGAAGAAAATGTGATCCGCCACTATGATGTGACCGGAAAAAACTGCCCCAGATATTATGTGGAAAATCCGGAAGCATGGGAGCAGATGAAGGCAGATATAGCTGTACAGATTCAGGAAGATTACATTCTTCAGGAAAATTTGTAAAAATAAATTTTTTTCAGCTTGAAAATTTAAAAAAAATATTGTATATTAACCATAGTGACTGCATGACTGGCGGAAAGTAGGATTACCTACGGGGAGTGCAGTATATCATGTGCCGACCGCCTGGGCAGCCTGGAACAAGGGCTTCCCAGGCTTTTTTATATTCAACTATAAACTTTTTGATAAGAAAAGGAGAACGAGATTTATGAAAATGTTATCACTGGAAAAAGAACTGAGAGAAAATGCTTATCCGGGCAGAGGAATTGTGATTGGCCGTACACCGGATGGGAAAAAAGCAGTGACAGCTTATTTCATCATGGGAAGAAGCGAGAATAGCAGAAACCGCGTTTTCGTGGAAGAAGGAGAGGGAATTCGCACACAGGCATTTGACCCGTCCAAATTAACAGACCCAAGTCTCATTATCTATGCGCCGGTACGTGTACTGGGAAATAAGACGATCGTTACAAACGGAGATCAGACAGATACTATTTATGAGGGAATGGATCATCAGCTCACTTTTGAGCAGTCTTTAAGAAGCAGAGAGTTTGAGCCGGATGCACCAAATTACACACCTCGTATTTCCGGTATTCTCCATGTGGAAAATGGAAAATTTAACTATGCAATGTCTATTTTAAAAAGCAACAACGGATGCCCGGATTCCTGCAACCGCTACACATTTGCATATGAAAATGCTGCAGCAGGAGAAGGACATTTCATTCATACTTATATGTGTGACGGAAATCCTCTTCCAAGCTTTGAGGGAGAACCGAAGCTGGTAGAGATCATGGACGACATGGACGCATTTACAGAGATGCTCTGGAACAGCTTAAACGAAGACAACAAAGTTTCTCTTTTTGTACGTTACATTGACATCGAAACCGGAAAATATGAGAGCAAAATTGTAAATAAAAATAAATAATGTGACAGGCGGCTTAAAGGCGCAATGTGATAAATAACAGAAAAATCATAGAAACAGAAACGGAGGATTTGTCATGAAAGAACTGGAATTAAAATACGGCTGTAACCCAAATCAGAAACCTTCTAAAATTTATGTGGCAGACGGAAGCGAGCTTCCGATCAAGGTATTAAGCGGAAAACCGGGATATATCAACTTCCTTGACGCTTTTAACGGCTGGCAGCTTGTGCGCGACCTGAAAAAAGCAACCGGACTTCCGGCAGCAACATCTTTTAAACATGTTTCTCCTGCGGGAGCTTCCATCGGACTTCCTCTTACAGAGACCCTTGCAAAAATTTACTGGGTAGACGATATGGACTGGAAAAACTTTTCTCCGATCGCCTGCGCATATGCAAGAGCGAGAGGCGCAGACAGAATGTCCTCTTTCGGAGATTTCATTTCCCTGTCTGACGTGTGCGATAAAGATACCGCCCTTCTTATTAAGAGAGAGGTTTCCGACGGTGTGATCGCTCCGGGATACACAGAGGAAGCTCTGGAAATCCTGAAACAGAAGAAAAAAGGAAATTACAATGTAATTGAAATTGACCCGGATTATGTACCGGCGCCACTTGAACATAAAGAAGTATTTGGTGTTACCTTTGAGCAGGGACGCCAGGAACTTTCTATTGATGACGAGCTGATTTCCAATATTGTGACAGAAAACAAAGTACTTTCTGAGGAAGCAAAGAGAGATATGAAGATTTCTCTTATTGTTCTGAAATATACACAGTCTAATTCCGTATGCTTTGTAAAAGACGGACAGGCAATCGGCGTTGGTGCAGGACAGCAGTCCCGTGTACACTGTACAAGACTTGCAGGTCAGAAGGCTGATAACTGGTTCCTTCGTCAGTGCCCGAAGGTGTTAAACCTTCCATTTAAAGACAGCATTACACGTGCAGAGAGAGACAATGCCATTGATGTTTACATCGGAGAGGAATACATGGACGTTCTTGCTGATGGCGCATGGGAAAACATCTTCACAGAAAAACCGGAAGTGTTCACAAGAGAAGAAAAACGTGCATGGCTTGATAAGATGACAGACGTGACACTTGGTTCCGACGCATTCTTCCCGTTCAGTGACAATATCGAGAGAGCACATAAGAGCGGTGTAAAATACATTGCACAGCCAGGCGGCTCTGTCCGTGATGACGCAGTGATCGAAACCTGCAACAAATACAATATGGCAATGGCATTTACAGGAATCCGCCTGTTCCATCATTAATCATAACGAAATTGGGAAGTCTCTTTTGAGGCTTCCTTTTTTATTGTTTTTCTATTGAGAATTATAGGTTGTAATATTTCTGAGGTGATAAAATTGAGAAAGAAAATTCTTATGATAGACGATGACAGAGTAAACGGGCTTGACCCGGAGGAACGCATTCGTATCCGAAATCTTCTTGTGGATTTTTCAGAAAACAGAACGGTGCTTTTTTCCACTCATGTAGTGGAAGACCTGGCTGTGATGAAAAAGGAGAGTTTCTTTATTCCGGAAGTATGAGGCAGCTTGTGGAAGAGGCAAAGGGACATGTATGGAGCTGTGAGGCAGAAACTGAAAAAGAAGTCCGGGAGCTGGAGAGAAAATATCAGATTTCCTCAAGGCAGTATACAGAACAGGGAATCCGGGTAAGAGTCATAAGCGAAGAAAGACCGGGAGAAGTGGCAAGACAGGAGGAGGCAACTCTGGAGGACGGATATTTGTATCTGATGGAGAAAGAAAAAAGACTTTTCGATACTGGAAAGTCTTCTTCAGAGCGATAGACGGGGCTCGAACCCGCGGTCTCGACCTTGGCAAGGTCGCGCGTTACCAACTACGCCACTATCGCATATCCTGTTGTTCTGCCTCTCAAAGACAAGATTTATTCTACTATATAAATCTGGAAATGTCAAATACTTTTTAAAAAAATGTCAAATAATATTTTTTTCAAATTTTTCACACAACAGAGACAACACTCAGGATTCTTCCGGGTGATAATAGCGCAGCACATGTTCCGGGTAACGCTGATCTCCGTAATCCCACGGACCGGCAGGATCGTGAAGGGGGTCTTCTTCATGGCGCTTTGTATTGCCGCTTGCGATCCGCGCAAATTCTTTGGCAGATTCAAAGCTCCAGGAAGTAATATTATTATCCTCAAGATAAGAAAAATAGGAATCTGCTCCAAAATTATATCCCTGCAGCGCAAGGCGGATATTCTTAAAATCCGTAGGGCTTTTGACACCGGCTTTATCCATAGAGTATTTTAATTCCTGTATGCCGCACTGAATAGAGTAGGAAACGTCTGTGATCCCACCGGGAACCTGAGGGTATAAGGTGTTAAACGCGCCTTCCGAGGACTGCATGACGTCAGGTCCCTGCCCGGAGCTTTCCTGCATCATAAGGGCGAGGATCAGGTCAGCATATTCCGTCATGCCGTAGGCGGAGGCAGTTTCTTCTATCTGGCTTCTGTAGGCTTCACAGGCGGAATTTACAGGTTGTAAGCCAACATCTCCGGGATTACTGAAGAATAGCTTCCATATGAGAAATAAAAGGATAAGGGCGGCAGTGCCAAGAAACATTTTCTGGCGGATCACCTGCTGTTCCCGTTCCTTCTGTCTCTGTTTGTTTCGTCGTTCTTTGTTGGAAATATCTTTTGTACTCATGGGTTTATTGTAACGTGAAATCTGGTATTTGTGAAGTTTTTTATGGTTCATAATTCTTAAAAAACTCTAAATCCACAGAGGAAAATTGAAAAAGAAACAGGGGTGTGCTATGATACAGTCACAGGCAGAGAGTGACAGGAGGAGTTTTTTTGATGAAAAAATTAATGACAGCAATGTGTATCTGCGCTTCGTTTTTTATTGCGGTTCCGGTATTTGCCGGAGTATCTGGGTATCACGAGGCAGAAGCTTCCTATAAAAAGGAGGAGAAACCGGAGAAAGGTTTTTCTGTAGAGGACGGAGAGGGAAATGAAGTGCAGGTACTTGCGAAAGAAGATAAAGCGTATGTTACCGTAAAAGAAACGACTGTGAGAAGTATGCCGGGAGAAAAGGGAAAGGCTCTTGGAACGGTTCTTCTTGGAACAGAGATTTCCAGGATGGCAGTATGCGATAATGGCTGGAGCAAGGCATACTGTGAAGATGAAAATGGCAGCAGGATTTTGGGTTATATTCAGGATACTGCATTAAGTGAAGAAACAAGCGTAGTGGAGGTGGACGAGGAGGTAACGGCGGCAAAGGACTGCGACATTCTGGATTTTCCCGGAAAAAAAGACGGACAGGTAGTAGGAGAACTCCTGGAAATGGACGAAGTCCGGCGGACTGCAAAAATCGATGATATATGGAGCAGGATCGTGTACCTTGACGAAAAAGGAAACGAAAAGAACGGCTATATCCCCACTAATGTTCTGGAAGGGCAGGAGGATAAGGGCGCTTCTGATAAGATTGTAAATGCGGTGGAAGATGATAAAAAGCAGCAGGAAAAGAAGCGTCAGGAAGGAAATGCAAAAGAGGAGCAGACGGAAGCTGATGAGAAAGAGGCGGTGCAGGTTGCCGATGCTTCGGCAGGCGTGATTTCAAAAAGCGAAGGAAGCGGTATTTTTGCGGAGGCGGTAGACGGCGTTGTTTCTGCAGGAGGAGTGGAAGGCGTGATAGACGGCGTGCAGATAGGAACTCCGGTTGCCGTTTCTTCAGACGCATCTTTAAAGCCACTTGGAACCTTCCGCATCACGCATTACTGTCCGTGCAGTATTTGCTGCGGTCCCTGGGCGAATGGGATCACTTCCACAGGAGTGACGGCAACGACAAATCATACTATTGCAGTAGACCCCTCTCAGATCCCCTATGGTTCGCAGGTTGTGATAAACGGTCAGGTTTACGTGGCGGAGGACTGCGGCGGAGCGATCAAGACAAACTGTATTGATATTTACGTTGCAAGCCATGAAGAGGGCGAAAGCAAGGGCGTGTATTATACAGATGTATATCTGATACAGTAAAAATAAGGTGAACAGATCCGAGTATCAGAAAAGACAGAGGAGAACATACAAAGAGTATATTTCCTCTGCCTTTTTATTTTATGCGTTTTCCAGCGCTTTTTTCAGGTCGTCTATAATGTCGTCCACGTTCTCGATTCCGATGGAAAGGCGGATCATTCCGGGAGAAACGCCTGCTTCCGCAAGCTGTGCATCGTTCATCTGGCGATGCGTATGGCTTGCCGGGTGGAGAACCATAGTCTTTGATGCCGCAACGTGCGTTGCGATATTTGCAAGCTCAAGGCTGTCCATAAAGCGGACGGCAGCGTCTCTTCCGCCCTTTAATTCAAAGGAGATTACGCCGCAGGTTCCATTTGGCATATATTTTTTTGCAAGCTCATGATATTTATCACCTGGAAGTCCTGCATAATTTACAGAGCTTACTTTTTCGTGAGCATTTAAAAATTCTGCAACCTTCTGAGCGTTGAAGCAGTGGCGCTCCACACGGAGAGGAAGGGTTTCCAGACCGAGATTTAAAAGAAAGCAGTTCATCGGAGAAGGAATGGAGCCAAGATCGCGCATAAGCTGTGAGGTTGCTTTTGTGATGTAGGCTTTTTTTCCAAACTGCTTTGTGTATACAACGCCGTGATAAGATTCGTCCGGCTCTGTAAGACCGTGGTATTTATGACCGTAAACGTCCCAGTCAAAGTTTCCGCTGTCTACAATCGCTCCGCCTACCTGAACGGCATGTCCGTCCATATATTTTGTGGTGGAGTGGGTTACAATGTCAGCGCCCCACTCGAATGGACGGCAGTTTACCGGTGTGGCAAAGGTATTGTCAACAATAAGAGGAACGCCGTGGCTGTGGGCTGCGTGTGCAAATTTTTCAATATCAAGAACAACAAGAGCCGGGTTTGCAATGGTTTCTGCAAAAAGAACTTTTGTGTTCGGGCGGAAAGCTTTTGCGATTTCTTCTTCGCTTGCATCTGTGTCCACAAAGGTGCAGTCAATACCAAGTTTTTTGAAGGTAACTGCAAGAAGGTTGAAGGTTCCGCCGTAAATGGTGGAGGCGGCAACTACGTGATCGCCTGCTTCGCAGATATTAAAGACAGCGTAGAAGTTTGCCGCCTGTCCGGAAGAAGTAAGAAGAGCTGCAACTCCGCCTTCCAGAGCTGCAATTTTTGCAGCAACTGCGTCATTTGTAGGATTCTGAAGGCGTGTGTAGAAATATCCTTCGGCTTTTAAGTCAAAAAGCTGTCCCATTTCGTCGGTTGTGTCGTATTTGAAGGTTGTGCTCTGGCAGATAGGAACTGCGCAGGGTTCGCCCTTTGCAGGGGTATAACCGGCATGAAGACATTTTGTTTCCATTTTAAAATCGTTCATTTTGGTACGTCCTTTCCTTGGAGTATAAAAAAATCCCACAACGATGTGTTGTGGGAGATAGCCGTCTGGCAGTGCCCAGAGCCGGAATCGAACCAGCGACACGAGGATTTTCAGTCCTCTGCTCTACCAACTGAGCTATCTGGGCATATATGGCAAATTGCCACACAAGTTATACTATCATATTTTTAATGTGTTTGCAAGAAATATTTGAAAAAATCACAGTATTAAAGTGATAAAACAATAAAAGTGTTTTATATACGGACATTTGTCTTTTTCTCGTTGACACATGTAAGAGAATCCGATATAATCAACGTAATAAAACCAGGAGGGCAGGAACTATGTACGGATTTGAGGAAATTGAAAAGGTGGATAAAGAAATTGCAGATTGTATTCAGGCGGAGATAAAAAGACAAAATTCTCATATTGAGCTGATTGCATCTGAGAACTGGGTAAGTAAGGCGGTTATGGCTTCTATGGGAAGTCCGCTTACAAATAAATATGCGGAAGGCTATCCGGGAAAGCGTTTTTATGGAGGATGCGTATGTGTGGATGAAGTGGAACGTCTTGCTATCGAACGGGCAAAAAAGCTGTTTCACTGTGAGTATGCAAATGTACAGCCACATTCCGGCGCGCAGGCAAATATGGCAGTTTTTTATGCCATGCTGAAGCCGGGAGATACTGTGCTTGGAATGGACTTAAATCACGGGGGACATCTGACACATGGAAGCGCAGCGAATATGTCTGGAAATTATTTTCACGCAGTTTCTTATGGGGTAAATGATGGGGGCGTAATTGATTATGAGGAAGTAAGACGTATTGCAAGAGAGTGTAAGCCGAAACTTATTGTGGCTGGTGCAAGTGCGTATGCACGAATCATAGATTTTAAAAAATTCCGGGAAATTGCAGATGAGGTGGGGGCATATCTGATGGTGGATATGGCGCATATTGCGGGACTTGTGGCAACAGGACAGCATCCAAGCCCTATTCCTTATGCAGATGTGACGACGACCACCACACATAAGACCTTGAGAGGTCCAAGAGGCGGACTGATTTTAAGCAGCGCGGAAAACGCAAAGAAATTTAATTTCAACAAAGCAGTATTTCCGGGAACCCAGGGCGGTCCTCTTATGCACGTGATCGCGGCAAAAGCCGTATGCTTTAAGGAGGCGCTGGAGCCGGAGTTTCAGGAGTATGGAAAGCGCGTGGTGGAAAATGCGAAGGCTCTCTGTGAGGGACTGAAAAAGCGCGGCGTAGATATTGTATCAGGAGGAACAGACAATCACCTGATGCTGGTGGATCTTCGAAGCCTTGGCGTTACCGGAAAAGAGATGGAGAATCTTCTGGACGAGGTCAATATCACATGCAATAAAAACGCCATTCCAAACGACCCGCAGTCACCTTTCGTCACAAGCGGCGTACGTCTCGGAACAGCAGCCGTCACATCAAGGGGAATGAATACAGAAGATATGGATAAGATTGCAGAAGCCATTTCTGTTATGTTAAAAGAGAAAGATAAGGAAAGAGCATCTGCCATTGTAAAAGAGCTGACAGAAAAATATCCTTTGAACGCATAAAAAATTTTTTTCCAATGAATGGATTTGCCGGTTTCAATCGTATTATAAGTGAAACAGGAAAAACGCTGGAGCGTTTTTGAAATTCAGGAGGAAAATGATTATGAAAAAAGCAGCAGTAATTTTATTAACAGGTGTTCTTGTATTGGAGGCAGGAAGTACGTCCGCTTTTGCAGCGGGAAGAGGGCATCGTCAGAGAGCGTACAGAGAAAATTGTGAGAATGTATGTGTCTATACAGATGAAAACAGAGCTTTTGCTGACGAGGACGGAGATGGAATCTGTGATAACTGCCATACAGAAAAGAAAGCCGGGAAAAAATGCGGCAGAGGTAAATTTTGTAAAACCGGAGAGCGCAGATGCGAAGTGAACAGAAAGTAAACAGAGCAGTGGAGCAGTATGCAGATATGATCCGAAGAATCTGCATACTGCATTTGGAAAATTACGACGATACTCAGGACATATTTCAGAACGTGTTTTTGAAATATGCCCTGAGTTCTGTTGTTTTTGAAAGTGAAGAACACGAGAAGGCATAGCTGATACGCGTTGCCACAAATGTCTGCAGAGATCTTCTGCGGGATTTTTTTCGAAAAAACACAGTTCCCCTTGAGGAAATTTCAGAGTGTGGCGAAGAGGAAAAAACAGAGAACAGAGAAGTCCTGGAAGCTGTGCTTTCCCTTCCGTCAAAATATAAAAATGTAGTTTACCTTCATTATTATGAGGGGTATACAGCGGGAGAAAACAGTAAGATACTCGGGAAAAATGTAAACACAGTGTATACATATCTGAACCGCGCCAGGAAACTTCTGGCGGAAAAACTGGGAGGTGACGGAAGTTGAATGAGCGGATACGGGAAGCGTTTGATGAGATTCACGCAGAAGAAGAATTAAAAAGAAATACAAAAGCGTTTCTGGAAAAGAAAAGGAATGAAAAAAGGCCGGAAAAAAAGGTGTCATATCAATGGATCACGGCTATGATATGCTGTCTTTTTCTGCTTACAGGAGTCGGAGGATACCGCTTATATTTTACAGAGGCTTCTGTCATAAGTGTGGACGTAAATCCTTCGCTTGAATTAAATCTGAATTTTTTTGACAGAGTGATTTCTGTGAAAGGGTACAATGAAGACGGGGAAAATCTGGCAGAAGAAGCAGATGTAAAATTTCTGGATTATAAAGAGGCGCTGGAGGAGATCCTGTATACAGAGTGTGTGAAAGAGTGCATGGATAACGAGGAGCTTCTTTTGATCACGGTAGCCGGAAAAGATGAGGAAAAAAATGAGGAAATATTAAAAAATATAGAAGAGTTTCTTCCGGAGCAAAAAAATATGAAGTGTGCGGGAGCAGGAAGAGAAGAGGTGGAAAATGCTCATAAAGCGGGGCTGTCACTGAGAAAATACAGAGCCTTTCTGGAAGTAAAGGCGAAGAATCCTGATATAACGCCGGAAGATGTGAAGGGACTTACCATGCGGCAGATCAGAGAACTGGCAGAAGAATATCAGGGAGAAAAGACTGAGGATTCCGGGAAAAGCAACAGAAATCCCGGGAAAAACAGACAGGAAACAAAAGAGGGGAATGGGGAAAGAAGAGAAAGAAAAAGATCTGGAAAAAATTAAGAGAAATGTGATTTAATCACAGAAATCTTTTCTGAAACCGGGTATATTATAGGAAAGCAAAGGAAAAATAAGAAAGCAGGTGGCAAAACTGGAAAATGTGATCATCATCGGTGCAGGACCGGCAGGGATTTCCGCAGCTCTTTATCTTGCCAGAGGAAATACGAATCCTCTTCTTATATATGACGGGACAGGAGCATTGGAAAAGGCGGAAAAAATCGAAAATTATTACGGACTTTCCACTCCTCTTTCCGGAAGAGAGCTGTTTGAGACAGGCCTTTCTCAGGCAAAGGCTCTTGGCGTCCGGACAGTAGAAGCGCAGGTTCTGGGACTTGGAGGCTTTGATACCTTTGAGATAAAAACAACAGAGGGTACTTTTGAGAGCAGGAGTGTGATCCTTGCAACAGGAGGCAAGAGAAAAGCGCCGCAGATTCCGGGATTAAAGGAATTTGAAGGAAGAGGCGTAAGCTACTGTGCAGTGTGCGATGCTTTTTTCTACAGAGGAAAAGACGTGGCAGTTCTTGGAAACAGTGATTTTGCCCTTCATGAGGCGGAGGAGCTTTCCAATACGGCGGGATCTGTGACCATCTATACAGACGGTAAGGAACCCGATTTTTCCAGAGAGCCGTCTGTAGAAGTCAATACCATGAAAATCCAGGCGATCGAGGGAGACGGAAAAGTGTCCGGCATACGACTGGGAGGAGAGGTAGAGGCAGCAGATACAGGAGCCGGAGCTTTTAAAGGAGCAGAGGGTGTATTCGTAGCCCTTGGAACCGCAGGAAGCGGAGAGCTTGCAAGGCAGATCGGAGCAGGACTTACGGAAAAAGGAAATATTCAGGTAAATTCCGATATGGAAACCACAGTTCCCGGACTCTTTGCAGCAGGCGACTGTACAGGCGGACTGCTTCAGATTGCAAAAGCCGTTTACGAGGGGGCGCAGGCTGGCATTTCAGCCGGAAAATATGTCCGCTCATTAAAGTAAAATATAGAATAAATAAAAAGGAGATCATCATTATGGCAAAAGTATTTACAGCAGAAAATTTCGAACAGGAAGTATTAAAATCAGACAAACCGGTCCTTGTAGATTTCTGGGCAACATGGTGCGGACCGTGCAGACGTCAGGCTCCGATCATCGAAGAGCTGGCAGAAGAAGGTTACGCGGTAGGAAAGCTTGACGTGGACCAGGAAATGGAACTGGCTCAGAAATATCAGGTTATGAGCATTCCGACTCTGATCGTATTTAAAAACGGAGAAGAGGCAGCCCGCCTTGTGGGACTGACTCCAAAGGAAAAATTAAAAGAGCTTCTCTAAGAAGCCAGAAAGCCGTCTGGCCAGATGTAATCAGGAATGATTTAACATCTGGTACAGGCGGCTTTTGTTTTTTATGGAAATACTTCCGCGGGACACCTCAATACACCCCTCGGAAGACATCTGCTTTAAGGCGCGGCTGACTGCCTCTCTTGCGCTTCCTATGGAGCGGGCAAGGCTTTCCTTTGTAAGAGGAAGGGTATCGGAGCCTGTTTCTGCCGCTTCGTCAAGAAGGAAGGCGGAAATCCTCTGTGGAAGGGAAAGGAAAAAGGTGCGTTCAATACCGGAAATCACATCGGAAAAATGTTCAGCCGTTAATTTGTAAATAAAGCTTTCCAGATAAATATTGCTTTTCATCAGTCTGGAAAAGACAGGCGCGGGAAGAAGTAAAAGCTCGCAGTCAGTCTCCGCGTCGATCTGCACGTCAAAAGTAATGGCAGAAAGCATACAGGAGGCGGAAAGAGTGCAGATGTCTCCGGCGCGCAGGCGGTAGAGTGTTGCTTCTTTTCCCTGAGAGGAGAGAAGATATACCCGCATAATGCCTTTTAAAAGAAAGAGAGTGCCAAGGCATTGCTGTTCTCCGGACTGAATGGCTGCGCCTTCGTCATAATGAAGTGCGCGTATGTTGGAGAGCAGAAGCTCCTTTTCTGCATCTGACATATGTTTCCAGAAAGAAAAATTTTGAAAATAGTCGAGAAATTCATTTTTATCCATAGGGTATCTCCCTTCTTAAATAGAGTTAAGTAATTCTTTTTCTACAAGCTGACCTCTGCTGATATGAACCGTGTCATCGGGGCTTGTGTGGTTTTTCAGGTTTGTAAACCAGATAGGAAGGCCTGCTGAAAAAAGAAAGCTTTTTCCCTGCTGTATCTGAAAATGAATATGAGGTTCGCTTGTGTTTCCGCTGTTTCCGCAGCGCGCGATCACCTGACCGCGGAAAACTTTATCTCCGGGTTTTACACAAAAACTGTCTTTTTTGATATGGGCGATCGTGCTGTATTCCTGTGCAGAATGCTGAATTACAATGTAATTTCCGCGCACATCGGAGGCGCTGCACAATACTTCCTGATTATCTGAAACAGGCGTGTCCTCAAATTGGTTTTTCAGTTCAATAACGACGCCGTCAGCAGGAGCTAAAATCGGTTTGCCGTAACAGAGATAATCTGTAACCGCTTTCCTGTTTCCCTGAAAAGACTGTCCGTTTTCCTCTATGAAAAAATCATAGGCATATCTCTGCGGGCAAATGATCCATGAGTGAGACGTTTTTTTGTCGATTCCGCCGTTTGCCACAGTCCAGACACCTTCAAACGGAAGGGAATACAGAACCTGAGGCTTGTAGTTCCTGATATTGGGAAGACGAAACCGGTTGCGGACATAAATACATGGAATGCCGAGAAGCATTCCAAGGTTTTGAAACAGAAATTTCAAGTTTCGTATATTTTCATCATCGTTTTCACTGTCTGTTTTAAGGACAAGAATACAGGACAGAATGAAATTTATAATGCCCAGGAGAAAAAACAGATAAAATAATTTCAGCCCCGGAATATGAAAAAAAGTCCCGAGCAGTCCGATTAATCCCAGCCAGTACAGCTTTTTTGTGATTTTCAAGAAGGTGATCATAAGAGAATCCTCCTTTTTGGCTTTAAAATAAGATTTACTGCGTCTGCTTTTTTGCTACAAGCAGATAACGGTGAATAGTCCCTTTTATGCAGCCGTCATCTGTAACGATTTTTTGCATTTTGAGAAGGGCATCAAAGCACTTTTCTACAGAAAATCCGGGAAATTCCCATTCAATAATATGAGCAAACCAGACGAAAGCGCCCACATCATAAAAAATAATGGGACGGTAGGCTTCTTCTGCCTCAATAATATGAAATCCTGCGTCTTCAAATATTTTGCGCTGCTCCGCTAAATTCAAATGTGGAAATGGTTTTTCTGTATTGGGAAGCACCATTTCTACTAAATCTCTGTCGTTCTCTCCTCCAACCTGTTCCGTAATAAACAGTCCGTTCTTTTTCAGAAGGCGGTATAATTCTTTTGCGTGAAAGTCACCATGTCTGTTTATAATTATGTCAAAGCTTTCCGATTCAAATGGAATAGTGGAAGGGGTATTGCAGGATTTAAAATCAATTCCTAATGGCAGCAGTGTTTTTTTACATAATTCTATATTGGGAGGATAACCTTCTGTTGCCGCTGTTTTGTCAAAAGGATGATTGAGAGTCAGAAGAAATTCTCCGCCACCTGTATCGTAATCTAAAACTTTCATATTTTTACTCAGATATTGACGGATGATTTTTTCGTAATCCCACGGCAAATCGTCTTCTTCTCTGTATCGATTATGAATATGGGAAAAATCCCAACCGTGAATATGTGCAGTTTCTTCTTCTTTTTTCCAGAGCTTTTTAAATTCATCCGGCGTCATTTCTTTCTCCATAACAAAATTTGTAAGAAGAATTTCCTGACGTTTTACCTGCTGTTCTTTTACAACTTTGTATCCCCTTTTTTCGAAAAAAGGGCGCGCAGTAATGGAAGCGTGTGTGGTAATATTTCCATGTGCAGTCTGCTCCAGTGCATCGCAGATGGCTGTGGCAACACCCTGTTTCTGGTAATCAGAGTGGACATACAGGCGGTCAAGATAACCGGTTTTATCTATGTCGCCAAAACCTATGATGCACTTGCCTTCAACAGCAACAACGCTGTAATGCTCCAGAAAAGACTGGTTCCATTTTTTTAAATCCACCTGACTGCTTGCCCATACATTTAATTGTTCGTTTGTATAATCTTTTGCATTTATCGTATGAACCGTATTATAAAACAGTTCCGCCATTTCCTCACAGTCAGATGGGTGATAATTTCTGATCAGCATATCTGAGTTCCTTTCTGCATTAATTTCTACAAATGGTATTTGAGGCAATCTCTATAGCCGTAACATCGATAATGATAATTATAATCATAACAACAGTGAAATTGGAGGGCAACACTTTTTCAAACAATTCTGCAATCAGGATTAGAAGTGTAATTATCGTCATTCCGATTCCCATTACCCGGCACAGCTTTTTTTCATTGTATTTTGCTTTTTCTTCTTTCGATGCTGTATTATATCCTGCAATCAGCCAGCTTCCGTGACCGGAAAGTAAGGTTATGGACATGGCTGCAAGAATAAAAAATACAACCCAGAATATCCAGTCAGGTCCGTGGGATACGTCAGCAAGTTTCATTACAGCACCTCCTATAATGGGAATGATATTTCCGGAAAATAAAGACTTTTCGTTTCTAACAGTATAACATTTGTGGTATGTTCTGTCACTGGAAAATTCATTTGGAAGAGAAGGTAGGCAGTTGATTTTTGGGAAAAAGTGACTGTAAGACAAGGGGAGGGTATGGTATAATTGGGAAAAAATAATGAAGGGGCAGATTTATATAGCTACATCTGATGAAGATAAAGTTTTACTTGAATTTTGTTTTTTAGGCGGGAAAAGGCGATTTATAAACAATTTTAAAGAAGAATTTTGTTTTTTAGGCGGAAAAAGGCGATTTATAAAAAATTTTAAAGAAGAATTGTGTTTTTTGGGCGGGAAAAGACGATTTATAAAAAATTTTAATGTAGATAATTTGGATATTACACCTATGGAACAGGTCGCTCTTGAAAATGCGCATTATAGAAAAATAGAAATCTCGGATGCAATTTACGTTGTGGATATTCAAGGATATATTGGAAAGCAAGTTTCTAAGGAAATTGCGTTTGCAAAAAGCAAAGGGAAGGAAGTTATTTTTCATTCGGCATACATAGGAAATTAAATTCTAAATTTGCGGATAGATAACAGTATGAAAAGTTGTGTGTGTTTTCGAATAATATATTTCAATGGCGGTGAGGATAAATAATATGATGCTACAGAATGATATTTGTAGTGTAAATATCTCCATAGATACCCATACATTGTTGAATCAACGGACAATAAACTATATGATTTGATTGTAAATCCAAGGCACTTGAGCTACAATGATATGTATAATGTTTTCTCTGTACAAATAGATCTGTTCAGCAAAACAATCAGCATTGCATTGATAGGTAGTCTTTATAGTTCTGATAAAGACTGTGCTGTGCTTGAGGATAAAACTTTAACCATCTTACAAAATGATTCTATTGTTCAGCTGAATGTAAATGATGGTACTATGATAAATTTTAAAGAATTTGATTGTTTTGGCTGCAATTACGGAATATACAGGATACAGAATGGTTATATCGTTTATGGAGAAATAGACATAATCATGTTAGATTTTGAGTTTAATAAGAAATGGGAGTTTTCAGGTAAAGATATATTTGTATCTATATCAGATAAAATGGCATTTGAGTTATGTGAGAACTCAATTAAGTTACATGATTTTGAAGGGGATTTTTACGAAATTGATTTTTCGGGAAAGCTGATAAGCGAAGTGTAATCTGATTTACAAGGTTAAAAGTGAATCATGCCATATGGCTTGATTATAAATACAAAGATAAAAACGCAATGTACATTGAAAATGTACTAGAGCTGGTAGGTAGCCCAGCCGTCCTATTTGATATAGGGTAAGTAACCTGCCCCTCCGGGTTGTCCGTTCTTTGTTCATCAATTATCTGGGAGGGAAAATTATGGACAAAGTAAGTGAAAAACTGACAGTATTTTTTGAAAAACCATTCTGGGTAGGCATATTTGAGCATATCGAAGATGGTAAATTATCTGTGGCTAAGGTAACTTTTGGTTCAGAACCAAAAGAGTATGAGGTGCAGGAATATATTCAAAAATATTATTCCAGTTTGAAATTCAGTCCGGCTGTTGACACTGTTGTAAAAGAAGCAAAAAGAAATCCAAAAAGAATGCAGCGGGAAGCGAAAAAACAGACACAGGAAACGGGGCTTGGAACGAAAGCGCAGCAGGCATTAAAATTGCAGCAGAAACAGAACAAGCAGGAGCGTAAAGTGAAAATTCGGGAAAGAAAAGAGGCTGAGAAATTGCGAATGTTTGATCTGAAACAGCAAAAGAAAAGGGAAAAGCACAAGAGGCATTAGTCCCCTGCTTTACTTTTCAAAGCGAAAGTGATGGAGGTAATAAAGTGGAATTTACATTAGCTGTTATGCAGGATTTGGAACAGTTAAAAAGCATATATCAAGAGATTATCAAAAATATGAATGAAAATGGTATTCAAATCTGGGACGATATTTATCCCTGTGAGTTTTTTGAGGACGATATAAAAAATAAGAGGCTTTATCTTTTGAAAAAGAATGAAGAAATCATATCCGCGTTTTCTTTATCCGATACAAGCCCGGGAGAAAATGTGATCCACTGGAAAGATAAGTCTGCAAAAGCCATGTACATTGACCGCCTGGGCGTAAATATCAGGTATGCGAAAAAGGGAATAGGAAGTTTGACGCTTTCTAAGGCAAAGGAAATTGTAAGAATGGCAGGCGCTAGATATTTAAGACTTTTTGTAGTGGATATAAATGAGCCTGCTATTCAACTTTATGAAAAAAATAACTTTTCAAAGGCGAAGGGAATTTATGATGAAGTATTTGATGATGGATTTATACTACACGAATTTGGATACGAAATAAAAGTGTAAGCAGGAGTTGGAAAAGTGCTTGCAGAATTGGAAAAGAAGCTTTATGATATGTGAAATAATTGTATTTTCAGATAGAGAAAAAGGGGATAATGATTATGATACTGAAACCAATACAAAGAAAAGACAAACAAAACCGCACAGTGATTTTGCGAAGTGCAGATGTTTCAGATGCAGAAGCTCTGCTTCGCTATTTAAAAGTAACATCAGGTGAAACTCCGTTTCTTATCCGGGAGCCAGACGAAATAAAAATAACTCTGGAGCAGGAAGAGGCATTTATCAGAAGTAAAATGGAAGAACCCGGAGAGCTTTTACTGATTGGAGAAATATATGGAAAACAGGTAGGAAACTGTTCTGTTACGAGAATGGGAAGCTTTAAAAGATATGCCCACAGATGTGAAATTGCCATAGCATTGTATCAGGAATACTGCGGTGCAGGAATCGGAAAAATGATGATGGAGACAGCACTACAGGAAGCAAAGAAAATGGGATATGAGCAGGCGGAATTGGAAGTTATATCCGATAATGCAAATGCTATTGCGCTGTATGAAAAAATGGGATTTAAGAAATACGGAACGTTCCCCAACAGTGTGAAATATTCTGATGGAAGATATGCAGATGCAGAGTTTATGATGAAAACTTTGTAGGAGAGACGTTGATTTTTTCAATTCTATATCTGGAAAGGAGCAGATACAAATGGGGTCATTATTCAGCTCAACATTAAATACACGTGCACTTCCTGTAGATAGTATGCGCTATATAAGAAGTGATGTTCCGCTTAATTTAACAAAGGAAGAAATTCTGTGGTTGATGGATAATAACATAACTACTCTTGTAGATTTGCGTTCTGAACAGGAATTAAAGCGTAAACCATGTCCGCTGCAGAAAATGGAAGAATTTACTTATTACCATCTGCCGGTAACAGGTGGAGAAGAGATTCCGGAGTCCAGGGAACAGCTTTATGAAAGTTATCTGAGTATGATAGATGGGCAAATGGAGCTTATCCTGGATACCATATTGAATGCTGTATCAAATGTTATGTATTTTTGTACGGCAGGAAAAGACAGAACAGGGGTTGTATCTGCATTGCTTTTAAAACGTCTGGGAGTTCCGGAAAATATTATTTTGGAAGATTATATGGAATCGAAAGAGAATCTGATAGATATGCTTACTGCGTATGCGGAAAAAAATCCGGAAGCGGATATTGACATTATGATTCCAAAAGAGGAAAATATAAGAAAAATATTAAAACAGGCTGAATCAAATCAACACAACAGAAAACAGGAGTTTCTTTATGAAAATTTTACTTGCAGCGTGTAATGCGAAATACATTCACTCAAATCTTGCCGTGTACAATCTCAGGGCATACGCAGGAGAATACAGAGAACATATAATTTTGAAAGAATATACCATAAATCAGCAGAAAGACGAAATTCTCCGGGATATTTATCTGGAAAAGCCGGATATTATATGCTTTTCCTGCTATATCTGGAATGTTTCTTTTGTGAAAGAAATTGCGGAGGATCTGAAAAAAATCCTGCCGGATTCCGTATTCTGGGCAGGAGGTCCGGAGGTTTCCTTTGACGCGGAAGACTTTTTGAAAAAGAATCCGGGATTCTTCGGCGTTATGGTGGGCGAAGGGGAGGAGACTTTCCGGGAGCTGTGCAGATTTTACGTAGACAACAAAGGAAATCTGGAAGAAATTCCGGGCATCGCTTTTTATTCAGGGGGAAAAATCCTACATAATGGCTGGCGGGAGATTATGGATTTAAGTAAAGTTCCGTTCGCTTATGAAAATATGGAGGATTTCCGCAATAAAATCGTGTATTACGAAAGCAGCAGAGGTTGTCCTTTTTCCTGCAGTTATTGTCTCTCTTCTGTGGATAAGAAGCTTCGTTTCCGGAATCTCGACCTTGTAAAAAAAGAGCTTCAGTTTTTTATTGACAGAAAAGTGCCCCAGATAAAATTTGTAGACAGGACATTTAACTGTAAACACAGCCATGCAATGGAAATATGGAAATATATTCTGGAGCACGACAACGGCATTACAAATTTTCATTTTGAGATTTCAGCGGACCTTTTAAAAGAAGAGGAGCTGTCTCTCATGGAAAAAATGCGACCTGGTTTGATTCAGCTTGAAATCGGAGTGCAGTCTACAAATCCGGAGACAATAAGGGCAATCAGAAGGACGATGGATTTTGAAAGACTTTCGGAAATTGTAAATAAAGTACGCAGCTTTGGAAATATCCACCAGCACCTTGACCTGATTGCAGGACTGCCTTATGAGAATTACGACAGTTTCCGAAATTCCTTTAATCAGGTATATGCCCTGAAACCGGAGCAGCTTCAGCTTGGTTTTCTGAAAGTTTTAAAAGGATCTCTTATGAAAGAGATGGCAAAGGAGTACGGGATTCTCCACAAAGAGAGAGAGCCGTATGAGGTTCTTTCGACAAAATGGCTTTCCTATGGAGAGATTTTAAAGCTGAAAACAGTGGAAAGTATGGTGGAAGTGTACTATAATAGTGGACAGTTCCAAAATACACTGAATTATATGGAAGGTTTTTTTGAGGACGCCTTTTCTATGTATGAGGAGCTTGGAAAATTTTATGAAGGAAAAGGGTATCACAGCATTTCTCATTCCAGAATGAGGAGATACGAAATCCTGCTGGAATTTCTGGGACAGCGTCAGGAGATTTCCCGGGAAAAAGCTGTGGACGCGATGCTTCTTGATCTGTATCTTCGGGAAAATTTAAAGAGCCGTCCTTCTTTTGCACCGTCCCAGCAATTATACGAAAAGATGGTGTGGGAGTACAGAAGAGAGAAGAAAGTTCCAAAGACGGCACATATTGAGGTATTCCAGAATGGGGATGTTGTGCTGTTTGATTATGAAAAGAGAAATCCATTAACAAATAATGCAGAAACAAAGAAAATTAACGAAGAGGTGAAAGAATATGGGTATGTTTGATCCGAAGAAAAGAAAAATGCTTACAGCAGTGATCGCAGTGATCCTTGTACTGGCAATGGTCGTTCCAACCGTGCTTTCTCTGATTCTGTAAGGCGGAATATTATGAGACTTGGAAAAGCGGCAATGGAAGCCCTTCAGGCGGAAATAACAGGAAGACTTCTTCCAGGTGATGAAATCGTGGTAGTGGGTCCTGCAGGTCTGAAGGGAACTTCTGTGATTGCAAAGGAAAAAGAAGAGGAGCTTGCAAAATATTTTTCAAAAGGTTTTCTGACAGACAGTAAAAATCTTTATGACACGTACCGGGCAGATACAGAAAGAGAAGAGATTTCTCCCTGGAATCTGGGAGTGGAGCTTGGCGCTCACAGCCTCTATGAAATTGAAGAGGGTGGTTTTTTAGCGGCACTCTGGAAAATGGCGGAGGCTTCCGAGGTGGGGCTTTCCGTGGATTTGCGAAAAGTTCCCATACGACAGGAGACAATAGAGATTTCCGAGATTTTTTCTGTAAATCCCTACCGTTTGTATGGAAAAGGATCCATTTTAATTGGAACTCCATCAGGGGAAAAACTTGTTTTTAAGCTGGAAAAACTGGGCTTTATGGCAGCAGTTATCGGACAGGCAGAAAGAGGAATTGCAAGAAAACTGTACAGCGGAGAAAATTTCCGTTATCTGGAGCGTCCGTCGAAGGACGAATTAAAAGGAGTAGTAACCACATGGCAAGATTAAATATTGTGCTTCATGAGCCGGAAATTCCGGCAAACACAGGAAATATCGGGAGAACCTGCGTGGCAACAGGGACGAGACTTCATCTGATCGAACCACTTGGCTTCAGTTTAAGTGAAAAGGCGATCAAGCGGGCAGGAATGGATTACTGGAAAGATTTAGATGTGACTACATATGTGGATTATGAGGATTTTCTGGAGAGAAATCCGGGAGCGAAAATTTATTATGCAACAACAAAGGCTCCCAATGTATATACAGAAGTTTCTTATGAAGAGGACTGCTATATTATGTTTGGAAAAGAGAGCGCCGGGATTCCGGAAGACATTCTCGTAAAGAATCAGGAAACCTGTGTGAGGATTCCCATGATAGGAGATATACGTTCTCTTAATTTAAGTAATTCTGTGGCGATTGTGCTTTACGAGGCGCTTCGCCAGAATCATTTCAATCATATGAATCTGGAAGGACATCTTCGAAATTTTGACTGGAAGTAGGCAACTGCTTCCAGTTTTTTCACAAGAATTAAGTAATTAAGAGAGTTCGAAGCAGGATTATTTGCATTGATTGATTTACGGGGGAGGAAGAGATGAATTTAATTATTAATTTTTCAGCGAGAGAAAAAGGTAACTGCGGGGCGATTGCAGAGTTTATAAAAAAGAGAGGGGATATGGTTATCCATTACAAAAACCTGCATACGCACAGGTGCAGCGACTGTGAATATGAGTGTATGCAGGGAAAATGCAAATACAGGGAAGATGACGTTTACACATTATACGAAAGTTTTTTCAAGTACGACAGAATTATTATGATCGTGCCCATGTATAGTGGAAATCCATCTTCTTTATATTTTAGTTTTAATGAGCGGTGTCAGGATTTTTTTATGGAGAATAAAGAGATTTATGACGATATGCTGAGAAGAATTTTTCTGATCGGTGTTTATGGTAGCAGACTGGAAACACCGGATTTTGTCCCCTGTCTGGAAAAATGGTTTGTGGATACTTCTTATAAAAATCATGTTCTTGGAATTGAAAGACGTCCGTATAAACAGAAAATGAAGGACTGTATTCTTGATGTAGAAGAAGTAAGGGAGACAGTAGGAAGGTTTATGGAGCGGGTAGAGAAAAATACAGAAGTATGTACAGAGCAGTTTGAAAATTAGTGATAAAAGGTATGAAAGAGAAAAATATGAGCATTAGAGAAACCATAAATATATATATACAGACAATGCAGGTTCTTGATGAGACAACAGAAGATTATCTGTATATTTACGATATAATAAATAAACGGGCATATTTCACCGGTAAAATATGCAGGAAATACGGGCTGCCGGACAGAGGGACAGAAGGTTTTCCCCTGAATGTATGGGAAGACATTGTGTATCATAAGGATTTGGAGCTGCTTCGAAAAAGTCTGCGGGAAATCGAGGAAGGAGTCAGCGAAAATCACAACCTGGAATACCGCCTTGTGGACAGCGAAGGAAATAAGGTGTGGATCCGCTGCAAAGGAACAGTACAGAAAAACAGGGACGGAATTGTACAGATTTTAATAGGAAGCATTTCGGAACTGGCAATGCGGCGTAAGGTAGACAAACTGACGGGGCTTTGGAATTGCGATAAGTTTACAGAGGATATGGGAAAGTACCTGAAGGAAAGCGACGGGTATCTGATGATTCTGGGACTTGATGATCTGAAACCTATGAACATAAAAAATGGCAGAACATTTGGAAACTATATTCTGAAAATCACAGCAAATGTTCTGGAAGAACAGACAGAATCGGGGTGGAAATTATATCGCCTTTCAGGAGATTGTTTTGCTGTGGTTTTTCCGGAATGTGAGGAAAAAAGCATTGTGGAATTTTATGGAAAAGTCAGAAACTGTCTTAAAGGAAGGTGTACCGTCTCAGCAGGTGCAGCTTTTTACGGAAAAAAGTCAGACATGGACGGTGGAATGATTTATCTTTATGCAGAGGATGCACTTGACAGAGCAAAAAGGGAGGGAAAAAATAAGCTTGTGTTTTTCTCTTCCGAAGATTATCAGAAAAATCTGAATAAAATCCAGTTTATTGATGAAATAAAGGAAGCCGTTCAAAAAGGGTGTAAGGGATTTTATCTTTGCTATCAGCCATTAATAAACGGAGAGGATTTCAGGCTTTACGGAGCAGAAGCACTTCTCCGATACCGGTCATCCAGATGGGGAGAAATGGGACCTGGGCAGTTTATTCCTCTTCTGGAACAAAGCGGACTGATAGGGGAAGCCGGAAACTGGGTGTTAAAAACAGCAGCAGAACAGTGTGTGAAGTGGAGGAAGAAGGTTCCGGATTTTGGCATCAGTGTCAATATTTCTTATGTACAGCTTCAGGAAAGAGAAATTACAGATACAGTGCTTGATATTTTAAAAGAAACAGGACTTCCGGGCGAAGCACTTACACTGGAAGTAACAGAAAGCATTCAGCTTCAGGATTATGACTATTTTAATAAAATATTTTATGAGTGGAAAAGATATGGGATCCGAATTGCCATAGATGATTTTGGAACAGGATATTCCAGTCTGGGGTATCTGAAAAGTATAGACATTGATGAAATCAAGGTAGACCGCTGTTTTATAAAAGATGTGCAGGAAAACACATATGATTATCGCATTTTAAGCAATATCATTAAAATTGCCCGCAGCGCGCAGATTGCAGTGTGCTGTGAAGGGGTGGAAAAGGAAAATGAACTTTTTACCATTCGGGAATTACGACCGGATATACTGCAGGGATTTCTTTTTGGAAAACCATGTAAAAGAGAAGTGCTGGAACAGCTTTATATGGAAAAAGAGTCAGAAGCTTATAAAAGCCGTGTAAAAAAAGAAGAGGAGTTAAGAATCCAGGAAACAGAAAGGAAGAGAGAAAAAACGGCTGCGTTTCAGTGTGATCACTGCGAGGTTCTGGAAAATACCAATCTTGGACTGTGGGAAATACGGATTGATCCGGAAACGGGTTACTGTGAAATGTATGTAGACCAGGTTATGAGACGGATCATGGGGCTGAAGGAAATGCTTCCGCCAAATGAATGTTATGAATACTGGCATGGAAGAATCAGCGAGGGATATTATGATTACGTTGACCTTGGCGTGAGGAATGCAATAGAAACAGGAAAAATTGTTCAGGTGGAATATACGTGGAATCATCCGGAAAGAGGAGAAATAACTGCAAGATGTACCTCTGTTCGAATAAAAGACAAAAATGGCATGATCTGTCTGGAGGGATACCACAGAAATGTAAGCGGCGTGGAGCGACCTGATTTTCTGCCCGGAGGACTGCAGAATGAACGATTTGAATATAATGAAAAAAAACATACGATTTATTTTCATACAAAGAGAAAAATGTTAGACGGAGAAGAAATCAGAGAAAAGGGATTCCCCAGATGCTGGATTGACAGAAAGATTGTGCATCCTCATTTTGCAGAAAAATTCTGCAGTATTTTTGAAAACAGAGAGACTACGGTGGACTTGACAGGTGTGGAAATTTTGCTTCGCACTAAGAAGGGAAGATATGACTGTTTCAGGATGAAGACAGGACGCCTGGGTAAGAAGGGAAAAGATGCCAATACAGTGGCAGTTTTGATCGAGCCGGCAGAGCAGGAGCGGGCAATGGAACTGAAATATATGCAGAAAAAAGATTTTTATGAAGCTCTGATTTCAGAGACAGCCGCCTATGCAGAGATTGATGTGGAAGGCAGAAATATTGTGGAAGCCGGAGGCTTATGGAAAGAGTATAAGAAGGTTTGTGCAGAAAACAGGAAGCAGATGGAGGAAATGATCGGCGAGAAAGTGCATGAAGTTACATTTCCGGAGGACGAAGCTGCATACAGAGAGTGTCTCAATCTTTCATATATGAAAAAGATGTACAGGGAAGGTGTGCATACCAGAAAGTTGTGTTTTCGCAGATATGTAAAAGGGCAGATATGCTGGATGAAACTGGTTATTCATGTGTTTCATGACCGTTATACGGAAAATCTGTATGCACTTTTATATCTGGAAGATATAGATGCACAGAAAAAGAGGGAGCTTGAGCAGGAAAGTGCCGCAAAGCGAGATCCGCTCACTCTGCTTTATAACAGAAATATTTTCATGTATGAAGTGGAGCGTTTTATGATGGAAGCAGGGGAAGAAGGAAAAGGAGCGCTTGTGATTCTTGACCTGGATAATTTTAAGCAGATAAATGACAGATATGGACATTTAAAAGGAGACGAGGCTCTGAAACTTCTGGCAGAGGCGCTAAAGCAGACTTTTTCAGAAGGAGAATTTCTGGGGCGTCTGGGAGGAGATGAGTTCCTTGTTTTTGTACAGGATGTCTCTGAAAAGACATATCTGGACTGCAAAATGAAGAGATTGTTTGAAGAACTGGAAAAAATCCGGGAGATTTCGCTTGCCTGCAGCGTGGGAATCGTATTTGCAGAACATGAAAATTTCAGCTACAGAGAGGCAGTAAAAAAGGCAGATATGGCTCTGTATAAAAGTAAGGAAAAGGGAAAAAACCGTTACAGTTATTACGAAGAATAAGAGATAAAGTAAGGACATTCTTTGAAATGTCCTTATTTTGTACTTGTAAATCGAGATATAGAATGATAATATGATATAAAATAAAAAATACTTGATTAAAAAATCAGAAAAAATAGAAGGAGGAGCTTTATGGAACTTGAGAAATATCGTATCCATTCCAAAATGGCAAGAGGAATAGAAAAAGCAGAGCTTGTTTTTAAAAATGCCCGTGTGTTTCTGGCGCATACAGGTGAATTTATAGATGGAGATGTTGCTGTAGCAGACGGTATTGTACTGGGAATCGGAACGTATCAGGGGGAAAAGGAAATTGAGATGAACGGAAAACTTCTTGTCCCTGGTTTTGTGGACAGTCATCTCCATCTGGAGTCAACGCTTGTAACACCGGGCGAACTGATCCGTCAGGCTGCTCAGTGCGGAACAACGACTTTTATTGTAGATCCGCATGAATCTGCAAATGTTTCAGGTACAGATGGAATTGATTATATTCTGGATCAGACGGAAGAAGTTCCGGCAAATGTATTTGTTATGATGCCATCCTGTGTTCCGGCAACACATGTAGATGATAATGGCTGTACGCTGACCGCAGGGAAAATGAAAGGTTACCTTGAGAATTCCAGGATTCTGGGACTGGGAGAAGTGATGGACGCTGTTTCCGTAGTGGAGGGAAGTGTGTCGATGCATGAAAAGCTGAGTCTTTTCCAGAATCGTGTGCGGGATGGACATGCTCCGTTTCTTTCAAAAGGAGATTTGTCCGCGTATGCTCTTGCAGGAATTTCCACGGACCATGAATGTGTAACATATGAATACGCAATGGAAGAATGCAGAAACGGAATGCAGGTATTGATTCGCGAGGGAAGCGCCGCAAGAAACCTTGATGCCATTGTAAAAGGAATTGTGGAGCATCATACAGATACAGAAAGTTTTAGTTTCTGTACAGATGATAAGCATATAGAAGAAATCAGAAAAGACGGACATATTAATTATAATGTAAAAAGAGCGGTACGCCTTGGATTGTCTCTTTCTTCTGCGCTTAAAATGGCAACTATTCAGGCAGCAAGATGTTACGGACTGAAAAATATAGGAGCAATTGCTCCGGGTTATCAGGCAGATTTTGTTGTTCTGGATAATGAAGAAGACTTAAACGTAGTGGATGTTTATTATAAGGGAAAAAGAATTGTACCGGATGAAAAGCCGGAGATTAAGCCATGCCCGCCTGTCCTGAAAAATACGGTACATCTTGCAAAGGTACAGGAAGAAGATTTTCACCTTTCTCACACAGGAGAAAAGGCACATGTGATTATCATGGAGGAAGGACAGATCACAACAAAGGATTCTTATGAAGAAGTTCCGTGGAAGGAAGAGAACGGGGAGAAGATTTTTGCTCCGGATTCAGAATATCAAAAGATTGCAGTACTGGAACGCCATAAAAATACAGGAAAAATCGGGTTAGGAATTATAAAAGGCTTCCATCTTTCTGGAGGAGCGATTGCTTCCAGCGTTTCTCACGATTCCCACAATATCATTGTTGTGGGTGATAATGACAGAGATATGCTTCTTGCAGTACAGGAATTGGTGCGGACTCAGGGAGGATACACTCTGGTTGAAAATGGAGAGGTTTACAGAACACTGCCCCTTCCTGTTATGGGTCTTATGAGTGATGCTGGTTATGAGAAGGTAAATGAATCTCTTGGAGATATGATTCCAAAAGCCCATGAAATGGGAATCCCCACAGGTTTTGATCCGTTTATTACCTTGTCCTTTATGGCTCTTCCTGTGATTCCGGAAATTCGTATAACGCCAAGAGGAATTTATCTGGTAAAAGAGGACCGTATGCTGCGGGGACCATTTGAAAATTAAATTATTTTGCTTTTTCCAGTGTAAATATAAATTCTGTTCCAACGCCCACGGTGCTGATAACATTAATGTTCTGCCCGTGGGCATTTATAATTTCTTTTACAATGGAGAGACCAAGACCAGTTCCAAGACGGTCTTTTCCTCTGGAAGCATCCAGCTTATAAAAGCGTTCCCAGATTTTGGAAAGCTTTTCTTTGGGAATTCCAACGCCGTGGTCTTTGACAGAGACAAAGACCTTTCCGTTTTTTTCCGTGGTTTCTAATATGATAGAAGAGTTGTTATTGCTGAATTTTAAGGCATTATCGAGCAGGTTATAAATAACCTGCTGAATTTGTTCCATATCTGCCAGTACAAAAAGCTCTTTTCCTGTAAGATAAAGAACAAGCTGAATATTACGTTGCCCACAGCTTCCTTCAAAGGTTGCGGCCGTTGTGCGAAGCGTTGCATTGATGTCAAAGCGGTGCATGTGCATCAGCCGTTTTTTTATATCCAGGTCATTTAAGGCGAGAAGGCTTCGCGTGAGCTTTTCAAGCCGTTCGGATTCATAGGCAATAATTTTTAAATATTTCTCCTGGAGCTCAGGAGGAATGGTTCCGTCCAGCATTGCCTGCACATATCCCTTAATAGAAGTAAGAGGAGAGCGGAAATCATGAGAGACATTAGAAATAAAGCGTCTCTGATATTCTCCATTCCGATTTAATTTATCTGCCATATAATTCAGAGAGTTTGCCAGGTACCCCATTTCATCATCTGTTTTTATGGGAATCTTATACGAAAGATTTCCACTTCCAAATTCAGAAGCTCCATTTACAATCTGCTGAAGCGGTTTATGTATACGGGAGCGGTACAAAAGAATAAGAAGCATGGCTGCACCGTACAGAAGAAGGAACATAAAAACAAGAACCTCCTGGAAGGTGCTCCTGTCATTATAAATAAGTTGCATAGGATAATGAAGGAACACATATCCCTTTATTCCGGTATCGCGGATAATCGAAGCAACAACCGTAAGATGTTTTACGGAAAAAAAATTGTGGAAGGTTCCGATTTCGTATGCGCCTTCCTTTGAGAGACGGGAAGCAGTATCTAAAACCTCGGACGGATTTGGCAGTTGTTTCCGGTTTTTCGTATCAAAAAGAATTTTTCCGTCAGAAGAGGCAATCCATATGCGGGCACTTTGAAAATCTGCAATTTCGCTTAAGGAGCGTTCCAATTCTTTCATATTTTCAGCAGATACAACTGAGTCAAAAGCTTCATGTTCCGCAATATGGGACACTTCTTTTTGAAGCTCCTGTACAGTACGCTCTTCCAGACGGAGTTCTATGAGATAAGAACCTCCGGAAACAATAAGGAAGAAACACGCAAAGCCAAGGGCAATACAGTTCATAAAAACTTTTGTAAAAACAGAGCGTGTCATCAGGATTTTACCTCAAATTTATAGCCGATACCCCATACTGTGGCAATTGCCCAGTTAGGGTGATCCTTTATTTTTTCGCGGAGGCGTTTAATATGTACATCTACTGTTCTCGTATCTCCAATGTATTCATAACCCCAGATATGGTCAAGGAGCTGCTCTCTTGTAAATACCTGATTTGGAGAGGAAGCAAGGAAATATAAAAGCTCCAGCTCTTTGGGGGGCATATCGATCTGACGCCCCATGTAGGTGACAGCATAGTTTGTAAGATTGATGGTAAGATCTGGGTAGCTGACACATTTTTCGTTAGAAGGCTCAGGAGCAGGCTTTACCTGGAAGCGGCGAAGTACAGCCCGCACTCTTGCAACCAGCTCTTTGGTGTCAAAGGGCTTGATAATATAATCGTCTGCACCGAGCTCAAGTCCGAGAACCTTGTCAAAGGTTTCTGCTTTTGCGGAAAGCATTATGATAGGCACGTCTGAGGTATGGCGGATTTCCCGGCACACCTGGTATCCGTCCATTCCGGGGAGCATCAGATCCAGGAGGATCAGATTCGGATGGAAGCTTTCCACTTCTTTTAGCGCCTGCTCTCCGTCATTTACAATCCGAGTTTCAAAGCATTCCTTTGTAAGATACAGGGCGATTAGTTCTGCAATATTGTTGTCATCGTCAACGATGAGAATTTTCTGTTTGGTAACCATTGAAAAAGATGCCTCCTTACTTTTTAAACTCCACGATGGTTACTCCGGCATCTCCCTCACCAAATTCTCCCAGTCGGAAGGAGTCCACATGTTTCTGGCGTTTCAGATAATTGTGGACACCTTTTCGGAGAGCGCCGGTTCCTTTTCCATGAACAATGCGCACACTTTTCATATGTGCGATGTAGGCGTCGTCAAGATATTTGTCAAGCTCTGCGATTGCTTCGTCCACAGTCTTTCCGAGAAGATTGATTTCAGTGGAAATGCTGGCAGATTTTGACATGCGGATTTTTCCTGCTCCTGTGCGCTGCATGGAGGCGGTTTTGATAACCGGTTCGTCAACTAGCTCAAGGTCAGAAATATGTACTTTGGAACGGATAATTCCTGTCTGCACGAAGAGATATCCCTTTGAGTCGGGACGGCTGCTTACAGTTCCTGTAAGATTCATACTGAGAACCTTTACGGAATCTCCAAGAGAAAGGTCTTTTGCAGATAGTTCTTTTTTTGGTTTTTTTACTTCTTTTTTCTGAGACATGCCTTTTTCCGCTTTTGACATACGTTCGCGGATCGCCTGGCGTTCCCGTTCCATTGCGGCTGTGTCTACGTGGTCTTTCTGGAATTTGTGGAAAGATTTCATTGTCTGGTCGGCATATTCCTTGGCTTCTCTTAAAATGGCGTGAGCCTCCTCGTTTGCCTGGCGGATAATGCGGTCTTTCCGTTCGTCCAGTTTTTCCTGCTTGGATTCCAGCAGGGATTTTAAGGTTTCGATTTCCTGTTTGTACCGGGCTGCTTCTTCCCGCTCTTTTTCCAGAGTAATACGGTTCTGCTCAAGAGAAGAAAGCATATCCTCAAAGGATTCATCCTGCTCGCTTATCTGCTCCTTGGCCTTCTCAATGATGTAGTCGGGAAGTCCGAGTTTTGAGGAGATAGCAAAGGCGTTACTTTTCCCCGGAACACCGATTAACAGGCGGTAGGTGGGGCGAAGTGTTTCAACATCAAATTCACAGCAGGCATTTTCCACGCCGGGAGTGGAAAGGGCGTAGACCTTCAGTTCACTGTAATGCGTGGTTGCCATTGTGCGAATGCCTCTCTCATGAAGGTGGGAGAGAATGGAAATGGCAAGGGCAGCGCCTTCTGTAGGGTCGGTTCCTGCCCCAAGTTCATCGAAGAGAACAAGAGAGCGATTGTCTGCTTTTTTGAGGAAGGACACTACGTTTGTCATATGAGAAGAAAAAGTACTCAATGACTGTTCAATGCTCTGTTCATCTCCAATATCTGCGTAAACTTCATGGAAAACAGAAAGCTCAGAACGGTCATATGCGGGGATATGAAGTCCGGATTGCCCCATCATGGTGAGCAGCCCCACTGTTTTTAAGGACACTGTTTTTCCGCCTGTATTTGGTCCTGTTACAACAAGAAGGTCGAAATCTTCTCCAAGGCGAACATCAATGGGAACAGCTTTTTTTTTGTCAATAAGGGGGTGGCGGGCTTTTCGGAGGTGAATGCGGCCTTCTTCGTTAAAAATAGGTTCGGTGGCATTCATATCCATAGCCAGTGCAGCTCTTGCGAAAATAAAATCAAGCTGTACGAGAATTTCCAGGTCTGTGAGGATTTCTTCTCTGGAAAGAGCAGTCTGCTCGCTTAAATTCGCAAGAATGACCTCGATTTCTTTCTGTTCCTGAAGCTCCAGTTCCCTGATATCATTATTTAATTTTACAACTGCCATAGGCTCGATAAAAAGGGTGGAGCCGGTGGAGGACTGGTCGTGGATCATGCCTGGAACCTGTCCCTTATATTCTGCTTTTACGGGAATACAGTAACGGCCGTTTCGCATGGTAATGACAGCGTCCTGAAGATAATTTCTTGCGCCTCCGTTTACAAGAGAGGAGAGCTGCGTGTGGATTTTGTCATTTACGGTTTTCATGCTGCGGCGAATCTGGCGGAGCGTACTGCTAGCGTCGTCACTTATTTCATCTTCAGAGAGGATACATCTTCGGATTTCCGTTGATAGGGGAGTGAGAGGCTCCAGGTTCTGAAACATTCCGTCAAGAGAATCCGGAAGGGCATCACTTCTGTCATTTCTGGAATAAGCTTTCACCCGGTTTGTATTTTCAAGAAGGCTGCATATAGAAAGCAGCTCCGGGATTCCAAGAGTGCTGCCGATTTCCAGACGCTTTAAAGAGCCGCGAACATCCTTTACACTTCCAAAGGAAATGCTTCCTTTTTGGAAGAGACGAGTAAGAGCATCTTTTGTCTGTGTCTGAAGTCTTCTGATTTCTTCTATATCTGTGAATGGAGAAAGCCTGCGGCAAAGCTCTTTTCCCATAGGGGAAGATGCTTTCTCTGTAAGCTGCTCGATAATTTTGTTGTACTCTAATGCTTTGTATGCTTTTTGATTCATAATATCTCCTGTTTCTTTGTAATGCTGTTATAGAATCGTGGGAAATTCCAATATTTCTATTGTACATGATTTCTGTGGCAATGAAAAGGAAAATATGTTATATTATATAGCAAAGCTTTACATTTGCCTTTTTTGAGGCAGACAGTAAATATACCAGTTTAGAAAGGCAGAAAATTATGCGTTTTATAAATGAATTACACGAAGGCGACAGAATCAGTGGGATTTATCTCTGCAAGCAGAAAAGTTCCGCTGTGACCAAAAACGGAAAGCCATATGAAAATGTGATCCTGCAGGATAAGACGGGAACAATTGACGCAAAGATATGGGATCCCAATTCTCTTGGAATTGATGAGTTTGACGCTCTTGACTATGTAGATATTATGGGAGATGTAACAAGTTTTGCGGGAGCAATGCAGGTAAGCATCAAAAGAGCGCGCAAGGCAGGAGAAGGGGAGTACAATCCGGCGGATTATCTTCCTGTCAGTGAAAACAGCACAGATGATATGTACGCGCAGCTTCTTACTATGATACATAGTGTGAAAAATCCCTATTTGTCCGCACTTCTTAAAAAACTTTTTGTAGAAGATGAAGAGTTTTTGCAGGTGTTTAAAGGACATTCCGCAGCAAAAACTGTCCATCACGGATTTATCGGAGGCCTTATGGAGCATACATTAAGTGTTTCAAGACTGTGTGACTACATGGCAGGGGCTTATCCATTATTAAAAAGAGATTTGCTGATCAGTGCAGCGCTTCTTCATGATATTGGAAAAACAAGAGAGCTTTCTCCATTTCCGATTAATGATTATACAGATGAAGGACAACTTCTCGGTCATATTGTAATCGGTTCTCAGATGATTCATGATATGGCAAGAGAAATCCCGGATTTTCCGGTTGACCTGGAAAATCAGTTGATTCACTGCATTCTTGCGCATCACGGAGAGCTGGAATACGGTTCCCCGAAAAAACCGGCGCTTGCGGAAGCTGTGGCTCTGAACCTTGCGGACAACACAGATGCCCGTATGGAAACACTTACAGAAATTTTTGCAGCAGACAAAGGGAAAAAGGAGTGGCTTGGTTATAACCGCCTTTTTGAATCAAATATAAGAAGAACAGGAGATTTATAATCCAGATGGAATACCGCAAAAACGATATTGTTACATTAGACATTGAAGATTGCGGAGTAGACGGTGAAGGTATCGGAAAAGCTGATGGCTTCACCGTTTTTGTCAAAGATGCAGTCATCGGAGACAGGGTAACCGCAAAAATTATGAAAGCCAAAAAAAATTACGGATATGGAAGGCTGATGGAAATTTTAAAACCGTCTCCATACAGAGTGGAGCCAAAGTGTGCATTTGCCCGTCAGTGCGGCGGCTGTCAGCTTCAGGCACTTTCTTATGAGCAGCAGCTTGCTTTTAAAGAAAAAAAGGTGCGCGGGCACCTGGAGCGAATCGGCGGCTTTACAGAGCTTCCTATGGAGCCGATCATTGGAATGGATGAACCGTATCATTACCGAAACAAAGCGCAGTTTCCTGTCGGGAAAAATAAAGAAGGACGTATTATTACAGGGTTTTATGCAGGACGGACCCACACCATCATAGAAAACCGAGATTGTGCCCTGGGAGTTTCGCAGAATAAGGAAGTTCTCGATCGGGTAATCGCACATATGGAAGCATACGGAATTGAACCATATAACGAAGAGACAGGGAAGGGACTTGTGCGTCATATTTTAATCCGGTACGGTTTTTTTACAGGCGAGGTGATGGTGTGTCTTGTTTTAAATGGAAATTCTATTCCAAAAGGAGAGGCTCTTATTGAACACCTTCTTGAAATACCGGGAATGACAAGCATTACCATCAATGTAAATAAAAAGCGCAGCAATGTGATTCTTGGAGAAAAAATACATCTTCTCTGGGGCAAACCCTACATTACAGATAAGATAGGAGATATTTCCTATCAGATTTCCCCGCTTTCTTTTTTCCAGGTGAATCCCCTTCAGACAGGAAAGCTTTACAGTAAGGCGCTGGAATATGCAGACCTTCACGGAGAGGAAACTGTGTGGGATCTTTATTGTGGAATCGGAACGATTTCCCTCTTCCTTGCGCAGAAGGCAAAATTTGTCCGCGGCGTGGAAATTGTGCCGGCAGCTATCGATAATGCAAGAGACAACGCCCGGTTAAACGGCATTGAAAACGTAGAGTTTTTTGTGGGAAAAGCAGAAGAAGTTCTTCCGGCAGAATACAAAAAGAATGGCATTTATGCGGATGTGATTGTAGTGGATCCGCCCAGAAAGGGGTGCGAGGAATCCCTGCTTGCTACAATGATAGAAATGCAGCCGAAGCGGATTGTGTATGTAAGCTGTGATTCCGCTACACTTGCAAGAGATTTGAAATATCTTTGCGAAAGAGGATATGAGCTTAGGAAGGTTTGTCCTGTGGATCAGTTCGGTGGGACTGTGCATGTGGAGACGGTAGTACTGCTTTCCCACAAAAAGCCAGACGGACATATCAACGTAAAAGTTGAGTTTGGCGAAGGTGAGGGAAAAGTTCCGCTTGATAATATTGCTAAAAGAGCCGAAGAATACAAGCCCAAGGAACGAGTGACCTACAAAATGATAAAGGAGTACATAGAAGCTAAATACGGCTTCAAAGTACATACCGCATATATCGCAGAGGTAAAGAGAGATTTAGGCTTGCCAATGTATGATGCTCCTAATGCGGTAGAAGAATTGAAACAGCCGAGGAAGCATCCGACAGCGGAGAAAGTGGAAGCGATAAAGGATGCATTAAGATATTTTGAAATTATGGAGGAGATTTAATGAGTAGTTCTATCTTTTTGAGTTATCCAAGACCATTTAAAAAAAGGCAAGAAGAATTTATTGAAAGAATAATTCATTATTTTGAAGAAAGAGAGTTACAACCAAGAACGTTAGGGGTGACAGATTATGATATGGATGCGCCATTAACAGCAATAAGAAGGTTGATGTTAGAATCAAATGGATTAGTAACAATAGCGTTTAGAAGAAGTTTAATTAAACAAGGAACAGGGAAACCGATTAGTGATATTGGCGAGGAGGAGTATGATTTATCCAATAAATGGTTAACTAGTCCATATTGTCAAATTGAACCGGCTATGGCTTTCCAATTGGGATTGCCTGTTTTAATACTGAGAGAGAAAGGGGTTATTGCAGAAGGAATATTAGAAAAGGGTGTTCTTGGGGTGTATATGCCAGAATTTGATTTGAATTGCAATTTAGATGATTATTTTAAATCTAAAGAATGGATACAAATAATTCAAAAGTGGGAAGGTTATGTCAGAAAAGTTGTGGATAACAAAGGGAAACCTCCTATGCTGTATTAAATGTTGTTTATGCAGTAGTCTATTACACAAACGGAATGGATGTTGTATTTTAAAATATCAGATAAATAGGACGGTTGTAGAGAAAAGCTGGTAAATAAAAAAACAAAAGAGAATATTTACATGGTAGAATGGATTATAAGTAATAAAGAATGGATATTTAGTGGCTTAGGTATAGCTATTATATCAGCTTTCTTTGCAATATTAAAAACAAAAACTCCTAAAGGTGGTGAGGGAAATCTTAATGTTAGTGGAGATAAAAATGTTATCGGGGATGGAAACATTCTTCAAATTACAAATCTTACAGAAGAAAAACAACAATCAAATATAAAAATAGTAGATATCTCTTTAAATGAAGATAAAGAATTTATTGTTGATATAAAATTGAGAAACATTGGAGACCAAGTAGCCTATATAAAAGAGATATCATTCGATATATTAGATTACTATAATATGATCAATCCGCAAATGACCCATTATCAATTGGTAGAATCCTCTCATACTTATGATGTGGTTTTAGGGAAAGAGAAACAACAAGTATTTAATGTTTCACAAAGTATAGGTGCAAATGAAGTCGATAGATTTCAGGTGAAGCTTGCAAGTTCTATAGCAGAAACGCGTATGGTTACGATTTATTACTTAACATTATCGATTATATATGATGAAGATAACAAAGTAGTAAAATCAGAGAAATATCTTTGGGCTGTTCCATCTATTAGTGAATATGCAGCATGTTACATAAGCCATACCAGCATGGAAATTGCGAAGAAAAATTATTTAGAATTAAAGAAAATGAATAACTACGATGCAATTAAAAGCAATCATTTTATAAGTATTCTTAAGAGTTATGAAGAGAATAAGTCAGATTTTTTGATTAAACATTAAGGATAAATGTAGTAGGTTATTGATTACTGCTATTCATATTATAAAGATAATTATATTTTTTCTGTTGATTTGTGGGGATATGTCTTAAAATGACACGCATGTGGAAACTTGTGTTTTGTTGTCCAAACTAGGATAAAAGCCGGATGATTACATTAATGTCACGATTGAACTTGATGATATGGATATAACATCTGCAGAGACTAAGGCTACATATGATGAGATAAAGAAGTATGTGGCTGAACATAATGCCGGCATGAAGGTTTCCAATCTGTATATCTCACAGGTAAAGAGAAAATGCGGAATTGAGGTTGGAAAGAATTATAATTTACCTAAAAATGAAGATAGCAGGCAACCGCAGTGTCCAGAAGATAAAGAGAGTGCAATTGTGGAGGCATTGAAGCATTTTAAGATGAATAGTTAATAAAGAGAGGTGCATATGCTATGCCAGGTATACTCGTGGTTGAAGAT
>ERZ834859.407-NODE-407-length-60677-cov-12.761440_pt1 | contig 60677 bp, 53 predicted proteins | sample MGYA00519947_ERZ834859 | MGnify/ENA primary metagenome ERZ834859 (study PRJEB31850, sample SAMEA3708763) | human gut metagenome | biome: human gut; feature: human-associated habitat; material: faeces | place: China | collected 2014 ...
TGACCTCGTTGACATTCATATTCGTCTGCGTGCCGCTGCCGGTCTGCCAGACGGCGAGCGGGAAGTTGCCGTCGAGCGAGCCGTCGAGGATCTCAAGGCAGGCGGTCTCGATCGCGCCGGCGCGGCGGGCGTCGAGCACGCCGAGCTGCGCGTTCGCGCGCGCCGCCGCGAGCTTCACGACCGCGAACGCGCGGATGACCTCCGGCGGGATCTTCTCGGTGCCGATGCGGAAGTTTTCAAAGCTGCGCTGCGTCTGCGCGCCCCAGTAACGGTCAGCAGGCACACGCACCTCGCCCATGGTATCATGCTCCAGACGGTATTCCATCCTGTAACCTCTTTTCGCAAAAATCTCAGATGCCGCTATTATACGCCCATCTGCCCGCGCACCGCAACCCCGGAAACGCGCAAAAAGCAGCGCCGTCCGAAGACGGCGCTGCTGAAAACTGTCGGAAACCCAAGCGGTTTTCCGACAAAGGGCTTGCAGTCTGCTGCGCGCAGAATTTGTGTGCCGCCGGCGCACAAATTTCACACTTGCAGCTTGAGAAGTTTTTTTCCGCCGCACATATCGCCGGAAAAGATGACGGGATTTTCTTTCGCCGCTCCAGCGGCGAAACTCTGCGAGGCTTCTCCTTATCCGGCGCTTAGCCCGCGCGGCGCAGCACCCAGAGGCTCTGGATCTGCCTGGCGAGGGTGTCATAGTCCCAGCTCTTTTGGGAGTTCGTGGGGCTGTTCGGATCGTTGAGCGTGATCTTGTCGCCGTCGCGCCCGGTCAGGACGAGGAAGTGCCCGTCGGTCGTGAAATCGCCTGGGCCGACGACCACGATGATCGGATTGCCAACGTCGAGATTGCGGTAGATGCGGTCCTTGTCCAGCGGGATCTGCGTCACGTCCAGGCCGAGCATCCGCCCGCCCTCGGAGATGAGCGCCCACTTGCTGCCGCTGCCGGGCACGTTGAACTGGTGCGCTTCCGCGAACTGGCACATCCAAAGCGGGTCCTTCGTCGTGTCGCCGGTGAGGTAGATCGTGACCATGGACAGGCACGTCGGCCCGCAGCCAGCCAGACCGATGATGCTCTCATTGTATTCGCGGTAGCCCCAGCGCTCGTCCCACTGCAGCAGCAGCGGCACGGTCTCCGACCCGGCAAGGCCGCTGAGGTCGATCGTCGGGGTCAGATCTTTTTTCTTCGGGTAGTCGCGCACGAAATCGCGCGCGTCGGGATTGCGGGCATAGAGCTGCACGAGCGCGTCCGGATAATCATCGAGCGAGGCATCATTTTTCTCGGCATAGCTGTCCAGCTCGCGCTGCGCGCGCTCGGCCGTCGTCTTGCCGCTCGTGAGCAGACCGCGCGTAAACACGCCGAAGACGATCAGCGCCAGCAGCACCACAATGACCAGCAGCCGCCGGCGGCCGCGTTTTCTTGTCTTTCGGGACATGGCAGAGTTCCTTTCCGAATGGATGCTCCTGATTATACACGATTCTGGGCCGAAAATCTCGAAAAATTTCTGAAATCTTTTTTAAACGCAAAACGGCCGGACGCTCTGAGCGTCCGGCCGGGAGGATCCGGGTGATTCAGTTGGCCGTCTCGCCGGACGTGCTCTGCGTCTGGCGGAACACATCGGTGAAGGCCTGATACGCGCCGTTGTTGCTCATCGGCGTGAGGTACATGAGCCCGTTTTCCAGCGTGCAGCGGAACATCTGCACCGTGCCGTTTTCGAGCGCGAGCGTCAGGTTGTCGCCGTTGAGCGCAAACTCGAAAGCCAGCGGCGTGCCGTTGGCATCCGTGTAAGTACCCGTGCCGTTGGTGCGGAACGTCAGCTCGCGGATCGTGCCGGGCTCCTTGACGTCCGTGGTCTCCTTGGCGCCGGTGTCCGTGCTGGGCAGGATCTGGCTGGCGCTGCCCTCATCCGTCTTCTTGTCGGCGTCCGTGCGCTCAAAAGTCCACGTGCCGGCCAGGATCTTGTTGACGGCGCTGTCGCCGGTCTGGATGCCGGACATAATATCTGCAGTGGCCGTCGGCGTCGCCTCAGGGGCGGCGGTCGCCTGCGCCTCGACGCCGCGGCCGGTGCAGCCGGCGATCAGAAGCGTGCAGAACAGAAAAATTGCGGTCGTAAGAAGCTGAAAACGTTTCATCAGAACAATCTCCTTTCCGGTGCACTGGCGATGCCGGCCTTGACCGGCGCCGCAGCGGTATCGGGCTGCCGCTCCACGACCACAAACATGGCCACCATGAGCAGCGCATTCGGCATCGGGCAGAACATGCCCGGGTTCGTCATGGAAATGAGCAGCATGGCAAAGTAGGCCAGCGCGAACGCCAGCGTCATGCGGCTGCGCTTGCGCCAGAGCAGGCGCACGCGGTCATAAAACAGCCAGCCATAGCCGACCGCGCCGACAAGCCCCATACTGCCGAGGATCTGCGCGATGAGGTTGTGGTACCAGACGATGCTGCCCTCCACGCCGAGGAAGATCGGCGCATTGTGCATCGAGCCAAGACCGCAGCCGAAGAGCGGATTCTTCACAAAGTCCAGCAGGCCCTGGATGAAAAACGTGTACCGGCTGTCATCCGGAGAGATGAGCGCACCGTCGACCATGCGCGAGGCGAACAGCCGCGGCACGAGCGCGATGAGCAGCGCGACCGCCGGAACCAGGCTGATGAGCCCGACGCGGCGATAGACCGCGCGGCGCTCGGGATTGCAGTAATACACATAGGCAAGGCACAGCAGCAGCATCGCCGTACCGAAGATCAGGCCGCTGCGCGAGCCGGTCATGAGCATCATGAAGTACAAAAACGCGACCGCGAGGAAGTGCCGCCGGTCACGCGCGGCAAAGTACGACGCGGCGGGCAGCGAGATGAGCAGCATCGTCGCGCTGAAATTGCGGTACTTGAAATAGATCGTGGAAAAGTCCTGCACGAACTCCTGCATATGGCGCGCATAAAACAGCGCCACCACAAAGCCCGTGAACAGACCGCCGGCATAAAGGATCTGCAGCATCCGCTCGGCGACGTCATAGTCGCGCGTGCGGTCCGCCTCGCTGCGGCACAGCAGGTAGACCAGCAGCATCACAACGCCGAGGCCGAGAGAATAGTACAGCGCCGTGGGCGCGAAATACTCCTCGCGGGAGATGAAGCCGAGGCCGCCGAGCAGCGTTGCGACCGACACGGCCACCATGCCGTGCAGGCAGCCGCCGTTGCGCGGCGCGCGGGCGTAAGCACCGATGTGCACGAGCAGCGCCGCCGCTGCCAGCAGGCCGATCCACCAGAAGCGCAGCAGGCTGTAGAGCTCATCATAAAACTCCGTGCCCACCATGGCCAGCAGCACGACCGGGAACAGGACGCTCAGCAGATCGTCGCAAAACAGCAGCAGGAAAATCAGCGTGGACATGACCAGAATGCCGCCCACGACCGGCAGTCCGGCCGCCATGAACACCGCGAGCATCAGAAAGCAGACCGGGAAATACAGCTTGCTGTGCCAGAACCGGTCAGCCACGCTCTGGCAGGCGGCGATCAGCGCCGACGCGCCGCCGACGCGCTCATCGAGAAACGCGCACACGCAGTCAAACGTCCGCGCGAACCCATGGCCGCGCCCCGCCTGCTCCGTATTCGATTGGACAGGTTTATCAAAAGCATTCATAAGCATCAAAAATCGTCCGGAAAGCTCCGCCGGGACACCCCGGCGCGGGAAGAAAAAAGGATTTTTGTAACCGGCTGATACCAGCCTAAATCTTCCCATCTTTCATTCGCGGATGCATTATAGCGCGCCGCCTGCCGGAAGTCAATACTTAAAACAGATTTAACATTTCTGAAATCTTTTCGCATGTGTTTTTGATGTATATTACTATATATTCTCTTCGTATTTTGTCGTATTTGCACAACAAAGCCGCAGTTTTCCAAAAACTGCGGCTTCCTACTTGCCGAACATTTTAAGAACTTGGGGCGCGAAAATGTTACAAAATCATGACGAAGTCATCTCACGCCTGCGGAAAATGCCCCGTTTTGCGCAGCGCACGCACGAGATACATGGCGGCCACGCCGGTGAACGCGCCGGTGATCACGCTCGCCGCGACGAGCGCGGGCGCATACACCAGAATGGACGGCGTGCCCGTGACCAAGACGGCGACCAGCAGCTGCCCGGCGTTGTGCCCGAAGGCCGCCAGCACGCTCACGACCCACAGCAGCCGCTCCGGCAGGCGGCGGATGGTCAGGCACATGACGAGATAGGCGAACACGCCGCCCGCGATGCTGAAGAGCATCGCCGACACGCCGCCGGTGAACACGCTGCCGAGCACGATGCGCACGAGCAGGATCTCCCCCGCCTGCCGCCGGCCGAGCAGGGCCATGGCAATGAGCGTGACGATGTTGGCAAGGCCGAGCTTCACACCCGGGATCGGCACGACGGGCGGGATCTGCGCTTCGGCGACGAAGATCGTCAGCGCGATGGCGGTGAACATGGCCAGAACGGCCAGACGCTTCGTCCCCTTCATGGCGACCCCTCGATCTGCACCGTCAGGTGGTGCGGCACGCAGGCGATCGGGATGGCCGACGTAGTGATCTTCCCCTGCTGGACGCACAGAAGATCCGGACAATCGGCCTGCGTGACGGACACGCCGTCGGACTCGACGTGCACGGTGTTCGTGCCCCAGTCGGTCTGCACTTCGATATCATATGGTATGGTCACGGCGCGCAGGTCGATGCGCTGATAGACCTCGCCGTCGATGCGGATGACGGCCGTCTGCCCCGTCTGCCCATGGCCGCGCAGCAGCAAAAATGCGCCGCCGCCCAAAATGGCGAGCGCGGCGAACAAAAGGACCCAAAATTTCGTCTGTTTCATCATAGGTTCATTGTAGGATGCCCGGCAGTGGTTGTCAATGGATTTTTGCCGTGGTATAATGGTTTGATTTTTTATCGCTGTATTATAAATGTACCGCTCCCCGCGCGGGAGCTTCGGAAAGGAGGCGGACGCCGTGTCTGCCGTAACTGCCTATGCCGCGCAGGCCGCGCACTTCATTCTGCCGGTCATCGCGCTCATCGTGCTCATCCGCTGTGTCGCGTCCATGTTCTACGGCCGCGCCGAGCCGGAAACCTGGGGTCATCTCGTCACGCCGGACGGCAAGGTCTATCCCCTGCTGCACTGGGAGTGCCTGATCGGCCGCGCCCGCAGCGCGGACATCACGCTGCCCTATCCCGACGTGGCCAACGTCCACGCCGTGCTCATGCGCAACGACGCCGGCGAGTGGACCGTCAGCGACCTGAGCCGCAGCGGCGGCGTGTACCTCAACGGCGAACAGATCACCGAGCCGACGCAGGTGTTCAGCGGCGACATTCTCCGCTGCTCGACGCACATGCTCAAGTTCGCCGACATGAGCGAAGAGCGCCGCGCCGTGCAGGAGCAGCGCCGCACGATCGCCGGACGGAAGGTCTCCGCCGGCGGCACGCTGTTTTTCCTGACGGTGTTTCAGCTGCTGCTGGCGCTGGAGTTCGTGTCCTCGGCCGACAGCGCGCACCTGCTGGGCATTCTGATGTCGTTTGCAGCCCTCGCGCTCACGCAGTGGTTCTGCTACGTGCTCATGCGCACGATGGACCGCTCGGGCTTCGAGGTCGAGACGATCGCGTTTTTCCTGTGCACGCTCGGGCTCGAGATCTGCGCGACGAGCACGCCGGACGATCTGACCAAGGAGATCATCCTCATCATCGTGGGCATCGCGCTGTTTTTCCTGCTCGGCTGGTGGCTGCGCGACCTGAGCCATGTCAAGGCGCTGCGCTGGCCGGCGGCCATCATCTCGCTGGCACTGCTGGCGCTGAACCTGTTCGCCGCGCGCGAGGTGTTCGGCGCGAAAAACTGGCTGACGATCGCAGGCTTCTCCCTGCAGCCGTCGGAACTCATCAAGGTCGCGTTCATCTACGTCGGCGCAACGTCGCTCAACCGGATGTTCCGCAGCAAGAGCATCCTGCTGTTCATCGCCTTTTCCGCCATCTGCGTGGGCGGGCTGGCGCTGATGGGCGACTTTGGCTCTGCGCTCATCTTCTTTGCGACGTTCCTCGTCATCGCCTTCATGCGCTCGGGCAGCATTGCGACCGTGCTGCTGGCCGTGGCGTCCGCTGCCATGGCGGGCACGCTGGTGCTGAGCATCAAGCCGCACGTGGCGCAGCGCTTCGCCACCTGGGGGCACGTGTGGGAGGACGTCTCTGGCGCGGGCTTCCAGCAGACGCGCGCGCTGAGCGCGGCCGCCTCCGGCGGTCTGTTCGGGCAGGGCGCAGGCTGCGGCTGGCTGAAAAATATCTTTGCTGCCAACACCGACATGGTGTTCGGCATGCTGTGCGAGGAGCTCGGCCTGATCGTGGCGCTGTGCGCGATGCTGGCCATCATCGCCCTCGCCATCTTCACCGTCAAGAATGCGGCCCAGGGCCGCTCGTCGTACTACGTCATCGCCGGCTGCGCCACCGTGACGCTCATGCTCGTGCAGATGTCGCTCAACGTGTTCGGCGTGCTCGATATCCTGCCGTTCACGGGCGTGACGTTCCCGTTCGTGTCCAAGGGCGGGTCGAGCATGCTCTCGTGCTGGATGCTGCTGGCCTATATCAAGGCGGCCGACACCCGACGCGGCGCGAGCTTCGTGGTGCGGCTGCCATCGCGCAATAAAAAGGAGGCGCAGGCATGAACAAAGTCAAACGCCGCGCCATGAGCGCGCTGCTCGTCGCCGTGCTGGTGCTCGGCGGCATCGGCGTGTACATCGTGCGCTACATCGAACACGGCGCCGAGTGGGCGACCTTCGCCGCCAACAGCAGCGTCTATACCAGCGGTGTGCTCAGCACCGGCACGCTCACCGACCGCAGCGGCGTCGTGCTCGCAACGGCCAACGGCGGCTCGCGCAGCTACGCCGAGGACGCCGCCGTGCGCACGGCCTGCTACCAGGCCGTCGGCGACTACACCGGCAACGTCGGTACCGGCGCGCTCAAGGCATTTTCCAAGCAGCTGTCGGGCTACAACCCCATCACCGGCACCTACGCCACCGACGGGCACACCGTCGCGCTCACGCTCGATTCGAGCCTGTGCGTGACCGCCTATGAGGCGCTCGCCGGGCGCAAGGGTGCGGTGCTCGTGAGCAACTACAAGACCGGCGAGATCCTGTGCATGGTCTCCGGCCCGAGCATCGACCCCAGCAGCGACGGCAACGTGCCGGACGGCGCATACATCAACCGCTGCATCAATGGCTCGTTCACGCCGGGCTCCATCTTCAAGCTCATCACCTCCGCCGCCGCGATCGAGAACATCAAGGACATCGACAGCCGCCGCTTTACGTGCGCAGGCAGCGTCGATGTGGCGGGCGTGACCGTCAAGTGCACGGGCGTGCACGGCAGTCAGACGTTTGAGGACGCGCTGGCCAACTCCTGCAACTGCGCGTTCGCACAGATCTCGCTCGAGCTCGGGGCGGACACCATCGAGAGCTACGCCAAGAAGTTTGGCTTCCTCGATTCCCAGTCACTGAGCGGCATCCCGACGATGGCCGGCAGCTTCACGAAGGGCGCGTCCGGCAGCGCGAACCTCGCCTGGTCGGGCATCGGCCAGTACGAGGACCTCATCTGCCCGTACTCCATGCTGCGCTACGTCTCGGCCATCGCCAACGGCGGCAGCGTCGTCGAGCCGTCGCTGCTGCTCGACACACCCAGCGGCTCGACCACGAGCCTGCTGAGCACCGCGACCGCCAACAAGCTGCGCGACATGATGAACTACAACGTCTCGGCCCACTACGGCACGAACCGCTTCCCGGGCCTGAACCTCTGCGCCAAGACCGGCACCGCCGAGGTGGGCGACGGCACGTCGCACGCCTGGTTCACGGGCTTTTTGCTCGACGATGCGCACCCGTACGCCTTCGTCGTGCTGGTGGAAAACGCCGGCGGCGGCCTGACGAATGCGGGCGCTGTGGCCAACACCGTGCTGCAGGCGGCCGTGAACAAGTAATTAGGAGTCACACATGATCGATCTATCCGTCCGTGGGCTCGTCAAGGGCTTTGAGCAGGGCAACGATATATTAAAAGGTATCACATTCGACGTCAACGCCGGCGAGCGCGTGGGCATCCTCGGGCGCAACGGCTGCGGCAAGACGACGTTTTTCCGCATCCTCTCGGGCGAGCTGCAGCCGGACGCCGGCACCGTGTCCATCGCCTCCGGGCGGCGGCTGGGGCTGATCTCGCAGATCCCCGTCTACCCCGACGGCTGGACGACGGAGGACGTGCTGCGCGAGGCGCACCGACGGCTCTACGATATGGAAGCGCGCATGAACGAGCTCACCGCGCGCATGGCGACGGACGACTCCCCCGCCCTGCTCTCGGAGTACGACCGCCTGTCGGAAAACTTCCGCCGTCTCGGCGGGTACGACATGGAACACGAGCGCAACCGCGTCGCCAACGGTCTGGACATCCCGGCCGCGATGCGCGCGCAGCCGTTCGACAGTCTCTCCGGCGGGGAGAAAACGCGCGTGAACCTCGCGCGGCTCATCCTCGAGGACACGGACATTCTCCTGCTCGACGAGCCGACGAACCACCTCGACCTGCGCGCGACCGAGTGGCTGGAGGCGTACCTGCTGCATTTTCGCGGCACGGTGCTCGTCATCAGCCACGACCGGTATTTTCTCGACCGCGTCGTGCAGCGCTCGATCGACTTTACGTCCGGGCAGGCGGAGTTTTACAGCGGCAACTACAGCTTTTACGTCGTCGAGCGGCAGCGCCGCTTTGACGAGCAGCTCAAAAAATACGAGAAAGACCAGGCCAAGCTCCAGCAGCTCACGGAGGCGGCGGCCAAGCTGCACCTCTGGGCCTTCATGGGCAACGACAAGCTGCACAAGCGCGCGTTTTCCATTGAAAAGCGCATGGAAAAGCTCGAAACGACCGAGCGGCCGACCGAGGCGCGCAAGCTCAACGTGCACTTCACGGCGCAGGAATTCCGCGGTGACGACGTGCTGACCATGTCGGGCCTGGGCAAGCGCTACGGCGAGCGGACGCTCTTTCACGACCTCGGCCTGACCGTGACCGGCGGCGAGCGCATCGCCCTCATCGGCGACAACGGCGCCGGCAAGACGACGTTTCTGCGGCTCGTCATGAACGAAGAGACGCCGGACACCGGCTGGGTGCAGCGCGGGCCGTCCGTGCGCACGGCATACCTGCCGCAGATCGTCCGCTTTGCCGTGCCGGAGCGCTCCATGCTCGACACGATGCTCTACGAGTGCAAGTGCACGCCGCAGGAGGCGCGCGACCAGCTCGGCGCCTACGGATTTTGCGGCGAGGATGTGCTCAAGCCCGTGTCGGCGCTCTCGGGCGGCGAGCTGTCCCGGCTGCGGCTGTGCATGCTCATGCGCCGGGAAATCAATTTTCTCATCCTCGACGAGCCGACGAACCATCTCGACATCGCCAGCCGCGAGTGGATCGAGGACGCGCTGAGCGACTATACGCAGGCGCTGCTGTTCGTATCGCACGACCGGTACTTCATCGAGAAATTCGCCACCCGCATCTGGCTGCTCGAAAACGGCACGATCACGGACTACCGCGGCACGTACGAAGAATTCCGCGCCTACCGCGCGCGCCAGACCGCCCTGCTGCAGACGGCCAAGGCCGTCGAGCGCAAAAAAGAGCCGAAGCCGAAGCCGAAACGCGCCCCGAACACCACGCGAGCGCGCGAGCGCACGGAGCGCGAGATCGAAAAGCTGGAGGGGCAGCTCGCGGCGCTCGACGCCGAGAGCGAGGCCAACGCCACGGACTATCAGAAACTCATGGAGATCGATGCGCGAAAGCAGGCGCTCAATGCGCAGCTCGAGGCGCTCTATGAAGCGTGGGAGGCGCTGTGCGAATGAAACACAAAACATCTCTGATCGCCGCCATCGTGCTCGTCATCGCCGGCTGCGTGCTGCGTTTTGCGATGCCGGGGCACGACTTTCTGGGCTACACGCTCTGGGGCATCGCCGTGCTGGTATTTCTATTCCCGCAGCTGCACCGCGTGGGGCGCATCGTGCTGGGCGTACTCGTGTGCGCAGGGGTGATCGTGTTCGCGGTCTTTGAGATCCCCGTCGTGCGCGACGCGCGCACGGACACGGACGCGCACCCGGACGCGATCATCGTGCTCGGCGCGGGCGTCAACGGCAGCACACCGTCGCTGTCGATGTGCAACCGGCTCGACGCCGCACTCGCGTATCTGGGCGCGAACCCGGACGCGCTGGCCGTCGTCTCCGGCGGCCAGGGCGAGGGCGAGGACATCACGGAGGCCAAAGCCATGGCCGACTACCTCACGGCGCACGGCATCGACAGCGCGCGCATCGTGCAGGAGGATCAGTCGCGCACCACGCGTGATAATCTGGAAAACTCGTTCGCCATCCTCCGTGCGCGGGGGTACGACCCGGCGAACGGCGTCGGCATCGTGACGAGCGAATACCACCTCTACCGCGCCAAACGCATGGCGCGGGCGCTGGGGGCGGAACCCATCGGCATCGCTGCCGAGACGACGCTGCCGACCATGCGTGTCAATTACTTCATCCGGGAGGCCTTTGCCGCCGCGTATATGCAGCTGGCCGGCACTCTGTACTGAGAGGTGCCCTATGGAAAAAGTCAACGTATACGACTGGGACAAGACCATCTTCCCCGTGGACAGCACAGTGGCGTTCGTGCGCTGGTGTCTGCGGCGGCATCCCGGTGTGATCCGGGCGCTTTTGGGCACGCTGGCCCTGCTGCCGGGTTACTGGCTCGGCAAGGTGAGCAAGACGGCCATCAAGGAGCGGATGTACGGCTTTCTGCGCTGCGTGCCCGATGTGGACGCGGAGCTGGAGGCGTTCTGGGCGCAGAATTTTGCGCGCGTGAACCCGTGGTATCTTGCGCAGCGGCGACCGGATGACATCATTATCTCCGCCTCGCCGGAGTTTCTCGTGCGCATCCCGGCGCAGAAGCTCGGCGTGCGGCTGCTGGCCTCGCGCGTGGACAAGCACACCGGCAAGACCGACGGCGAAAACTGCCACGGTGCGGAAAAGGTCCGCCGCCTGCACGAGGCTTATCCCGACGTCGAGATCGCGGAGTTTTACTCCGATTCCCGCAGCGACAGCCCGCTCGCGGAGCTGGCCGAGCACGCCTACCTCGTGCACGGGCAGACCCGCACGCCCTGGTAAGGGCAGAAAGGAGAACGCCTATGTATTCCGCATCCGATTACCGCGGCATGGCCCGCCGCGCGCTGAAAAATTACTGGTGGCTCGCCGTCGGCGTGACGCTGCTGGCGAGCATCCTCGGCGGGACGAGCAGCAGCTTCACCCCGTCATTTAGCCTCACCGTCAACGGGGACGACCTGACGCAGTACTATCCCGAGGCCCTGCGCCACGCGCTGCGCGTGTTTCTCCCCGTCTCCGGGATCGTCTCACTGGCGCAGTTCGTCATTGGCGGCAGCGTCTCCATCGGCCACAACCGCTTCTGCCTGAAGCTGGTCGACGGCGAGCAGGCACAGTTTGAGGACCTGTTTTCCGGCTTTGACATCTTTGGCAACGCCTTCGTGCTCAACCTGCTCATCACGCTCAAGGTGATCGCATGGTCGCTGCTGTTTGTCATTCCCGGCATCGTCGCCGCCTACCGCTACTCCATGGCGACGTACATCATGGCCGAAAATCCGGGCATGCAGGCCACGGAGGCCATCGAGCGCTCTAAGGCGCTCATGGACGGGCGCAAGGGCGACCTGTTCTGCCTTGACCTGAGCTTTATCGGCTGGGCGCTGCTGGCCACGCTGACCGCCGGCATCGGCTATCTCTGGCTCACGCCGTATATGACCGTGTCGCGCGCCGCGTTCTACCGCAGCCTGCCGCGCAGCATGGGCGACCGTGCCCCCAACGGCTGGCAGCCGAACCCTGGCCCGCAGCCGGGCGGCGACTGGTACAGCCAGAACTGAACACAAAAACATATCCCCGGCAGCATCTGCCGGGGATATCTGCATCTTCAGACAAAATAGCCCGCATTCTCCCGCACCGGGCAGGACGCGAAGAGCTGGCGCACCGCGCTCTCGTACTCTATCATGTCCTGCGCCTTGCGGATGCGGCGCAGCGGCCGCTCGGCATCCGCGAAGCTGCAGCCGAGATAGCGCCACGCCTCCTTCATGCGAAACAGCAGCGCGCGCCGGTCGGGAATGCGCGCGCTCGTGGCCGCATAGAGCCGGTCATGAAACGCCTGAAACTGCGCCGCCGTCGGCTCGACACCCGTGCGCAGCTGGCCGATAAGGCCGGGGTTGGCTGCAAGGCCGCGGCCGAGCATGATGCGCTCCACCGTCGGAAAGCGCGCCTGAAACGCGCGCACGGCCGGAGCGTCGAACAAATCGCCGTTGTAGCACACCGGGGCGCGGCTGTGCGCGAGCGCGTAGGCAAACATGTCGAGATCCGGGTGGCCGTGATACTGGTCGGCCTGCACGCGCGGGTGCACGATCAGCTCGCAGATCGGGTAGTCATTATACAGCTCCAGCAGCGCGGGGAATGTCTCCGCCGTCGTCTTGCCGAGCCGCGTCTTGACCGACACCGGCAGCGGACAGGCGGCAAACACGGCGTCGAAAAACCGCCGCAGCAGATCCGGCTCCGTGAGCAGACCTGCGCCCTTTTTCTTCACCGTGACGGTGTTCGACGGGCAGCCGAGGTTGAAGTTCACCTCGTCGTAGCCCATATCAGCGAGCTGCCCCGCCATCCAGAGAAAGTCCTCGGCGCAGTGGCCCATGAGCTGCGGCACGACACGGATGCCCGCGTTGTGCGCAGGCTCGATCTCGCGCAGCTCGCGCGGGGAAAACGTGCGGTTCGCCGTCGGCGAGAGAAACGGCGTATAGTAGCTGTCCGCCGCGGGGAACGTCTGCCGCTGCGCCTGCCGGAACAGGTCGCCGGTCACGCCCTCCATCGGCGCGCAGAGATACTGCATGGTCATCACCTCATCATCCGGCCCATGATAGCGGAAAATCCACCCCGCGTCAAGCTTTACAAACCCGCCGCCGTCAGGTATGATAAAGAGTACACGCATCCAAGGGAGGGGTTACATGGGATATCAAAGCGATCTGGAGATCGCCCAGCGCTGCACGATGCAGCCGATCTGTGACATTGCACGCACCGTCGGCATCGACGATGCTGATATAGAGCCGTATGGCCGCCATAAGGCGAAGGTGGCCCTGTCCGTGCTCGGGCAGCCGCCGCGCGGAAAAGGCAAACTGATCCTCGTCACGGCCATCACGCCCACGCCCGCCGGCGAGGGCAAGACGACCACGACCATCGGCCTGGCCGACGCGCTGCGCCGCATTGGAAAGGACGCGGCCGTCGCGCTGCGCGAGCCGTCGCTCGGCCCGGTGTTCGGGCGCAAGGGCGGCGCGACCGGCGGCGGCTACGCGCAGATCGTGCCGATGGAGGACATCGACCTGCACTTCACCGGCGACTTTCACGCCATCGGCGCGGCGAACAACCTGCTCGCCGCCATGCTCGACAACCACATCCAGCAGGGCAACGCCCTCGGCATCGACCCGCGGCGTATCACGTGGCGGCGCTGCGTGGACATGAACGACCGGCAGCTGCGCTGCATCGTCGGCGGGCTCGGCGGCAGGGCCAACGGCGTGCCGCACGAGGACGGCTTTGACATCACGGCCGCCAGCGAGATCATGGCCGTACTCTGCCTGGCAGAGTCCATGGCCGATCTGAAGGCGCGGCTGGGCCGCATCATCGTGGGCTACACGTATGACGGCCGGCCCGTCACGGCGCGCGACCTCAAGGCCGTGGGCGCGATGGCGGCGCTGCTGCGCGACGCGCTCAAGCCCAACCTCGTGCAGACGCTCGAGGGCACGCCGGCGTTCGTGCATGGCGGGCCGTTTGCCAACATCGCGCACGGGTGCAACAGCGTGCTCGCCACGCGCATGGCCATGCACCGCTGCGACTACGCCGTGACGGAGGCCGGCTTCGGCGCGGATCTCGGCGCGGAGAAGTTTCTGGACATCAAGTGCCGGCTCGCCGGGCTGCGGCCGGACGCCGCCGTCGTGGTGGCGACGGTGCGCGCACTGAAAATGCACGGCGGTCTGGCGCTGAATGAACTCGGCACGGAGGATCTCGACGCGCTGCGCCGCGGCGTGCCGAACCTGCTGCACCATGTGCGCTGCATCCGCGACACGTTCGGCCTGCCATGCGTCGTGGCCATCAACCGCTTCCCCACCGACACCGACCGCGAGATCGCACTGCTGACGGAGCTATGCGGGCAGCTGGGCGTCAACGTCGTGCTGTCCACTGTCTGGGCCGACGGCGGCCGCGGCGGCGAGGCGCTCGCGCGCGAGGCCGTGCGTCTGTGCGAAACGGAGAACCGTTTCCGCTTTGCCTACGAGCTCGACGCACCGGTCGAGGAAAAGATCACGGCTGTCGTGCGCCGGGTCTACGGCGGCGCGGGCGCGGAGATCCTGCCCGCCGCGCGCAGACAGATCCGCGAGCTGGAGGCGCTCGGCTTCGGCGGCCTGCCGGTGTGCATCGCCAAGACGCAGGCGAGCCTGTCGGACGACCCTGCGCTGCTCGGCGCACCCGCGGGCTTCACCGTGACCGTGCGCAGCGTGACCGTGTCCGCCGGGGCGGGCTTTCTCGTCGCGCTCACGGGCGACGTGCTCACGATGCCCGGCCTGCCGAAAGTCCCGGCCGCCGAAAACATCGACGTCGATGACGACGGCCGCATCACCGGTCTGTTTTGAGCGTTTGCGCCCGCACACCGTTTCGTGTGCGGGCGTTTTTCTGCGCATGGGCAGAAGTTATGTAAACCAATCGGCGCATACCGCGCACCCCCTGCTCATAGGATGGTGGCAGAAAGCCGGAGGTGGTGCAATGTACAAAGTGCGGCAAGCCGTCAGAAAACACCGGAAACTGCTGAGCGTGTGCGCGATGGTGCTGGCCATCGCGCTCATGTTCTGGGCGGTCAACAGCCCCGCGATCGTGGGCGTGAGCGCGGCCAAGCGCGTGCTGCCCATCTACAGCGTGCAGCGCGACGACCGCGTCGTGAGTCTGTCATTCGACGCGGCCTGGGGCAACGAGGACACGCAGATGCTCATCGACATCCTCAACAAGTACAACGTCCACGCGACCTTCTTCGTCGTGGGCGAATGGGTGGACAAATATCCGGAGTCGGTCAAGGCGCTCGCGGACGCAGGCAACGAGGTCATGAACCACTCGTCCACGCACCCGCACATGGCGCAGCTGAGCGCCGAGCAGATCCAGACGGAGGTCAACACCTGCGCCGATAAAATTGAGGCCGTCACCGGTACGCGGCCGACGCTGTTTCGCTGTCCCTACGGGGAGTACAACGACACGGTCGTGAGCACCATCAACGGCCTGGGCATGCACGTCATCCAGTGGGACGTCGATTCCCTCGACTGGAAGGGCCTGAGCAGCGACGAGATCACCTCGCGCGTGCTCACGCGCGTGCAGCCGGGCAGCATCGTGCTGTTCCACAACGCGGCCGAGCACACGCCGGAGGCACTGTCCGGGATCATTGAGGCGCTCATCGCCGACGGGTATTCCATCATCCCGATCTCGCAGATGATCCTCCCCGGCGACACGAGCATCGACCCCAACGGCCGCCAGTGCCCGGCGGCCGCGGACGAGGGCGCATAGGGCGCACAAGGAAAGCGGGGCATGATCCCCGCTTTCGTTGCATTTTGCGCGCGAAAACGTTATAATGGAGAAAAAATCACCGCCCACGGGGCGGTTTGGGAGTAATATCTATGGAAAATTTCCAGAAAATCGCCGTGCTCATCGACGCGGACAACACGCAGCTGTCCAAGCTGGAAGCCGTGCTGCACGAGGTGTCGGCCTACGGCCGCATCGTCGTGAAAAAAGCCTACGGCAACTGGCGCAAGGACTCGCTGAAAAACTGGGAGCCGGAGCTCAAGCGCCTCGCCATCCGCGCCGAGCAGCAGTTTGACTACGTTGCCGGCAAAAACACGACCGACATCGCCATGGTCATCGGAGCCATGGATCTGCTGCACAACAATATGTATGACGCGCTCGTGCTTGTGTCGAGCGACAGCGACTTCACGCCGCTGGCCATCCGTCTGCGCGAGTCGGGTCTGTACATCATCGGCGCCGGCGTGACGACGACGCCGGAGTCGTTCAAAAATGCGTGCGACGACTTCATCCTCATCGACTACCTGTCCAAGGCAGACGAAAAGCCGGCAGCCGCCGAGCACGCCGCGGAGCCCGCGGCCAAAAAGCCCGCCCGCAAGACGAAAAAGACCACCCGCAGCTCGAAAAAGCCCGCTGCCGAAGCCGCGCCTTCCGCCGAGCCGGAGCCGACGCCGGAACCCGAACCCGAGCCGGAACCGAAAAAGCCCAATATCGGCGAGATCCACAACCTGCTGCACATCGCGTCCGAGAAGTATCAGGACGCCGACGGCTTTGTCAACGTCAGCTCCTCGGGGCTGTACATCAAGCGTGTCAAGCCCGATTTCAACGTGCGCGCCTACGGCTACAGCAAGCTGCCGGAGCTGCTGGCCGCCTTCCCGAACAAGTATCAGATCAAGCGCTATGAGGGCAAGGGCGGCGCGACGATCATCGCCTATAAATGCCTGTAATATCAAGCATTGAAAAGTCTGATAAGAACCCGTTCAGATTTGCGAAAAGCCCTTGACTTTTGCTTTCGAGCGCGCTAAAATTCCTCTCCTGTTGGGGAAGGACACCACCGCGAAGCAACCCTCTTTCTTCGATGCCTCTGCGTCGGCACTCCCCGCAAATTTCAAGAAAGAAGGTCTTTCCATGACTGCTCAAATCCTTGCGGCTGTCATCTTCGTCGGCATGTTTGCGCTCATCATCATGGACAAATTCGAGCGCCAGTATGTCACCCTTGGCAGTGCAGCCCTCGTGCTCGTGGTCGTGTTCGGCATCTGCATGCACAGCTGGGACGCGATCAAAAATGCTCTGAACCTCGGTGCGATCTTCCGCGCCGACTTCTGGTACGGCGCTTCGGAGAGCGCAAGCTCCGGCGTCAACTGGTCGACCATCTTCTTCATCACCGGTATGATGATCATGGTCGAGGGCCTCGGCAAATCCGGCTTCTTCCGCTGGCTGTGCCTGTCGCTGGCAAAGCTCGCGCACTACCACGTCGTGCCGCTGCTGCTGTGCTTCATGGCCATGTCCGCGTTTCTGGCCATGTTCATCGACAGCATCACGGTCGTGCTGTTTCTTGCGACCGTCACGCTGGAGCTGGCACAGATCCTGTGCTTTGACCCTGTCCCGATGATCCTGTCGGAAGTCTTCTGCGCCAACCTCGGCGGCGCTGCCACCATGTGCGGCGATCCCCCCAACATCATCATCGGCACTGCGCTCGGCTATACCTTCACGGACTTCATTGAAAATACCGGCGTCATCATCGGCATCTGCTTTGTGTTCGTGCTGATCTTCTTCTGGCTGTGCTTCCGCAAGCCGCTCAAGGCGAGCGAGGCCGCCCGCCCGGCCGACGCCGTCTGCCCCGCTCCGGCGACCGCCATCGCCAACCGCAAGGCGTTCGTCGCGGATGTGATCGTGTTTCTCATCGCGGTCGCGCTGCTCGTGACGCACGCGCAGACCGGCCTGACCGTCTCGTGCATCGGCGTCATCGTCGCGTGCCTGACGCTGCTCGTGACCGTGTTTACCAACGGCGGCGCCGCCGTGAAGGAAGTCCTCCGCGGTGTGGACTACAAGACGCTGCTGTTTTTCATCGGCCTGTTCATCTCCGTTGCGGGCCTGGAGCAGACCGGCGTGCTCAAACTCATCGCGCAGTTCATCTCCAACATCAGCGGCGGCAGCATCAAGGTCGTCATCCTCATCATTCTGCTGCTGTCGGCCGTGTGCAGCGCGCTGATCGACAACATTCCGTTCGCGGCCACCATGGTCCCGGTCGTGCAGTCCATCGCGGCGACGCAGGGCATGGATCTGTCCGTGCTCGCCTGGGCGCTGTCGCTCGGCACCGACCTCGGCGGCAACGCCACGCCCATCGGCGCGTCGGCCAACGTCGTGGCCACGTCCGTGTCGGCCAAGAGTGGTCACCCCATCAGCTGGGGCAAATACTGCAAATACTGCGTCCCGGCCACCGTGCTGGTCATTGCGGTCTCGCTGGGATGCCTGTTCCTGAGATACCTGTAATTTTACATCAGAAAGGCGGTAACGCATCGTGAAACAGATCATCGTGACCGTCGGCCGTGAACACGGCAGCGGCGGCAAGTACATCGCCGAACAGATCGCCAAACAGCTCGGCATCGCGTTTTATGATAAGGAGCTGCTGCTCGACAGCGTCTTTAACGCCGAGGACGCCGCGCGCTATGACGAAAAGCCCGTGCACCTGCTGTGGTCGCGCCGCATCGGCGAGAACTTCAACGCGCCGGAGGATGCACTCGCACACGAGACGTTCGACTACATTCAGAAGCTGGCGGACAGCGGCGAGTCGTTCGTCGTGCTCGGCCGCTGCTCGGACTTCATCCTGCGCAGCAATCCGAACGCCGTGCACCTGTTCATCGCCGGCAAGCCCGACCAGAAGCGTCAGCGGCTCATGGAGGAAAAATCCCTCACGGCCGATCAGGCGGCGCTGGAAATACGCCGCGTCGACCGCGACCGCAAGGCCTACCACAACTACTACTGCGACACGAAGTGGGGCGACGCGCGCGGCTATGACCTCGTCGTCAACAGCGGCAAGCTCGGCATCGAGAAAACCGTTGACACGCTCGTGACCTACGTGCGTGCCTATCAGGCGCAGAACGAATAAGCATGAAAATGCCCCGGATGCATTGGCATCCGGGGCATTTTCTGTTTTTCATCCGCCGGTTTTCTGCGGCCAGCAGGACACAACGATCCCTGCCAGGATCAGCGCGCCGCCGAGCAGGCCCGCAATGCCAAAGTGCTCGTGAAAGCACACCGCGCCCAGCGCTGCCGCAACGAAGGGATTGAGCGCGCAAAACAGCGCCGCGTGGTCCGCCGTCGTCCCGCTCTGCGCGACCGGCTGGAGCGTAAAGCCAAAGCCGCTGCACACGAGCGCCAGCGCCAACACGACCAGCCACTCCGTGCCGCTGCCGGGCAGGTGCGGCGTCTCGAACAGAAACGACGCGATCAGCGCCAGCGCGCCCAGAAACCCCACCTGCACCACACCGGACAGCAGGGGGTCCGCTCCGGCGTGCGTGAGCCGGTCGGTCACGAGAATGGCCGCCGAATACAAAAACGCCTCCAGAATGCAGTACCCGACGCCCGGCGTGAGCGTGAGACCGCCGCGCAGCGTCAGCAGCGCCACGCCCAGCAGGCACGCCAGCGCGCCGAACAGCACACGGCGCTCCGGCCAGCGGCGGCTGAGCGCCGCCTGAATGAGCGGTACGATGACGACGGCCGTGTTCGTCACGAACGACACGGTAGAGGTCTCCACGGTTTTCAGTGCCGTGAGCTCCGCCGTCATGACGCAAAAATAGATGCCGCCCATGGCAAGACCGCTCAGCAGCGTGCGCCGGTCGATCTGCAGCAGCCGCCGGAACAGCACGGCCAGAAACGCAAACGCCAGCAAAAACCGCACCGCCAGCAGCGTGAATTTGCCCATGTCCTGCAAGCCGACTTTTGTGAGCACATATGATGTGCTGCGCGCAATGATGACCGCCGCCAGCAGCAGCTCCGCCTGCGTGCGCGTCATGGTCCGGGTCTTCATCCGTATTCCTCCCGAAAATGTCTTGACGAAACGATACCATGGTTATATCATTGCGTAAAGAGACAATGTTTCAACGGTTCCTTGCGGAATCTGCAAGGACGGAGGCAGCTTATGGACACGGAAAAATGCCGCGCACTGCTGGCCGTGCTCGAGGCCGGGAGTCTCTCGGCGGCGGCGGAAAAACTGGACTATACCCCCTCCGGCCTGAGCCGGATGATGGCGGCGCTCGAGCAGGAGCTGGGCTTCCCGCTGCTGAGCCGCTCGCACAGCGGCGTGCAGCCGACGCGCGCCTGCCGGACGCTGCTGCCGACGCTGCGGGAGCTGGCGCACTGGAGCGGTCTGCTCGACGCGCAGGCAGCCGAGATCCGCGGCGTCGAGACCGGCACGATCGCCGTCGGCTGCGTCTACGGGGCGTACTACGGCTGGCTCAGCCGCTGCATCGCCCGCTTTTGCGAAGTTTACCCCGGCATCGAGGTGCAGGTCCTGCAGGGCAACAGCAGCCAGCTCACGCGCGCCGTGTGCGAGCACACGGCCGACTTCTGCATCACGAGCTTCCGCGAGGGCGACTTTGACTGGATCCCGCTGTACGCCGACCCCATGGTCGCGTGGCTGCCGCCGGAGCACCCGCTGGCCGGAGGCAGGACGTTCCCGCTCGCGGCGTTTGCAACCGAGCCGACCATTGCGACCTATATGCACCAGGACACGGACAACGCGCGCGTGTTCGCCCGCGCGGGCATCACGCCGAACGTCCGCTACACGTCTGTGGACAGCCGCGCCACTTTTGCCATGGTGCAGGCCGGTCTCGGCGTGAGCCTGAACAACCAACTCATCACCCGCGGCTGGGACACGACCGGCATCGTGATCCTCCCGGTCGATCCGCCGCAGTATGCCGAGATCGGCATCGCCGCGCCCGCGCCGGAGGAGCTGTCCCCGGCGGCGAAGCGGTTTCTCGCCTTTGCCCGGCAGACCCTGCGCACGGACCCCGAGGCCGCGGAACTTGGAAAGGAGCAAGCATGAAAGTATCCGAACTCCCCTACCGGCGCGTGACGCGCGAGGAAATGACCGAAGGCCTGCAGCGCGTGATCGAGCGCGTAAAGGCCGCGCAGAGCGTCGAGGAGATTCTCGCCGCGCGGGCGGAATATCTCTCGCTCACGACGGAGTACGCCACGGCGCAGTCGCTGTCGTACATGCGCTACACGATCAACACCGTAGACCCGTTTTATCTGGCGGAAAAGGACTACTACGACGAGATCGGCCCGGAGGTCGAAAATCTCGCGCTGCAGTACACCTCCGCCGTGCTCGACAGCCCGTTCCGGAAAGAACTCGAGACGGCGCTCTCGCCGATCCTGCTGCGCAGCATGGAGCTGCAGCGGCGGAGCATGTCGCCGGAGATCATCGACGACATGGTTGAGGAGAACAAGCTCGTGAGCGAATATGCCCAGCTCATGGCGGGCATGCTCTTCCCCTTCCGGGGCGAGCAGCTGCCGCGGCCGATGCTGATGAAATACGCCCGCAGCGCCGACCGCGCCACGCGCAGGGCGTGCTACGAGGCGCTCGGCACGACGCTGGAAGCGCACAGCGCGCAGCTCGACGATATCTTTGATCGGCTCGTGCACGTGCGCGACCGGATGGCCAAAAAGATGGGCTATCAAAACTTCATCGAGCTCGGCTACTGCCGCATGGAGCGCATGTGCTACGACGTGCAGGCCGTTCAGACCTTCCGCGAGAACATCGTGCGCGACATCGTGCCGGTCGTGTCCCGGCTGCGGCTGGAAAACGCGAAGCGGCTCGGCATCGACACGTTCCGGCTCTACGACAATGAATTTTTCACCCCCGGCGGCGACCCGACGCCCTGCGGCAAGGACGACCTGTTTGCGGCGGCGCAGAAGATGTACGATGCCATGGGCGACGTGCCGGGCGCATTTTTCCGCATGATGTGCGAAAACGAAGCCTTTGACGTGGAGTCCCGCCCGAACAAATGGGGCGGCGGCTACTGCACGGAGTTTCCGAAGTTTCGACAGCCGTTCATCCTCGCAAACTTCAACGGCACGTCCGGCGATGTGGACGTCGTGACGCACGAGGCCGGCCACGCGCTCAATGCCTATCTGATCGCGGACAACCGCTTCGCGCTGGAGCTCGGCTGCGGCGGCATGGAGACCGCCGAGACGCACTCGATGAGCATGGAGTTTTTCGCCTGGCCGTATCTCGACGCTTTCTTCCCCAAGGCGGGCGACGCGGAGCGCTACCGCTTCCAGCACGCGCTCGATGCGCTCAGCTTCCTGCCCTACGGCACGATGGTGGACGAATTCCAGCACCGCGTCTATGCCGAGCCCGACCTTACCCCGGCCGAGCGCAACGCCGTCTGGCTGGAGCTGGAGGCGAAATACCGCCCGTACATCGGCCAGAGCGGCATCCCGTATCTCGAGCGCGGCACACGCTGGCAGTACCAGATGCACATCTACGAGACGCCGTTTTACTACATCGACTACTGTCTGGCGCAGACGGCGGCGTTCCAGTTCCTGCTCGCGTCGCAGGACGATTATGACGACGCCTTCGCCCGCTACCTGCACCTGTCGCAGCAGGGCGGCGAAAAGCTCTGGACGGATCTGCTGGCCGAGGCCGGCTTCCGCTCCCCGTTCGAGCCGGGCGCGCTCGCGCAGCTGGCAGCACGGGTAGAGCCGCTCATCCGCAAACACACCGTCTGACAAAGGAGGACACCGCCATGTATGAACTGACCCAGGTGGCCGGAAACAGCTACTACATCCAGAGCCCGGCCAAGATCGGCCTCGTACGCCTGAACGACACCGACGTCTGCCTCATCGACAGCGGCAACGACAAGGAGGCCGGGCGCAAGGTGCGCCAGATTCTCGACGCCAACGGCTGGCACCTGACCGCCATCTACAACACGCACTCCAACGCCGACCACATCGGCGGCAACCAGTACCTGCAAAACCAGACCGGCTGCAAGGTCTACGCCCCCGGCATCGAGTGCGATTTCACGCGCCACCCGGTGCTCGAGCCGTCGTTTCTCTACGGCGGCTATCCGCCGAAGGAGCTGCAGCACAAGTTCCTCATGGCCAAGCCCAGCGACGCACAGGAACTGACCCCGGCGTGCCTGCCGGAGGGGGTTGAGTGGCTTTCGCTGCCGGGGCACTTTTTCGACATGGTGGGCTTTCGCACGCCGGACGACGTGGTGTATCTGGCCGACTGCCTGTCGAGCCGGGAGACGCTGGAAAAGTACCAGATTGGCTTCCTCTACGACGTTGCAGCCTACCTGAACACGCTCGAAATGGTCAAGACGCTCACCGCCCGCGCCTTCGTGCCCGCGCACGCCGCGGCCACGGAGGACATTGCCCCGCTCGCGCAGTACAACATCGACAAGGTGCTCGAGATCGCGGACATCATCGCGGAGCTCTGCCGGGAGCCGCAGACGTTCGAGGCGGTCTTGCAGCAGCTGTTCCGGCGCTTTGACCTCGTGATGGACTTCGAGCAGTACGTGCTCGTCGGCAGCACAGTGCGCTCCTACCTCGCGTGGCTGAAGGACAGCGGCAGACTCCGCGCCGTCTTTGACGACAACCGCCTGCTCTGGCAGCAGGCATGAAATGCATGCAAAAAACCTCCGCATCCGATCGGATGCGGAGGTTTTTCATTCCAGAAGTCCGTACTTTTCTTTCACACGCGCGAGTTTACGCAATAGCGGCTGATACAGCAGGAGCAGAAACACGGCCGTCGCACCCGCGTGGATGAGGTTAAATACAAACCCCGATGCGCAGGTCGCAAGCCACAGCTGCCACGAGGGCACGGCGTTGTACATGAGCATGCTCGCCGTATCGAGCAGCACGCCGTAGACGATGAGCACCGAGAAAAAGCCGTAGAGCAGCAGCGGCACGAGCCGTACCTTCCGCCCGGCAAACAGCACGCCGCCGAGAAAGCCCACAAGCCCGAAGCCGAGCATCTGCCACGGCGTCCACGGCCCCTGACCGAAGAAAAAATTCGAGATCAGGCCCGCCGCCGCGCCGGTGACAAAGCCCGCCTCCGGCGTGAAGGCCACGGCCGTGAGGATCACGATCGCGCACACGGGCTTGCACTGCGGCAGCCAGTAAAACGCCGCGCGCCCGGCCACGGCCAGCGCCGTCATCGTTGCAAGCAGCACGAGCTCGCGCGCCTGCGGTCTGCGGCCTTCAAACCGCAGCACGAACGGCACGAACATCAGCCCCACGAGCAGCAGCGACGTGAGGTAGTACTTCCGCTCGTCCCACACGCACACGAACACCGCCATCAGCGCCGGGATCGCCACGAGCAGGATGCCGAGCGCGGCCCAGGTGCGCCGCGTCAGTCGGTGAGACATTGTACGACCTCCCCGCACAGCACCGCGCCGGGCGCGGCCTCACGCGCGATGCGCGCGGCCGCCGTGGTGTAAAAATAATGATCGGAGAAAAAGGCGCGCGCGGCGTTTTCCGTCACGACCTCGCCGCGAAAGAGCAGGCCGCAGCGGTCGGCATACTGCGCGCAGAACTCCACATCGTGGCTCACGATGCACACGGCCGTGCCCTGCACGCAGAGCGCGCGCAAAAGCGCACCGAACGCCGCCTTGAACGCGCCGTCCATGCCCTTTGTCGGCTCGTCGAGCAGCAGCACGCGCGGCTGCATGAGCAGCACCTTCGCCAGCGCGGCGCGCTGCTGCTCGCCGCCGGAGAGGTCAAAGGGATGCCGGTCGAGCAGCGGCGCGAGCGCCATCTGCCGCACGACCGTGTCCACCAGCGCGGCGTCCCTGCCGAGCGATGCAAGATCGGCGCGCACCGTGTCAGCCGCGAAGAGCGTGCGCGGGTCCTGCGGCACGGCGGCGATGCCGTCGCGCAGGGGCTGGAGCGTGCGCTGCTTCTTCCCTTCGAGATACACGCTGCCGCGGTACAGCCGCAGCCGTCCGGAGAGCACGCCGAGCGCCGTCGTCTTGCCGCTGCCGTTGCTGCCGGTGAGCGCGTAGAGCTCGCCCGGGCGCAGCGTGAGCGAGAAATTGCGCAGCACGTCCGCGCTGCCCTGCGCGTAGCGAAACCAGCCGTCGCGCACGGTCAGCACCGGGGGCGTGTCCACGGGCGCGGGCGCCGCGGCCGGCATCGGGTGCGGAGCAAAGCGCCCCAGATACGCTCTGCCCGCGCGCACGGTGAGCGGCAGACGCTCCGTCTCGCCGAGGGCGGCGGCGATGCGTGCCGCCGTGGGCATGGCGGAAAAGATCGCGTGGCCGCGCACTGCGGCCGCCGCCTCCTGCGGCGCGCCGGCGGCCAGCAGCCGCCCCTGCTCGAGCACGATGAGGTGGTCGGCCAGCGGCACAGCCTCCTCCAGCCGCTGCTCGGACAGCAGGATCGTCAGCCCCAGCTCCTCGTTGAGCTTGCGCAGCGTGTGCAGAAAGGTGCTCGCCGCGATGGGGTCGAGTTGGCTCGTCGGCTCGTCCAGAATGAGCACGTCCGGCCGCATGGCCACGACGGACGCGAGGTTGAGCATCTGCTTCTGGCCGCCGGAGAGCGCGGCCACGTCGCGGTCGAACCAGTCGGCAATGCCGAAGTAGCTCGCCATCTCGGCGACGCACAGGCGCATGGTTTTTTCATCGCACCCAAGGCTCTCGAGCCCGAACGCCAGCTCGTGGAACACCTTGTCCGTCACGATCTGGTCGTCCGGGTGCTGGAGCACGAAGCCGATGCGCCGCGCCTGCTCGGCAAACGGGATGCCTTTTAGGAGCGCGTCCCCAAGGCGCACCGCGCCGCTGACAGTGCCGTGCGGCGTGAGGCAGGTCTTGAGCTGGCGCAGGAGGGTGGATTTCCCGCTGCCGCTCTCGCCGCAGAGGACCGTGACCGCCCCCTCCGGGATCGTGAGCGTGAGGTCACTCAGCGCCGGGCGCGTCTGGCCCGGATAGGTAAACGTCAGATGTTCGAGCGCAAACGACGCCATGTCAGCGCCTCCTTTCCATCAAGCAGCAGCGGCAGAAAGCACAGCAGCGCAAAGCACGCCATGCACACCGCGCCGAGCACGCCGCTGCCGCCGATGCGGATCGACGGGTAGTAGCGCACATACAGCGCGCCGCAGCCGACGCCCGCGCACACGCCCGCAAGTGCGAGCGCAAGCACGGCGCTGAGCACGCCGTCGCGCCGGGTGAAGCGGTAATTGCCGAAATATGTTCTTCTGCCGGCGCCGTAGCCCCGGCTCTTCATGGAGTCCGCCGCCGTGATGCCGCTCTCAAGCGCCCACGAGACGGTGACGGACAAAATGCGCGCGCCATTGCGCAGCCGCTGCCACGCGCTGCCCTCGCGCGTGCCGCAGCCGAGTGACGCCTGCGCCGCGCGCACAGAGCGGATGTGCGCGGAAAATTTCGGCACGAACCGCAGCGCCATGCTCAGCAGCAGCGACACGCCCGGCAGCGCACTGCCGAACACGTACAGATATTTTTCCGCCGTCATGACGACATTGCAGCACTGAAACCACAAAATCACGGCCGCGAACATCGCCGCCGCGGCCGCGCCGTAGCACAGCGCCTCGCGCGTGACGGGGTTGCCGTTCGGCAGGTAGAACAGCATCGTCACGCCCGCGTGGTTCAGCAGCGCGTTGAGCGCCGCCATCAGTACCAGAAACGGCACGAGCCAGCCGAGCGTCCGCCCCAGGCTGCGCCAGCCGCGCAGCACCGCGCAGTAGCCCAGCGCGCCCAACAGGCTCAGCGCCAGAAACACCGGGTGCAGCACGAGCATCGTCAGCAGCAGCACGGCCGCAAAATAGCAAAAGGTCAGCGCCGGGTGCAGCGCCGAGAAGGAATCGTTCATGGTTCTCCTTGCAGGGCGCCGACGTCGCGCCCGAGATCGCACGTATAACTCCAGACGACGGTGTCGCCGTCATGGAGCGTGTAGCCGCTGCAGCCGTAATCCGGCCAGACGCCGTTGACGCTGTACATCCAGCCGGACAACTCGCCGCAGTCAAATTCGTAGAGGTTGCCGATGCCCTCGATATAGGCGCTGTTGTACGCGGGCGTCCAGGTCGACTCCATGTGGATGCCCTGCGCGCGGCAGACCTGCTGCAGCACGTCAAACACCGTGTCCCCCTCCGAAAAGGCGACCGTCGTCTCCGGCAGGAGCACGCCGTCGGACGGGACGATGTCCGCCTTGCCGGCCTTCAGGTCGTCCATGTGCGCGAGCACCGTGCTGCACTCGATCCGCACCGTGCAGTGCAGCGCACCGGCATCCTCCTGCGCCTGCCCGCCGCAAGCCGTGCACAGCAAAAGCAGCAGGCACAGCAGCAGCGCGAGCGCGCGCCGCTTAGCCACGCTGCACCGTCGCATTCACGACCGTGAGCGCAGCCGTCGTCGTGGCAAGGCTCTCGGTCTCGTCTGCGGCGGCCAGCACGGCGTCCGACACCGTCAGCGCCGCCTCCGCCACACCGTCGGCAAGCTGAAAGCGCAGCCGCACGAGCACGCTGCCCGTCGATGTGGCGAGCGTGCCGCCCGCCTCCGGCAGGCACAGGGCGCGCGCGCTGCCGGTCTCGTTGGCGCGCTCGGAGTCGCTCTCCCACTCCGGCAGGCTGCCCATCACGAGCGGGATGTCCCCGTCCGCCGTGCCGAGAAACGTGATCTGCGTCGGGTCAAAGGCCACGGCGAGGCTCGCCGCCTCGTAGTGCGCACCGTCCGGCAGACCGGAGAGCACGACATCGACCGTGCACGCGCCGTCCGCGTCCGCGCTCTGGCACGTGAGCGTGAGCGTGGGCTCTGTATCCTCGACGCTCTTTTGCCGCAGGGCAATGCACAGCACCACCACCGCCGCGACCAGCAGCACGGCGAGCACGATGGCAATGTTCTTTTTCGTCCAGAAAGTCTTCATTGTCCGTCCTCCTGCGCCGTGGGCAGCGCCGTATTCTGTACAAAGCTGTCGGCCAGCGCGCGCACATCCTGCGCGTCGACGCGGCCGTTAAGATCCACGTCCATCGTCAGCAGCAGCTGCGTCTCCGGGACCGTGCTGGCGGCGCAGGCCGTGCGGATGTTCAGCGCGTCCTGCGCGTTGATGACGCCGTCGGCATTCACATCGCCGGCGGTCAGCACCGGCCCCTTACCTTCCGTCACGGTGTAGTTTGCCGTGTCGTTGAGCGCATCATCCGTCACTTCCGGCGCAAAGAGCCAGACCCACGTCGGCGTGTCGCTGCGCTCAGAGAGCACGGGGCTGTAGAGCAGCTGCGTCCCGTCGGAAAACGTGACCGTGCTGTCCGCCGCCGCATCCGGCAGGCACACGGCGACCGTGCGGTATCCGGCCGGGATGAGGCCGCTGCCGTCCGCCGTGCAGAGCACGCGCGCGACCGGCTCGTCGGGCTCGGCGGGTGTTTCGACCGTGGGCGCGTCCGTCTCCTGATAGAGACCGCTCTGCCCGCGCTGGAAGCGCGAGACGGCCACGAGCGCATACACCGCCTGCTCCGTGGCGAGGCTGTCAACGCCGCCGGAGGCCTTGTGGCGGAACGCGGCCGTGCCCGCATCGTAAAACGTCAGCAGCGCATCGACCGCCGAGCCGCCGTCTTTGACGAAGCGGCTGTCCGTGTCCGGGTCGATGCCCAGCGCCGTGCAGGCGACGATGACCTGCGCAACGCTCTCGGCGTTGGCAGAGCCCCACGAGGTGAAGCCGCCGTCGCCGTTTTGCATGGCAGAGAGCGTATCAACGCCGCGCGACACGGCCGCCGCGACGGCCGCCTCCCCGCGGTACGCCGCCAGCGCCTGCAGCACCATGGCCGTCACGTCCGGATCGGCCGCCGCGCCGTTCATCGCCCAGCCGCCGCCGGAGAGCTCCGCCGCGAGGATCGCATCCACGCACTGGCGGCGCACCGCGCTGCCGGACAGGTAATTGCGGCTGTCAAGCGCGAGCAGGGCAAACACCGGGCCATTGATGCCCTGATTGCGCACCCAGGCAAAGTCGGTATACGGCGCGGTGAGGTCGCAGCCGCCGACCTGCGTCGCGTCGCGTCCGATGGCGGACAGCGCGAGGATGACGCGCGAATTGTCCGTGGATTTATAGGCGTTGAGCGCGCCGGCCTTGCCGGACGCCGCCGTGAGCTCCGGTGCTTTGGATGCGACGTCTGCATAGTAGCGCGCAAAATAGTCGCTGTCCACGGCAAAATACCCGCCGCGGGCCAGGCCCAGCACCGTCCACTCGTCGCCGTAGCCCGGTGAGGAGACGGCCGCCGCCTGATGCGCCAGCGCAGCCGAGAGCACCGGCTGCACATCCGCGCCCTGCGCCGTCGGGGCCGGCAGCACCGCGCACACGAGCAACAGCGCCAGACACAGCGCCAGAAACCGTTTGTTCGTTTTCATGATCTGCCTCCTGAAGGGGTCTTCTACGCACGCGGCCAGAGCGCGTGCGGGTTTTCCGAAATCACGCAACATTATACCAGCCGGATCGCGCAAAAGCAACGCTCTGCGGCATTTCCCGCCCCGGCGATGCATGGACTTTCTGTCAGGTTTTCCGGCAGGCCGCTTTTGCGCAATTTCCCACGCGCGGCGTGCTAGGATATCCCCATGGACGTCATCTATCTCGACAGCCTGTTCGGGCTGAATCTGCTGATCGACTACTGCCTCGTGCTGGTCTCCGCGCGCGTGTGCGGCGTGGTGCTGCGCCGCTGGCGGTACGCGCTCGCAGCGCTCATCGGCGCGCTGTATGCCGCCCTCATGGTCCTGCCCGGCTTCGGCTGGCTGGCAAACGGTATGATGAAGCTCGCACTCGGCGCGGCCATGGCGCTCATCGCCTTCGGCGGGGAGGCGCACCTCGTGCGGTGCACGGTGGTGTTTTTCGCCGTGTCGGCCGCGTTCGGCGGCGCGGTGTACGCTGCGAGCATGCTCGCGGGCGTGTCGCCGGGCAGCGGCGCACTCGTGACGGTGTCGGGCCGGGTGCTGGCGCTGTCGTTCGCCGCGTGCTACGCGGCCGTGTCGCTCGTGTTCCGCCGGCGGGCCAGGGCCGCCGACCGCGAGGTGCGCACCGTGACGGTCACGCTCGCCGGGCGCAGCGTGACGCTCAGGGCCCTGCGCGACAGCGGCAACGACCTGCACGACCCGGTGTCCGGCCTGCCGGCGGCGGTGGTCGAGCGCGCGGCGGTGCTGCCGCTGTTTCCGGCGGTGCGCGCACTGCCGGACGACGCGGTGCAGGCGCTGGAGGCGCTCAGCGCGCTGCCGGAGTGCACCGGCCGGGTCGTGCTGCTGCCGTATCGTGCGGTGGGCGTGACCGGCGCGCTGCTGCCGGCGTTCCGGCCGGACAGCGTGAAGATCGACGGCGCGGCAGAGCCGATGCTGCTGGCGCTGAGCGCGCAGGCGCTCACATCCGACGGCGCATTTGCCATGGTGCTGCCGCCAAAAAGCTGAGGAGGGGTTTTTCGTGCCAGGATTTCTGGAAAGACTACATACGCTCTGGGCGGCGCTGCGGCTGCGGCTGCGCGGCGGCGCGCCGGGGCTGTTTTACATCGGCGGGAGCGACACCATGCCCGCCCCGCTCGACCGCGCGGCCGAGCAGCAGGCCATTCAGGCGCTCGCCGCCGGCAGCGAGGAGGCCGCCTCCCTGCTCATCGAGCACAACCTGCGGCTGGTGGTGTACATCGCGCGCCGGTTTGAAAACACGGGCATCCATATCGAGGACCTGATCTCGATCGGCACGATCGGCCTCATCAAGGCCATCCACACCTTCAAGCCGGACAAGAACATCAAGCTTGCGACCTACGCCTCGCGCTGCATCGAAAACGAGATCCTCATGTACCTGCGCAAGTGCAGCGCGCAGAAAACGGAGGTGAGCATCGACGAACCGCTCAACACCGACTGGGACGGCAACGAGCTGCTGCTCTCGGACATTCTCGGCACGGACGCCGACGCCGTGAGCCGCCCGCTCGAGGACGACGCGGAGCGCGCCATGCTCCTGCGCGCCATCGAGACACTCGGCGAGCGCGACCGGCAGATCATCCTGCTGCGCTTTGGCATCGGCGGCGCGCGCGAGGCGACGCAAAAAGAGGTCGCGGACCTGCTGGGCATCTCGCAGAGCTACATCAGCCGGCTCGAAAAGCGCATCATCGCGCACCTGCGTCAGGAAATGCTCAAGCAGATGCAGTGCTGAAAATATGACAAAGCGGCGGCTCCGGTCGGAGCCGCCGCTTTGTCTGTCATTTTTTCATGCGGCACTGAATGCGCTGCACACCGCAAAAGAGCAGGAACACCACAAGATCGACCACCACGACGCTCGCGCCGGACGGCGTCTCGAGCACATAGGACAGCACCATGCCGAACAGGAAATTCACCACTGACACCACGGCCGCGCAGATCGTGACCGAGCGGAACGTGCCGAACACGCGCATAGCCGTCAGCGCCGGGAAGATGATGAGGCTCGAGATGAGCAGCGCGCCCATCATGCGCATACCCAGCACGATCGTGACCGCCGTGAGCACCGCGAGCAGCATATTATATGCCTGCGTGTGCACGCCGGTCGCGCGCGAGAACGTCTCGTCGAACGTGACGGCGAAAATGCGCGGATAGCACAGCACGAACAGCGCCAGCACCGCCGCTGACAAAATCAGGCTCAGGCGCAGGTCGGCCGACGACAGCGACAGGATGCTGCCGAACATGTAGTTATTCACATCGGTGTTCATGCCGCTGGTCATGGACACGGTCATCACGCCGATGGCCAGTGCGCTGCTCGAGAGCAGCGCGATCGCGGCGTCGCCCTTGAGCTTGCCGTTTTGCGACAGGCGCAGCAGCAAAAACGCCGCCACGACCACGACCGGCACCGCCACGGCCAGCGGCGCGAGATTGAGCGCCGTGGCGATGGCGAGCGCGCCGAAGCCGACATGGCTCAGCCCGTCGCCGATCATGGAATACCGCTTGAGCACGAGCGACACGCCGAGCAGCGACGCACACAGCGACACGAGCACGCCCACGACGAGCGCGCGCACGAGGAACGGATACGATAGCATTTCGAGGATGACTTTCATAGCTTCCGCCCTCCCAGAAACCGGCGCGCGGCATCGCTCTGTTTATACTCCGCCGCCGTGCCGAAAAAGAGCTGCTGGTGGCCCAGGTGCAGCACGTGTGTAGCGTAGCGCAGGGCGGCGTCGATGTCGTGCGTGACCATGATGACTGTGATGTCATTGCAGAGGTTCACGAGCTTGATGAGGTTATACAGTTCCCCCGTCGCCACGGGGTCGAGCCCCGTGACCGGCTCGTCGAGCAGCAGGAGCTTGCGCGTGGCGCACAGGGCGCGCGCGAGCAGCACGCGCTGCTGCTGGCCGCCGGAGAGCGCCTGATAGCTGTGGTGCGCCAGATCCTCGATGCCCATGCGCTCCATGTTCTCCTGCGCGCGGGCGCGGTCGGCCCGCGAATAGAATGGGCGGCCGTGCATCTGGTTGATGCAGCCCGAGCGCACGACCTCCGCCACGCTTGCGGGAAAGTCGCGCTGGAGCTGCGTCTGCTGCGGCAGATAGCCGATCTCGTTGCGCACGAGCCCGTCTCCGAGCGTGATGCTGCCCTGCTCCGGCGCTTTGAGCCCGAGCAGGCCCTTGATGAGTGTGGACTTGCCGGAACCGTTTTCGCCGACCACGCACAACAGATCGCCGCGCGAGACCGTGAAGTTCACGTCGCGCAGCACCGTCTGCCCGTCATAGCCGAGGCAGACGTGTTCACAAGTAATGAGTGCCATAATTAGTTCAATGCCTCCCGCAGCGCCTGCACATTGCGCTCCATGAGCTGCAGGTACGTCGCGCCGTCTGCAAATGCCTGCGCCGTCACGTTGTGACAGGTCGCAAACTCCAGTTTTTTCGCGCCCGTGGCCTCGCAGATCGTGTCGGCGAGCTTGCCGTTCGACAGCTCGATCGTGAACACGACCGGGATGTTCTCCGCGCGCACCTTGTCGATCAGAAACGCCACCGTGGCCGCCGATGGCTCGGCTGCATCCGCGCAGCCGGGATAGGCGGCATAATAGTCCAGACCATAGGCCTCGGCAAAATACCGCAGTGGGAAACGGTCTGCAAAAACCATCGTTTTTCGCGCTGCATGCGCCACTACATCCTGAAATTCCGCATCCAGCTGGTCCAGCTTCTCCACATAGTCCCCACACCGCTGCGCATACGCCGCCGCGTGCGCGCTGTCGGCCGCAGCAAACGTATCCGAGAGCTTCTGGCAGATGCGCGCCGCGTTGCGCGGCGACGTCCAGACGTGCTCGTCCGGCTCCGTGCCGTCGGCCTCGTGGTCGTGCTTTTCCGTCTGCATGCCCTCGACGGTCTCCTCGTCGAGCAGCTCCACGCAGTCCATGAGCGTCACGACGCGCAGGTTCGGGTTGTCTACACCCTCAAGCACGGTCTTGACCCAGGCGTCCGACTCGCCGCCGACGTAGACGAACACGTCGGCATTGCGGATGGCAATGATGTCTTTCGGCGTCGGCTCATAGGAGTGCACCTCACAGCCGGGGCGCAGCAGCATCGTGACCGACACATCGTCTCCACCGACCTGGCGCGCGAAATCGTAGGGCGCGAAGATCGTCGTGACGACGTGGAGCTTGCCGTCGTCCGCGTCCGGATTCTGCTGCACGGTGCAGCCCGAAAACGCCGACACGGCCAGCACCATTGCCAGCAGCACACACAGGCTCTTACGCATGGCCGTCACGCTTTCTGCCGCAGGCGGCGCACGTGCCGTAGATCGTCGTGCTGCGGCCGTCGACCGTGAAGCCGGCCGCGCGCAGCAGGTCCGACTGCAGCGCATCGGACACGTCCTCGTCCAGATGGATCAGCCGCCCGCAGTCCACACACTTGAGGTGCAGGTGCGCGTCGCAGTGGCCGGGGTCCATGGCCTGATAGGCCGCGCTGCCGCCGCTCTCGGGCGCGAAGCGGCGCACGGTACCCTCTTCGACCAGGCGGTCAAGCGCACGGTAGACCGTGCTGCGGCCGGGAGCTTCGTCGCCCATGGCCGCGAGCAGCTGCTCGACCGTGAACTGCTCATCCGCGTGCGCAGACAAAAACGCCAGCAGCGCACAGCGCTGCTGCGTGTGATAACTGTTTCGCATGGTTTCGCCTCCAAATCGGGAATGAATCCCGAATTCAAGCCGTAGCATACACGCAGTTTGCCCGTCTGTCAAGTGGAAAATGTAAAAATGTAAAGAATCCCGCCGGACATTGCGTCCGGCGGGATCTTGGGTTTGGATTCAGGCGAGGGCGGCCTCCTGCTCGCCCGCATCGCCGAGCGTGTCGCTGATGAACTGCGGCACCTGCTCGCGCGGCATGTCCAGCGCGATGGCAAGCTCTCCGTGGAGCATCTCCTCGGCGCGCTTCATATAGCGCTCGTCGACGAGGCCGAGCTTCTTACCGCGCTCGGTCATCCGGCGGCGCTTGGCGCGCACGTCCTTGATCAACTGCAGAAGATCTGCGCAGGTGTAATCCTGAATGCACTGCTGATAGTGCTCATTGAGAAAGCGGAGGTTGGAATTTTCATAGACCTGCGCGGTCATCTGCGGAATGCGGTCAATGAGCGCGAGCGCCTCCTCGCGCGTGATCACAGGCCGCATGAACACCTTGCTGTCCACGGGTGTGAACACCTTGCCCTCCCGGTAGATGGGCGCGAGCGTATAGTACTCCCGGTGCTTGTCCACACCGGAGATCTTCGGCGTACCGATCTCCTCCACGCGGCAGACGCCCTCGTTGCCATACACGATCAACTGACCAATTTCGTACATTTGAATATCCTTTCCTCAGCCAAACAAAACCAAAAACAAACAAAGCAGGGCGGCATTGCAGCCGTACTGCGGCCGCAATCCTGCCCCCTGATAGATAGTTTAGCACAATATTTGCAAAAAGGTAAGACTTTTTTCATTTAGGACTTGATTTTTTTACGGAAACGGATAGAATAAACAATTTATAGAGCGTAAAGGCAGGAAGGAAAATCCGCATTTGCTACTTTGAGGGGGAAAATTGGGATGCATATCGGGTGGAACCGCATCTGGAAAGTGCTGCTGGGCTGTGCCTGCGTCATCGGGAGCATCGTCCTACTCGCCTGCGGGCAAGTCGGCTGGGGCATTGCGGCATTGGAAGCAGCCGTGCTGCTGCTCGCGCTGCAATATGCGCCGCACGCGACGCGGCTGCGGAAAACGTGGTGGTTCGTGGAGCTGGTGCTCGTGCTCGCCGTCACCGTGGGGTACGCCGGCTTTGCCGCCGTGCGCGCAGCGCAGACACCGGCGTCCGCCGTCGTCATCACGACGGAGCGCAGTGTGCCGCCGGTCACGCCGGCGCCGGAGACCGCAGCGCCGGGACCGGCCGCCACACCGGAGCCAACGCCCGCACCCGACACGGCGGAGGCGACCTGTGTTGCCAGCCGCAAGGCGAAGAAATACCACCGGCCGTCGTGCCAGTACGCCGCCAAGATCAAGGACGAGAACCTCGTGACCTTTGACAGCGCCGCGCAGGCGCAGGCCGTGGGCTATGCGCCCTGCGGCGCGTGCAAACCATAAGAAAAACCGCGCTCCCGTGTATCGGGAGCGCGGTTTTGCCGTTTGGAGATCACATGTGCAGATCCGGATAGAGCGGGAAGCGCGCGCACAGATCCAGAACCTGCGCACGCACGGTGGGCACGGCGGCCTCGCCCTCGTCGATCAGGCGGCAGATGAGCGCGCCGATCTCGCGCATCTCCCCCTCGCCCATGCCGCGGGTCGTGACGGCCGGCGTGCCGAGCCGCACGCCGCTCGTGACGCGCACGGACTGCGTGTCGAACGGGATGGTGTTTTTGTTGGCGGTGATGTTCGCCGCATCCAGCAGATCCTGCATCTGCGCGCCAGTGCGGCCGCGGCTGTAGACATCGGCCAGCATGAGGTGGTTGTCCGTGCCTCCGGAGACAAGGCGCACGCCGCCCTGCTGCAGCGTCTCGGCGAGCACGGCGGCGTTTTTGACCACCTGCTGCTGATAGGCGCGGAAGGCCGGCTGCAGCGCCTCGCCGAAGCAGACCGCCTTGCCGGCGATGACGTGCATGAGCGGGCCGCCCTGCGTGCCGGGGAAGACGGCGCTGTCGATCTTTTTGGCAAGCTCGTCGCGGCAGAGGATGATCGCACCGCGCGGGCCGCGCAGGGTCTTGTGCGTCGTGCAGGTGACGACATCGGCATACGGCACCGGGCTCGGGTGCACGCCAGCGGCGACAAGGCCGCCGATGTGCGCCATGTCGACCATCAGGTACGCGCCGACGGAATCGGCGACGGCGCGAAAGCGCGCAAAGTCGATCACGCGCGGATAGGCGCTCGCCCCGGCGATGATGAGCTTTGGGCGTACCTCCTCGGCCACGCGCGCGAGCGCGTCGTAGTCGATGGTCTCGGTCTCGGGGTCAACGCCGTAAAAATGCGCCTCAAAATATTTCCCGGACAAGGATGCCTTGCTGCCGTGCGTCAGGTGGCCGCCGTGGGAGAGGTTCATGCCGAGGATGCGGTCGCCCGGCTGCAGCAGCGCCGCGTACACGGCCATATTCGCCTGCGAGCCGGAGTGCGGCTGAACGTTGGCGTGATCCGCGCCGAAGAGCCGCGTCACACGGTCGATGGCCAGACGCTCGACCTCGTCAACATAGTCGCAGCCGCCGTAATAGCGCGCGCCGGGATAGCCCTCGGCGTATTTGTTCGTCAGGTGGCTGCCCACGGCCTCCATCACGGCCGGGCTCGTGAAATTCTCGGACGCGATCAGCTCCAGATGGTCGCGCTGGCGCCCCAGCTCCCGCTCCATGGAGGCGTACAATTCTGGGTCGGCCAGCTTCAGGTGTTCATAATTCATATCGGAAACCTCCGTTTGTGTCAAAATCGCACAACCAGTTTACCACAACTCGCACGTATTTTACAAGAGGCCGCCGCATAAACTAAAGCATCCCGATTTCACCCGAGGTGATGCAAGTTGAACAAATGGAAGCGTATCCGCCCGTATGTCGCCTTCAGCGCGATCGCGCTGGCCGTCGGCGGCGCGTCGAGCTTTGCCACCCGCGCGGGCATGGCTGACTTCGACCTGCTGACAAAGCCGCCGGCCGCCCCGCCGGACTGGCTGTTTCCCATCGCGTGGACGATCTTATACCTGCTCATGGGCATCGCCATGGGGCTTGTCTGGCGCAGCAGCACCGGCCGCGCGCGCCGGGAAGCCACCGCGCTCTGGAGCATCCAGTTGGCTGTCAACGGCCTGTGGCCGGTGCTGTTTTTCCTGCTGGGCGCGCACGGGCCGGCGTTTTTCTGGCTCGTAGGGCTGATCGTGCTCGTGTTGTTCATGATCGCGGATTTTTCCCGCCGCAATGCCACGGCCGCGTGGCTGAGCGCGCCGTATCTGCTCTGGCTGCTGTTCGCGGCGTATCTGAACCTCGGCATCTGGCTGCTCAATCGGTAAGGTTTGGGTAAAGATCACGTCAAGAATGTGTTTGCATGGTGCGGGAGATTGTGGTACACTGCCCCCGAGGAGGGAACTGCCCCATGAAAAAACCGCTCAAGATCATACTCATCATTCTGGCCGTCCTTGTCGGCCTGGTCGCCGCGCTGCTCATCTGGCTGACCGTCACGCAGCTGAATGTCAAGACCGAGACCGCCGTCGTGACGCACGGCGAGAACAGCACCGCCAGCTTCGCCCCGGGCGACAGCGTGTCCATCCTGACGTGGAACGTCGGCTACGCCGGACTGGGTGAAGAGTCCGATTTCTTCATGGACGGCGGCAAGCAGGTGCGCGCGCCGAGCAAGGCCATCGTAGAGAAGAACATGGACGGCATCGTCAGCACCGTGAAGGAGCTGGACGCCGACTTCACGTTCCTGCAGGAGATCGAGGCCGACCCCTCGACCCGCTCCTACGGCATTGAAGAGGCCGAACGGATGCGCACCGAGACCGGACTCGACACCGCGCACGCGCGCAACTATAAATGTGCCTTCGTGCCCTACCCCATCCCGCCGATCGGCAAGGTGAGCTCCGGCATCATGACGCTCTCGACCGCGCCCATCGCCTCGGCCGAGCGCATCGCCCTGCCGAGCCCGTTCAAGTGGCCGGTATCGGTGGCCAACCTCAAGCGCTGCCTGATGCCGGTGTATATCGACCTCGAGGGCACGGACGCGCAGCTCGTGCTCGTCAACCTCCACCTGGAGGCGTATGACGACGGCGAAGGCAAGGCCGCGCAGACCGCCGCGCTCAAGTCGTTCCTCGAGCAGGAATATGCCAAGGGCAACTACGTCATCGCCGGCGGCGACTTCAACCAGACGTTTCCCGGCGGGCTGGACAAGTACCCGATCAAGGACGCCGATCTCTGGACGCCCGGCACACTCGACGACAGCATGCTGCCCGACGGCTGGCACTTTGCCTACGACACGGCCATGCCGACCTGCCGCCTCGACAACCAGCCCTATGACGCCGAGAGCGACGCCACGCAGCACTACGTGATCGACGGCTTCATCCTCTCGCCGAACGTGGAGCTCACGGGCGTACAGACGCAGGACGACGGCTTCCGCTTCTCCGACCACAACCCCGTGCTGCTGAATATCCGGCTCAAATAAAGCATATCAAAAAGCCCGCTTCCGACCGGAAGCGGGCTTTCGTGTGTCAAAAAAGCATTTTTGACACACGCTCCAACGAGAACCACTGTGTTGGGTTCTCGTTGGAATAGACTGCGGCTCGCTGCAGCGCACGCGCAAGCGCGCACGTTTGCGAGCCGAAAGGTATTTTCTCCGCCGTACACGCCGCCAGAGAAAATGATTGAGATTTTCTTTGCGCCTGCGGGCGCAAACTCTGCGAGACCTTTTGGCCATCTACCGAAGCCGGTTTTCAACCGGAAGCAGGCTGATTTTTTATTTTGCGCGCGTGATGTGCAGCTCGCGGCAGGAATTTGGGCCGAAGAGCGCCTCCATCCCCTTTCGGTACGCGGGGAAGGCATCGCGCGGCATGAGCGCCTGCACGCACCCGGCAAAGCCGCCGCCGTGCACGCGCCACGCGCCCACGCCGTCGAGCAGCGCGGCCGCGCGCGCCAGCCCGCGCTCAAGCCGGTCGTCGCCGCCCGGGGCGCGGATGTTGCGCAGCAGCTGCTCCGACGAGCGGCCGGAGGCATTCATCAGGCGCAGGTACGTCTCGGCGTCCCGGTGCACGAGCGCGTCGCGCATGAGCGGCACGCGCGCGTTCTCCTCAAAAAAGTGCGCCGCGCGGTCATCGGCAAGGCCCGGCTGCCGGTGGGCATAGAAATCCGCCGGATCGACCTGCGAGAGCGTCTCGGCGCCGAAGCGCCGCGCCACGCGGCACATATCGGCCGGCAGCGCCGCATACGCCGCCGTCAGCCCCGCGTGGCTGCCGCCGGTATCCGTCAGGCTCAGCGTGAGGCCCATGTCGGAAAACGGCGCCGCGACCGGGGCGATCTCCCCGGCGGCGAAGTCGATGTACACCGCGCCGTCGAGCGCGCACGCGAGCTGATCCATGAGGCCGGACGGCTTGCCGAAGTGGCGGTTTTCCGCCTGCTGGCCGAAGCGCGCGAGCTGCTCGGGCGAGAACGCGCCGCCGTTGTAGAGCGCGTTGAAGATGCGGCCGACGAGAATCTCAAACGCGGCCGACGACGACAGGCCGCCGCCCGGCTTGAGCGCGGAGGACGCCCACGCCTCGAAGCCGCCGACAGCACCGCCGGCGTCCAGAATGGCCGCCGCCATGCCGCGCACGAGCGCCCACGGCTTGCCATACGCGCGTGGATCCACGGCCAGATCGTCGAGCGCGACCGTGAACGGCCGGTATCCCTTCGAGTGGATGCACACGCGGCGGTCGCGCCGGCGCGTCGCACGCGCGGTGATGCCCACGTCCACGGAGGCCGCCAGCACGCGGCCGAGCTGATGATCGGTATGGTTTCCGGCCAGCTCCGTGCGGCCGGGGGCAAAAAATCGCTGCATGGTGTCCTCCTGATCCGATAAAAAGGCCGGCGGCAAGCTGCCCGCCGGCTTCCCAGCTTGTCAACGAACCTCGTAGAGTTTGCGCCCGCAGGCGCAAATAAAATCCAATCATTTTCTCCGGCGACATGTGCGGCGGAGAAAATACTTCTCGGCCTGCAAACGTGCGCGCCGTTTGCCTTGGGCGGACGGCGCGTGCGCTGCAGTCAGGCCGCAAACTCTTTTGTCAGAAAGTAATACTTTCTGACAGTCTAAAAAGCCGGCAGGCGTCCTGCCTGCCGGCTTCCGTGCAAAAAACTCAGTGCTTGCGCGCGAGCACCCGCTCGATGCCGCGCACGACGCCGGCCGCGTCCACGCCGTACTTGGCCAGCAGGTCGGTGTACTTGCCGGTCTCGGTGAACGTGTCGGGGATGCCGACAAACTCCGTCGGCGCGCCCGTGCCGCCCCAGGCGAGCACTTCCGCCACGGCGCTGCCGAGGCCGCCGTAGATGTTGTGCTCCTCGGCGGTGACGATCGCGCCCGTCTCCTGCGCGCAGCGCAGGATGAGCTCGCGGTCGATGGGCTTGATGGAGTACATGTCCACCACGCGCACGGACACGCCGCGCGCGGCCATCTGCTCGGCCGCCTCGAGCGCCTTGTGCACGAGGATGCCGCAGGCGATGACGGTCACGTCCGTACCGTCGCGCACGATCGCGCCCTTGCCGCACTCGAACTTCGTGTTCTCGTCATACAGGTCCGGGTACACGTCGCGCGACAGGCGCAGGTACATCGGGCCGTAGGTGTCCACGGCGTACTTCGTGGCCCAGCGGGTGCTGGTCGCATCCGACGGGACGAGCACGGTCATGTTCGGCAGTGCGCGCATGACGGCGATGTCCTCCGTGGCGTGGTGCGTCGCGCCGTCGAGCGCGTCGGACATGCCGCAGTAAGCGCCGCCGAACTTCACGTTCAGGTTGCCGTAGCACACCTGCGCGCGCGCGGAGATGAGACCCAGCGTGGTCAGAAAGACCGTGAACGTGTTCACGAACGGGATCTTCCCGGTCGTGGCGAGGCCCGCCGCCGTGGCGACCATGTCGGACTCGGCGATACCCATATTGAAATGGCGCTCGGGGTGCGCCTTGGCGAAGATGCCGCTCTTGGTAGAACCGGACAGGTCAGCATCGAGCACGACGATGTTCTCATTGGTGTCGCCGAGCTCGGCGAGCACGGTGCCGTAAACTTCACGAATGGACTTTCCCATCACACGTTACCTCCCAGTTCCTGCATTGCCTGCGCGAATTCGGCGTCCGGAATGGCCTTGCCGTGCCAGGCGGACTTGCCCTCCATGAAGGACACGCCCTTGCCCTTGATCGTATCGGCGAGGATCACGGTCGGCACGCCCTTGCAGGCGGCGGCCGCGTCGAGCGCAGCGTCGAGCGCCGCCAGATCGTGCCCGTCGCAGCGCAGCACGTTCCAGCCGAAGGCCTTCCACTTGCCGGGCAGGTCGCGCAGCGGCATGATCTCGTCGGTCGTGCCGTCGAGCTGCACCTTGTTCCAGTCGACGATGGCGGTGAGGTTGTCAAGTCCGAACTTCACAGCCGAGGCGGCCGCCTCCCAGACGGCGCCCTCATCGAGCTCGCCGTCACCGAGCACGGCGTACACGCGCGTATCGGAATGGTTCAGCTTCAGGCCGAGGGCCATGCCCTGCGCGGCTGCCAGGCCGATGCCCAGCGGGCCGGACGGCATATCCACGCCCGGCGTGCGCATGCACGGGTGGCCCTGCAGGAGGCTGCCGGTCTGGCGCAGGGTGTTCATGCTCTCGGGGGGCAGGAAGCCCTTGCCGATCAGGTTGCGGTAAAGCATGGGCGCGGCGTGGCCCTTGCAGAGCACGAGCCGGTCACGGTCCGGATCGTCGGGGTGCGCGGCGTCCACATGCATGCGCTGCTGATACAGCAGCGTGAGGATCTCACAAACGGACAGGCTGCCGCCCGGGTGGCCGGACTGCGCGCCGTGGATGGCGGTGAGTACGTCGATCCGATACTGCCGGCAAAGCTCCTGGAGCTCGGCCGTGCGTTCCGGGGTCAAAGACATGGTGGTTTGTCCTCCTGTTTGATGTTACTTAATAAAGATACAACGCACGTTTTTTGATGTCAACGGCGCGAGCCGATTTTTCGCGCGTTTTCCCTTGTTAATTTTATAATCGTTGCTTTACCGGGCGACAATCGTTATAATCAAAGGGACTATATTTATTGTCTGCATCCCCGCAGACCATTCAGGAGGCGAGGTCAATGGACCCCAACAAAGCGCTCAACATGACCATGCTCTGCGATTTCTATGAGCTGACGATGGGCAACGGTTATCTTGAGCACGGCATGCAGGACCGCATCACGTATTTTGATGTGTTCTTCCGCAGCGTGCCGGACGACGGCGGCTACGCCATCGCCGCCGGTCTCGAGCAGATCATCGACTACATCGAGAACCTGCACTTCACCGACGAGGACATTGCCTATCTGCGCAGCCGGAAGCTGTTCAGCGAGGCATTTCTGGACTATCTGAAAAACTTCCGCTTCACCGGCGACATCTGGGCCGTGCCGGAGGGCACGCCCGTGTTCCCGCGCGAGCCGCTCATCACGGTGCGCGCGCCCGCCATCCAGGCGCAGCTCGTGGAGACGTATCTGCTGCTGCAGATCAACCACCAGAGCCTGATTGCCACGAAGGCCAGCCGCATCTGCCGCGCGGCACAGGGCCGCACGGTGCTCGAGTTCGGCTCCCGCCGCGCACAGGGCGCGGACGGTGCGATCCTCGGCGCGCGCGCTGCCTACATCGGCGGCTGCGCCGGCACCGCCTGCACGATCTCGGACGAGGTATACGGCGTGTACGCCGGCGGCACGATGGCGCACTCCTGGGTGCAGATGTTCGACTCCGAACTCGACGCCTTCCGCGCCTACTGCCAGACGTACCCCGACAACGCCACCCTGCTCGTGGACACCTACAACAGCCTGCAGTCCGGCGTGCCGAACGCCATCCGCGCGTTCAACGAGGTGCTGCGGCCGAAGGGCATTACGCACTGCGGCATCCGCTTCGACTCCGGCGACATCGCCTACCTGACGAAGAAGGCGCGCAAAATGCTCGACGACGCCGGCTGGCCCGACTGCAAGATCACCGTGTCCAACGCGCTCGATGAGCGCCTGATCGCGGGGCTGCTGCGCCAGGGCGCGCAGATCGACAGCTTCGGCGTGGGCGAGCGGCTCATCACCGCGCGCAGCGAGCCGGTGTTCGGCGGCGTGTACAAGCTCGCGGCCATCGAGGACGAGAACGGCAACATCATCCCGAAGATCAAGATCAGCGAGAACGTCGGCAAGATCACCAACCCCCACTTTAAAAAGGTCTACCGCTTTTACAGCAAGGACTCCGGCATGGCCGAGGCGGACTACATCTGCCTGCACGACGAGGTCGTGGACGACACGCAGCCGCTCGAGATCTGCGATCCCGACGCGACGTGGAAGAAGAAAGTGCTCACCGACTTCACGGCGCGCGAGCTGCTCGTGCCCATCTTCCGCGGCGGCAGGCTCGTGTATCAGAAGCCCGCGCTCGATGACATCCGCGCCTACTGCGCGCAGCAGCTTACCACGCTCTGGCCGGAGGTGCTGCGCTTCGACTACCCGCACAACTACTACGTTGACCTGTCGGAAAAGCTGCTGAAGATCAAGCTCGAGCTGCTCAACGCCGGCGGAAAGTCGCAGGGCTGAGCCGTGGAAGCCGCTGCCCGCCGTCAGGCCATTCTCGACCGGCTCCGGACGGCCGACCGGCCCGTGAGCGCGTCGAGCCTTGCCGCCGAGCTGAATGTCAGCCGCCAGATCATCGTGGGCGACATTGCGCTCCTGCGCGCCGGCGGTGCCGAGATTTCCGCCACCCCGCGCGGCTACGTGCTGCCGCGGGCAACGGACGGCATCACGCGCACGATCGCCTGCCGCCACACGCTCGAGCAGACCGGGACCGAGCTCGACATCCTCGTCGACAACGGCTGCACCGTGCTCGATGTCATCGTCGAGCACCCGGTCTACGGCCAGCTCACCGGCCAGCTGCAGATCAGCAGCCGCTACGATGTGGAGCAGTTTCTCGCGCGCGTGCAGGCGCACGACGCCGCCCCGCTGAGCATGCTCACCGGCGGCATCCATCTGCACACGCTGCGCTGCCCGGACGCGGCCGCCTGCGAGCGCGCCTGCGCCGCGCTGAAAGCGGCCGGCCTGCTGCTGGACGATTGACAGAAGTTTAATTTAGTTGACAAGTGCACAGGAAGACTTTATAGTATGCTTTACAGGTGTCATGACACCTGTAAAGCATACTTATTTTCTGGAGGAATGCACTATGCAGCGGTTCCGGGACTTTCTGAAGCGAAAGGATATTGAGATCTCTCTGCGGCGCTACGGTATCGACGCACTCGGCGCGATGGCACAGGGCCTGTTCTGCTCGCTGCTGATCGGCACGATCCTCAACACGCTCGGTCAGCAGTTCCACATCGGTTTTCTCAACGCGATCATCTTCACCCTCGGCAAGGGCGACGCCGCGGTCGGCTACACGATCGGCGGGTGCGCATCGCTCATGGTCGGCCCGGCGATGGCGGTGGCCATCGGCTATGCGCTGCACGCGCCGGCGATGGTGCTGTTCTCGCTCGTCCCGGTCGGCTATGCGACCAACGCCATGGGCGGCGCCGGCGGCCCGCTGGCCGTGCTCGTGACGGCGATCATCGCGGCCGAGTTCGGCAAGGCCGTGAGCAAGGAGACGAAGGTGGATATCCTCGTCACGCCCATCGTCACGATCCTCGTCGGCATCGGGCTGGCCATGCTCGTGGCCGCGCCCATCGGTAAGGCGGCCAACTGGGTCGGCACGCTCATCATGTGGGCGACCGAGCAGCAGCCGTTCGTCATGGGCATCCTCGTGTCGGTCATCGTGGGCATCGCGCTCACGCTGCCGATCTCGTCGGCCGCCATCTGCGCGGCGCTCTCGCTCACGGGGCTCGCGGGCGGCGCGGCCGTGGCCGGCTGCTGCGCAAATATGGTGGGCTTCGCCGTGCTGAGCTTCCGTGAAAACGGCTGGGGCGGCCTGGTCAGCCAGGGACTCGGCACGAGCATGCTGCAGATGGGCAACATCGTGCGCAACCCGAAGATCTGGATCCCCGCCATCGTGACGTCGGCCATCACGGGCCCGATCGCCACGTGCGTCTTCAAGCTGCAGATGAACGGCGCGGCCGTCAACTCCGGCATGGGCACGTGCGGCCTGTGCGGCCCGATCGGTGTGTGGACCGGCTGGGTCGCACCGAGCGAGGCCGCCATCGCCAACGGCGCCGTGGCCATCCAGCCCGGAGCGATGGACTGGATCGGGCTCGTGATGGTCTGCTTTGTGCTCCCGGCCGTGATCTGCTGGGCGATCGGTCTGCTGTGCCGCCGCCTCGGCTGGATCCGCGAGGGTGACCTGAAGCTGGACTAAATCCCCGTACATACAAAACCCCGCACAGGACGGTGTCCCGTGCGGGGTTTTCTTTACATCCCAAAGAGCCGAATGCCCTTGACGAGCATCGACAGCCCCAGCGTCACGACCAGCACGGCGCTGCCCTTGACGATGTATTTCATCCAGCCGCGCGGCAGAAACGACTGCAGCGCGCCGAACAGAAACAGCAGCGGCACCGTGCCGAGCGAGAACACCAGCATCACGAGCGCGCCGCGCGCGGCGCTGCCGCTGCTCATGGCGCAGAGCCACATGGCGCTGAGTGCGCCGCACGGCATGACGCCCGTGAGCAGGCCGATGATGAGCGGCCGGCCGGCAAAACGGCGGCGCGTGCGCGCATTGAGGCTGCACGCACCGGGCAGCTCCGTCTCCGCCGAGCGCAGGCCCGGCAGGATGCCCGCCATGCGCAGGCCAATGAGCAGCACGAGCGCGCCCGCAACGGTAAAGGCCATACTCTTAATGTTCGGCGTGTAGGTGATGACCGCGCCGAGCGCGCCGCAGAGCGCGCCGACCGCCGTGTACGACACGACGCGCCCGCCATTGTACGCAGCCGAGGCGATGAGCCCGCGCTTGCTGCGGCCGGTCACGCCGAGCGCGTCCGTCGTCTGCGCGAGCAGAATGCCGCCGCACATGCCGATGCAGTGCGTGCTCGTGAGCAGGCCGACAAGAAACACGAGACCGAGCGAGGCATTGTCCGCGAGCGCCGGGACTTTCACGAGCGCGAGCAGCTTCGGCAGCCCCCAGTAGAGCACGCCCACGAGCGCAAGACAGATCCCATCGACCACCACGCCGCCCATGCCGTGCGTGCCCGGCGGATAGCCGGCATGCGTGAGCACCTGCCACAGCGTGTCCTCCGTGACGATGTTCGGATCATACGTGATCGTCACGCGGCCGCGCCAGTAGTGCGCCTGTGCGGAGACGACGCCGCGCGTGTGCAGCAGCGCATCCGCGATGGCGTCCTCGCATGCCCGGCAGATCATGCCGGACACATTCAGCTCCAGAACCGTGGTCGTCATGGCTGCTCCCCCTTCGTTCCGTTCCCGCGCAGCGCACACAGCAGCACGCCGCCGGATGCACCGCACGCAAGCACCGCCGCCGCGGCCGGGCCGATCACCCCGCACGCAGCCAGCGGCAGACACACGGCATGATACGCCAGCAGCAGCCAGATGCCCCGGCGCACGGTGCGCGCCGTCCGCGCGGCCGACGCCTCCGCGCCGCGCGTGAGCAGCTCGCCCCGCTCGGCCGCTCGGCCGATCTCTGCCGGCGCGGCGACACCCGCGGCCTGCCCGGCCGCGCCGGGACACGTGGCGGCCAGCACAGCGCACGTACAGGTCAGCGCGCGGGCCAGATCACCCGGCTGCCGCCAGAAAAGCCATACGACGCCAACGCCGATCGCCAAAAGGACGAGCAGCGCGGTGAGGCGTGATGCCGCCCGCTCGAGCCGCACCTGCTCCGGTGTGCGCATGGTCTGTGCGCGCTGCAGGGCTGCGATCGTCCGCTGCAGCGCCGTCGCGTCGCCGATCGCCGTGGGCGTGATGAATGCGCTGCCCGCGCGGTTGAGCGTGCCGGCCAGAACTGCGTCCCCCACCGCCTTTTCCGCCGGCCGGGCTGCGCCCGTGAGGGCGAATGCATCGACTGTGCAGGTGCCGGAGCACACGACGCCGTCGACCGGGACACGCTCGCCCGGCAGAACGCGCACCACGTCGCGCGGCGTGAGCGCGTCAGCGTCCACCGGCGTCCCCACGCCGTCCCGCACGACCGTCGCCGTGCGCGGGCGCAGATGCCGCAGCCGCCGCACCGGCGCGTGAAGCGCCCCGCGCACCAGCTGCGCCGCGTACTTCCCCGCCAGCAGCGCGCAGACGATGCCGCACGGCGCGGGAAAGCACGGCCGCAGGCCCGTGAAGGCCGCATAGGCACTGTACGCAAACAGGATAAGCGCTGCGAGCAGACCGGGTGCGTCCGGCCCGAGACTGCCGCCGCGCAGTGCGCGCCACGTGCCGCGCCAGAGCGCTGCGCCCGCGCCGAAGAGCACCGCTGCCGCCAGTGCAAGCTGCACGAGCTCCGGCAGCCGCCACAGCATCAGCGCCGTGAGCAGCACGCCAAATCCCAACCGGCGCGCCAGCCGCTGGCGCGTCCGGCCCTGCTGGTCCTCCTCGCCGCCGCGCTGCGCCGTCAGCTCCGCGCCCGGGCCGAGCACCGCCGGGAGCGCCGCAGCGTCCGTGCCGACCGGCCAGAGCGTCACCATGAAGGTATCGCCCGCGCGCGCAGCGCTGCGCACGCCGAACACCGCCCGCAGCCGCGCCTCCGCCCCGTCGTCCGCGCCCGGGCAGCGCAGCTCCGCCGTCTCGACCGGCACAGCAAAGCCCGCGCGCTGTACGCAGCGCGCGATCTCACCGAGGCCGACGGCCGCCTCATCATACGTCAGGCGTGCGCAGCCGGCCGTGTCGCTCACGGACACCGCATGCACCCCCGGCAGCCCCCGCAGCGCGCGCACGATGCGCACCGCGCAGGCGCCGCAGTCCATGCCCGAGATGCGCAGGATCACGTCCGTCATTTTTGCCGCCGCCTTTCGTAATTTACCAACTGGTCAGTAAAAAAGATAGCACGCTGCCACAATTTTGTCAAGGCGCGGCGTGGATTTTCCCGGCCATTTGACGGACGTCGAAAATCGCAGTATAATCGAGACATCCCAGTAGCCCGGAGGCGACCAAGATGCCGATCATTGTCGACCGTGACCAGATCCGCATGGACATTCTCATGGCGTTTCAGCGCTGCATCGAGCGCAAGCCCATGATGAACGTGTCCCTGCGCGACATTGCAGCCGAGGCGGGCATGAGCCACGCCAAGCTGCTCAACTATTTCGAGAGCAAAAACGATCTCATCCTCGCGTATGTGCGCTATACGCGCGAATATATGAGCGAGAAGTGCAGCCAGTGGTTCGCCGGGCACGACCGCGCGGACTATGCCTCCAACCTCGCGTACATGAACGCTTTTATGGACTATGTGGCCAATGCCCCGGCGCACGAGCAGCGCCCGAACGCCACGACCCAGACCTACGTCCTCGCGCGCTATGACCAGGAGATCGGGCAGCTCGTGCAGGACGAGTTTCGCGCCTGGCGCACGCTCATGGAGCAGTGCCTCATCCGCATCTACGGCGAGGAGGTCGGTATGCACGAGGCCGAGGCGATGATGATCCTCATCGCCGGCACGTTCATCTGCAACTACAATCAGGCGCTCACCGGCGAGATCAATGACAACATTCTCGGCTATCTCGGCAACCTGAACCGCTCCTGACACCGAAAAAAGTCATCCGCCTGACGGCAGCAGCCGTCAGGCGGATTTGCATAGGGGGGGAAGGATGTGAAAAGGTATTACTCGTTTGGGTGTGCATCACAGTAGTGATGATAGATATTCTCGATATACAGCGCAGCGTCGCGGCCGCGGCCCTCGGCGAGCATGGCAGTGATGCGCGTCTCCTGCTCGATGACCGTCTCCGGCCCCCAGAAGGTCACGCACCGCTCCCAGAGCACGCCGCTCACGTCCGCGAGGCTGTTCATGAGCAGCGGGAAGATGAGGTTGCCGCTCAGCTCGGTGATGGTCGTGTCAAACTTGCGCATCCACCGCGCGTAGGCAGCGATGCCCTCCCCCGCGGCGAAGGACGCGCGCAGCCCGTCGGTGATGGCGCGCAGCTGGTCAATATCGGCCGGCGTGCCGCGCTCGCCGAGCAGGATCATGGCGCCGCCCTCGATCGCGTCGCGCGCCTCAACGAGGGAGCTCTCGATGGCATGGTCGAACTGGCCGCCGTATTTCCCGAGGGCCATGAGCGTCTCAAAATTGCCGTGGCGGGCGTAGTCCTCGATGTAGTTGCCGCGGCGCGGCTCCATGCGCACGAAGCCCATGCGCTCGAGATCCTCGAGCCCGGTGTGTACCATCGAGCGGCTGATGTGCATCTGCTCGGACAGTTCGCGCTCCGACGGCAGCCGGTCGCCGACCCGGAGCTCACCGGAAAAGATCATGCCGATGACCTGATCGACGAACAGCTCCCGGAGCGTCGGGGCCTGAATCTGCTGAAATCCCATCAGACCTTCTCGTCGACCTTGCGGTGGTCGTAGAGCTTATCCAGCAGCGGGCGCACCAGAAAATAGATCGCCTTGTTATCGAGATTGAACCAGTAGATAAGCATGCTCCCCACCCAGACGCCGGCCGCGCCGAGGAGCAGCTTTGGCAGCAGTTTTTTCATCGTCATTTCCTCCTGTTTACCAGCCTTCGTAGTCGTCATACTGCAGCAGGGACGCATCGAGCGGCTCGGCCTGCATGACGGAGTACATGTAGTCGTTGACCTGCTGGCGGATGTCGGCACGGGAGATGGTGCGGTGGTCGAACATATCGTTCGAGACCACCATGAGCTTCGTCGTCCGCTCCTTCGCCTGATCAAGGATGACGCCCGTGAGACCGAGCGCGCCCTTGCAGGTGATGTCATCGTGCAGGATGACCATGTCGCAGTGGAATTTCTCCGCCTCGTCCCAGAACTCCACGAGATGCCGCCAGCCGCCGGTCAGGTGGCGGCGCATGACGCCGGTCTCGTAGTTGCGGGCGATGCCGTCGAGGATGGTTTCCTCGTCGGTCGTGTCGATGAGGACGTTGCCAGAAAACAGGTCCATGCCCGCGATCACCAAAATGCCCCAGCAGTTATACAGCCAGTTCGGGAACTGCAGCCAGTAGCACGGCGGACCGCCCCATGTGAGGGCGCGGTAGCGCGTCTTGGGGAAGCAGTTGGTCTTGTCTGCATACGCCTGCTCAAGGATGCGCATGACCTTTTTCTCGGTCTTCATGACCTCGGGATTCCGGCCGCCGGAGAACGCATAGTAAAAGGTGTGGAACAGCGCCGGAACTGCGAGCGCGGCGGCAGTGTAGGGCGAGGCCATGAAGCCCCACTTCTCCTGCTCGTTGCGCACCTCGTCGTTGTGCTTTTCCATGATGGCGCGGCAGGCGTCCCAGTCATAGGTCTCGCCCGTGTGCCGCTCGACAAAATCGATGATGCGGCGCAGTGACTCGCGGGCATACTTGCGCGTGTGCGGGTCGTCCCAGCGCATGGGGATGGCAGCCGGGAGCGTATCCACGTCGAGGTGGCGCTCGATGAGCTGGCTGTTCATGGTCGAGGAGTCACACGGGGCGTTATTGGAGATGCAGCAGGCGCCGATCTTCGGGAACTCATCGAGCAGCGCGACGCCGGCGGCATTGTTCGACAGGCGGCAGGAATCCGCCGGCAGGCCGACGCTCTCCATGGCGTCGATATAGTACGGGTTTGCACCCTGATCCATGTAGCACAGCAGCAGCCCCTGGAACGGCTCGAGCTGCGCGGGGCGCAGGTTCTTGAAGCCGGCGAGGATCTCCGGGCACATGGTCTGCTCGAGCACGACCTGCGTGCGGCCGAAGGCATTGTCACCGAAGCGGCGGTCGCCCATCATCATCTCGGCGATGGAGGTCGTCGAGCCCTTCATGATCGTGTTGAGGTACAGGCGCGCCACGCGCAGCGCCGGGCCGCGCAGGCCCTCAACGCAGCGATCGATCATGTTCAGCGCACCGAGGTATGAGCCCATCCAGCGGTAGGTCAGCATACCGCGCGCGATGCGCACCGGGCTCTTGGCCACAAAGCCGCCCATAATGCCGAGCACCTTGACCCACTCGACATAGTCGTACCAGGTATCCTTCAGACCGCGCCACTCGCGGTGCTTTGCAATATTGCTGCCGGGCAGAAAACGATTCCCGGCGCCTTTGACCTTCTTGTCCGCCATCACAGTTTCCCTCCCTGAATGTGCTTGATCTCGAGACTCTCCACAAACGCCTGAATGCGCGTGCGCAGCTGACCGGCGCCGGCGAGGGTGTACTCCTTCTCGATGCCGACGGTCGGGATGCCCAGCTCCTCCTGCAGGATGTGCACGCCGAGCACGCGCTCATAGCTCCAGAACTCGCAGAACTTCATCTGCTCGTAGAGCACGCCGTCGGCGCCGTATTCCCGGCATAGGTCGCGGATGTAGGTGCGGCGGCCGTCGGAGCGCTCCCGCTCCATGAAGCGCGGGCACTGGCTCGTGCGCAGATAGTGGCGGGCAACGGCGCGCAGCGGCGTCTCCCCGTCGAGAATTTCGATCTGCTCGCGGCCGGGCAGACTGCCGTAGCAGTAGCGGTCAGCCACGACCATCGCGCCGCAGTCCTCGATGAGCTTCGTGAACGCGGGGTCGTCGATCTCGCTGCCGGTCACGACCAGACGCACACGGAACCACGGCTGCGCGTCCGGCTTGCGGCGCTTGAGCTCGGAGAGCGTCTGCTTGAGGTACGGCAGGATGCGCTTGTGCGGGCACACCTGACTCACGAGCTGCAGCACGTGAAATTCATAGCCCGTGATGACGGGGTTCTCCGCCTTGCGCAGGTCGCCGATCTCGGTCATGACGCGGGAAATTTCGTTGTGGTCGCGGATCGCCGCACGGATCGCCTTATCGGAGATGTCAATACCGTAGGTCTCGTGCAGCGGCTCGAGCACGTGTACGCGCAGCTGCTCCTCATAGTGATCGACGGCGAAGTCCTCGTCCGAGAACGGCACGTCCATCATGCTCATGAAAAACTGCGGATTTTTCTCCTTCACAAGGCCGAGGATCTCAAAATGCTCGTGCCCGCGGTGCATCATCTGGCACGTCTCGGACGAGAGCAGCGCGTCGAGATAGTCATAACCGCCCTCAATGCCGCGCTCGAGGATGCTGCGGGTGTAAGAGCAGATCTTGCTCGACATGTAGTACGTGCCCACGTCGATGCTGCCGGTGTTCGGCGCACGCAGGCGGCTCGAGAAGCAGCCGGGCAGGTTCAGCAGCGTCTCCGGCACGAAATAGCAGGTGTAGCCCAGGGCGTGTTCCACCTCCGCCTTGGCCTGCTGTACCAGCTCGTTGTTGGCCTCCTGCAGCAGATTCTCAAAATAGATCAGATGCTTCAGGTCTTTCATGGTTTGCTTCCACCTCTCACAGTTCGTCGCGGGTCTCCGGTCTTACATCTGGTTCGACCAGAAGCCTTTTGAACCAAAGATAGCATAATTTTTGACAATGTGCAACTGGTTTTCGTCCACTGTCCCATTTTTTATCGCTTATCACAACGTATCTGGTCAGACCACGACCAGAGGCTGCCACAAACCGGACAGTTTTTGCACTTTTCCGAACAACGATTGACAAGGCAGGGCGTCAGATTATAATATGGTATGGTTTGCCTCACAACAACGCCAAAGGAGTTACACAATACATGAACAGAATCTACGTCACCGGCCACCGGAATCCGGACACGGACTCCATCGCGGCCGCCATTTCCTATGCCGCACTGCGCAACGCGCTCGGCAACCGGGATTACGTGGCCGCACATCTCGGCCACATCAGCGATGAGACGAAGCGTCTGCTCGATCGCTTCGGCTTTCAGGAGCCGGTCACGATCAGCAACGTACGCACACAGGTGCGCGATCTGGACTTTGACACGCCGCCGGCACTCAACTCCAGCGTCACGATGGACCGCGCCTGGCACATCATGCGCGACCAGGACATCTCCGCCATGCCCATCATCAACGAGGACGGCACGCTCTACGGTATGCTCTCCGCCGGCGATATCGCGGCCTACAGCATGCGCACGATCAGCGACCGGCACGTGGACGCGCTGCCGCTGTTCAACCTCCTGAGCGTCATCGAGGGACGCATCCTCAACGACGGTGCCGAGCAGGTCGACCGCGTGTCCGGCGTGGTGACGATCGCCCTGCCGCAGAGCTGCGACAACCTGCTCTTCTCCGACCCCGACAGCATCATTCTCTGCGGCAACCAGCCGGATATGATCCGCCGCGCGCTCGACATCGGCGTGCAGTGCATCATCCTCTGCCAGACCGACGTCGACCCCGCGTGGCTTGAAAACGCCGGCAAGACCTGCGTCATCTCTACCCCGCTCGATGCCAGCCGCGTGGCGCGGCTGGTGTATCAGGCGATCCCGATCTCCCGCCCGTGCAACACGGAGGATCTGGTCAGCTTCCACCTCGATGATTACATCGACGACGTGCGTGAGGTCGTGCTCGAGAGCCGCTACCGCTGCTACCCCGTGCTCGACGAGAACGAAAAGGTCGTCGGCACGCTCTCGCGCTATCACCTGCTGCGGCCGCGGCGCAAGCGCGTCGTGCTGGTCGACCACAACGAGATGGCGCAGGCCGTGCCCGGACTCGAGCAGGCCGAGATCCTCGAGATCATCGACCACCACCGTCTGGCCGACATTCAGACCACGCAGCCCATCCGCGTGCGCAACGAGCCCGTCGGCAGCACGACGACCATCATCACCAACATGTATCAGGAGCACGGCGTCATGCCGTCGCCGAACATGGCGGGTCTGATGGCGGGCGCGATCTTGTCCGACACGGTCATGTTCAAGTCTCCCACGTGCACGAAACGCGACATTGCCATGGCAGAGCGTCTGGCCCGCATCGCCAACGTCTCGCTCAAGGAACTGGGCAACCTGCTCTTTGCCGCCTCGAGCGCGGGCGACAAGTCGGCCGACGAGCTGTGCTTCACCGACTTCAAGGAGTTCCACATCGCCGACCACTATCTCGGCGTCGGTCAGGTCACGTCGCTCGACTCGGCCGCGGTGCTCGAGCGCAAGGACGAGCTGCTGGCCGTCATGGCCACGAAGCTCGAGCAGCAGCACTATGACATGATCGCACTCATGGTCACGGACGTGCTCCTGGAGGGCACGAACCTGCTCTACATCGGCAGTGACGACACGATCCGCTCTGCCTTCTCGGTCGAGCCGAAGGACAACGCCGTGTTCCTGCCCGGCGTGATGAGCCGCAAAAAGCAGATCATCCCCATGCTGACCGCCCTCTGGGGCTGAGGCCGCATATACAAAAAGAGTCCGCACAGGCAGTGCCTGTGCGGACTTTTTTTGATTCAATCCGTCATGCGCACGATGCGGTAATACGTGCGCGCCGTGAGCAGGTACACAAAGGTGTACAGCAGCGCAAAGACGCCGAACGTTCCGAGCGTGCACAGCAAAAACAGATGCACGTTTTGCAGCCCGAAGGCGAACACGATCTGCTTGATGAGCGGAAATGCGAACGCGATGTGGATCGCCGCCGTCACAAGCGGCAGGAAGAACATGAGCAGCACCTGCGTGCGGATGGTCGCCTTGACCTCCTTCGGCGTCATGCCGACCTGCTGCATGATGCGGAAGCGCCCGCGGTCGTCATAGCCCTCGGAGACCTGCTTGTAGTAGATGATGAGCACCGTCGCAAACAGGAACACGAACCCGAGGAAAAAGCCGAGGAACAAAAAGCCGCCGTACGTGCTGCGCAGCGTGGGATAGCCGTCGGCACGCATATCGGTCGTGTAATTCACGTTCGCCGCCTCGGCAGCGGACTCAAGCTCGGGGTCGCTGAGAAGCGCGTGCAGCGCGTCGAGCTGCTCGTCGTCCGTACCGGAGAGGTCGAACTGGTATGTGTAATTGAGCATGCTGCGGGTGCCGCCGTGCTCGTTAGTATAGGCGTTTTGCTGCGCGCGCAGCTCGAGCACGCTGTCGAGATCCGGCATGACCAGATACAGCGTGTGCTGACCCATGATGGAGCTGCCGCTGACGAGCAAGAAGCTATCGAGCTGCCGCAGCCGCAGCGTATCGCCGCCGAGCGTGAGCGTATCGCCAAAGGCTGCGCCGTCCGTCCATGCGAGCGCCTCGCCGGGTGCAAGCGTCACCTGCTCGCCGGTCAGGTCGGCATAGCCCTCCGTGTCCAGAACCATGACGGTGTATTCATCGGCGCTCGAACCGGTGAGCTGCTTGCTCGTGAGATCGAGCGCATCGCCGCTGCGCAGCGCGGAAAACCTGACGGTGCGATAGCCGTGCACGTTGCTCTGCGTGAGCCCCGTGCGCGTCATGGCATCATCCACCACCCGCAAAACCGGCGCGACGTCCGGCACTGTGTTCGTCCGGGGGTCGGTCATGAGCGTGAGCGTCATATCCTGCGGCCAGCGCACGTCGGCGTAGGCATCCACGCCCTTATACAGGCTCACCGTGGTCGAGACCGTCACGAGCACCATCGTCGAGAGGATGCAGATGCTCGCAAGGCCGGCCGCATTGCGGCTCATACGGTAGATGAGGCCGGAGACGGTGGCAAAGTGGCTGGTTTTATAGTAGTAGCGCCGGTTTTTCCGCAGCGCCTTGAGCACGACGACGCTCAGCGCGATAAACGTGAGATATGTGCCGATAATGACAAGGATGACTGCCGGGAAGAAATTCTGGATGGCATACAAGGCAACGTTTGTGCGCAGGGAAATGATATAGCCCGCAGCAAGGCACACCGCGCCGAGCAGTGCGAGGATCCACTTGCTGCGCGGCTCGCGCTCGCCCTCACTGCCGGCGCGCAGCAGCTGCACGGGGTTCGACAGATGGATGATGCGGATGGTATTGAGCAGCAGCAGCAAAAACAGCGCGCCGAAGAACACCACCGTATAGCCGATGCTCATCAGGCGGATGTTCAGCCCGAACGTGGCCTCCCCGCCGATGAGCCGCATGAGCACGAGCTGCAGGAGCTTGGAGAACACACCCGCCGCCACGAGGCCAAAAAACAGCGCCATGGCCGCCGTGTACAGCGACTCCCAGAAGAGCACGTAGGAGATGTGGCGCTTTTCCATGCCGAGGATGTTGTAGATGGCAAACTCGCGCTTGCGCTGCTTGGTGAAGGTGCTGTTCGTATAAAAGAGGATGATGGCGGAAAACAGCGCCATGATGAACACGCCGAAACCGAGCACCTGACTGACGCTGCCGCCGTGCTGCATCTGGCCGAGATAGGGATCGCTCGCGAGCGTGAGGATGATGCAAAACAGCGCCACGATCACGATGCAGGCCAGCAGATACGGCAGGTAGAACCGGCGGTTTTTCTTCAGATTCGTCGCCGCCAGACGCGGATAGAGATTACGCATGGCGCTCACCGCCCGTTGCCAGCATCGTGAGCGTATCGGAGATCTTCTGATAGAGCTGCTCATCCGAGCTCTCGCCGCGATAGATCTCGTGGAACACCTCGCCGTCCTTGATGAACAGCACGCGCGAGGCGTGGCTGGCCGCCTTGACCGAGTGCGTGACCATGAGGATGGTCTGACCGCCGCGGTTGATCTCCTCAAACAGGCGCAGCAGCTCATCCGTCGCACGAGAATCGAGCGCGCCGGTCGGCTCGTCGGCAAGCACGAGCTTCGGCTGCGTGATGAGCGCACGGGCGACGGCTACACGCTGCTTCTGTCCGCCGGAGAGCTCATACGGGAACTTCTGCAGCAGCTCCGCGATGCCGAGCTGCCGGGCGATGGGCGCGAGGCGCGCGGCCATCTCCGGATACGCCTTGCCTGCGAGCACGAGCGGCAGGAAGATGTTGTCCTGCACGGAAAACGTGTCGAGCAGGTTGAACTCCTGGAACACGAAGCCGAGCTGCGAGCGGCGAAACGCCGCGATCTCCCGCTCCGGGATCGTGCCCAGCGCCCGGCCGTCGAGCACGACCTCGCCGCCGGTGGGTTTGTCGAGCGCGGCAAGAATGTTGAGCAGCGTGGTCTTACCGCTGCCGCTCTCGCCCATGATGGCGACGTACTCGCCCTTCTCGACCATGAAATTCACATCGCTGAGCGCCTGCACCTTCGTGCCGCCGAAGCGTGTGGTGTAAATCTTCTGAACGTGACGAACTTCCAAAAACGACATAACCGTTACCTCCTGTGTAATGACAGGCTCAGTATAAACCGCCGGGAAAATGGCTGCCATACTTCCGGCTTACATTTTCCCGGCGGAAACTTACGATTCTGTAAGGCTCACTCGACCTCGAGCGCGTCCTGCTCGAGTCCGATGCGCACCGTCGTGCCCACGCCGGGCGTCGAGACGATGGTGATCGAGTGACCGAGCTTTGCAAGGATGCGCCGGCAGAGGTACAGCCCGATGCCGGTCGCGCGCTTATCTGTGCGGCCGTTGCTGCCGGTGTAGCCCTTTTCAAACACGCGCGGCAGATCCTCCGGCGCGATGCCGATGCCCGTGTCGCGGATGCAGAGCGTTTTCGGCGCCTCGAGCGTGATGGACACTGACCCGCTGCGGGTATACTTGAGCGCGTTGGAGAGCACCTGCTCGATGACGAACAGCAGCCACTTCTCGTCCGTGATGACGCTGACGTTCAGCGGCGTGTACTCCAGCCGCAGTTTGCGGCGGATGAACTGCGAGGCATACTTGCGCACCACCTGCCGGACGATATCGTCGAGCGCGTAGTTGCGGATGACATAGTCCGACGACGGGCTCTCGAGCCGCAGATAGCCGAGCACCATCTCCACATACTGCTCCACCCGGAACAGTTCAGCTTTCAGATTCTGATTCGTCTCGGTATCTTCCTGCTGGAGTAATACATTCATCACAGCAATCGGTGCCTTGATCTGATGCACCCAGGTTGCATAATAGTCCTCCATGTCCTGACCGGACTTCTCCCATCTGGCATGTTCTTTTCTTTGCTGTTGTTCTTCTTTTCTGATCAGCTCCTGATATCCTGACTCAATCCCATCTAGTGCCGCCGGAAGCGAATCCTCATAAGGTCCTTCTCCTTGCAGCAGATGTTCCAGCTTCTGCCCGGTTTTCTTATACCGCAAATATCCACAGAGAAGAAAAAGTAATCCAAATGCCAGACACAACACTGTCGGATAAACCGCTGCCTTCAGATTAATCTCTTCCAACACAAAAATCAGAAAAAAGATTCCCGCACACAGCAAACTCCACAGAAGCACAAAGCGGATTCTTTTCAAATATTGTAAAAACATTTTTACTCCTTCTCGATGATATATCCACCGCCGACTTTCGTCTTGATAAAGCCTTCCATTCCCGCTTTTTCCAGCTTTTTCCGAAGTCTTCCGACATTGACTGTCAATGTATTCTCTTCGATATAATTGTCTGTCTCCCACAGCTTTGTCATCAGCGTGTCTCTGCTGACCACGCGTCCTTTATTCTCCATCAATGTCTGTAAGATGCGAAATTCATTCTTTGTCAACTCAATCTTTTCTCCATTATAGGTCATTGTTGTATCATAGAGGTTCAGGATTGCTCCTCTATGTTCCAGCATCGGCACTTTTCCTGACAAATCATACGTTCTTCTCAGCAGAGCCTGAATCTTCGCTGTCAGTACACTTAAGTCAAATGGTTTTGCCACAAAGTCATCTCCGCCCATATTCATTGCCATGATAATATTCATATTATCCGCTGCTGAAGAGATAAAGATCACCGGCACGCTCGATATCTTACGGATCTCGCTGCACCAGTGGTATCCATTATAAAAAGGAAGCGTGATATCCAAAAGCACCAGATGTGGACCATACTCTGCAAATGTCTCAAGAACCTTTGCAAAATCTTCCACATAACGTGCTTCATTTCCCCACGCTCCCATCTCTTTTTTAATTGCCCCTGCCATCACAAGGTCATCTTCTATGATTAGAATCTTATACATTCTGCGGATTCCCCTTTCGCTCTTATCCACTACTATATATCATAGTATACAGTATTTCAAGAGCACACGGTCATACCGTATCCGGCGAGATAACCCGCTGGATATGGATTGCAAGAAATCCGATTTCTTCTTTTGCGACCGGCTGTTTCAGCTGTCTGGACATATAATCACACACTCTCTTCGCCGCCTCTCCGGTCCTTGGGTAATTCTGAAAAATGAAATCATTAAAGTCTGCATTCGTCCCTTCACCCTTACGGGTTCTCAGAATCATATAATACATATGACTCATCAGACGTGTACATCCAAGTGAACCGCTCTCCAGCTTCTGATCGAATTCCTGTTCAATCATGGCAATCCCTTCATTTACAATCCTGGTCGCATCCAGAGTCTGGGATACTGCCTCATCTGAAAGACCTGCATGGATATGTAGCGTAATGAATCCGACTTCATCCTCTGAGATTTCATATCCTGTCAGCTGCTGTATAATTTCCCGCCCTTTCAGGGCCACTTGATACTCCTCTCCAAACAACACACGGATATCCGGTGTAAATGGATTCGGAAGCTGGCGGTTCTCCTTCGCTCTCTTCGCTGCAAGCGCAATATGATCTGCCAACGGAAGCAGCATCTCATGATTGATCTTCTGAAACACGTTCTCTGCTTCTTCAATGATCTTTCCTGTTGCCTCAATAAACTCCGGACGGATTCCATTGACTGTTTTCAGAACAGACTCTTGCTTTCTTCTTGTGACAAGGGAATATACTTTGGCTCCGGGAAGTTTCTCGATCTGTTCTGTAGGTTTCTTTCCAAATCCCACACCATTTCCGAGAAGGATCATCTCCTTCCCTGTCTCAACATGATATACAAGAATCCCATTATTATTCAGAACTTTAATGACTCGATACATCCCCCCGGAGCCTCTCTTTCTTTCTCTTAATTCAAGCTTACGATTTCTGCTGTCTTCTCAAGCTTCTCTACTTTTCCGCTCTTAGACATTCTGATCTCTTCACCTTCCTGAAGACTTGTAAATACAACCATACATTCATCGGATTTTGCATGCTCTTGGATATATTTTATATCAAAACCTATCAGTTTGTCACCCTTTTTTACTCGATCTCCGTCATTTACAAAAGTTTCGAATCCTTTTCCATCCAGATTTACAGTATCCACGCCAATGTGAAGCAGATATTCGGTTCCGTCATCACTAGTCAGACCAACTGCATGTTTTGATGGGAAGATAAAAGATACCGTTGCATCTTCAGGCGCATAAGCCATTCCCTCTTCCGGGCGAACCAGATAACCGTCTCCCATCATTTTCCCTGCAAATGCTTCGTCACACGCTTCTTCGATCGGTGCTACTACTCCTGTGAATGGAGAGCAAAGCTCTTTCTTTACAGTTCCGGCTGCAACAGTTTTGTTCTCATCTTTCTTCGCTTCATCTTTTGTTTCTGCACATTTATTCGTTTCTTCTGCGCTGTTTTCGTTTTTTTCCGGAAGATATTCCACATTCGGAGCTTTCTCTAGATAATCTTCCAGATTGGATTTAATCACAGAAACAGCCGGTCCGTAGATTACCTGGATTCCCTGTCCTTTTCTTACGATTCCGGATGGGGATGTCATTCTTAAGACATCTTCATTTACCAGTTCCGGCTTTACTACCGTACAACGAAGTCTTGTCGCACAACAGTCTACATCAGAAATGTTTTTCTTTCCACCAAGTCCTCTTGTAATCAGTGCGCTCTTCTGATCTTCCGGTGTCATTTCATTTTCAGAACCTGCATCATTTCCATCTACTTTTGCTTTATAATCAGCTTTTGTGTACAATTTAGTTTCTGCATCATCATCTTCTCTTCCCGGTGTCTTCAGATTCAGCTTCAGAATCAACGTACGGAAGATGATGTAATATAAGAAGAAATAAATAATTCCTACCGGGATGATTCTGATCCAGCTTGTCTTAGCATTTCCCTGAAGGATACCGAAAAGGAACAGATCAATAAATCCACCGGAAAATGTAAGTCCTACTGCAATATTTAACATATGCGCGATCATATAAGCAGATCCGGCAAGGATCACCTGTACCGCAAAAAGGATCGGTGCTACAAACAGGAATGAGAACTCCAGTGGCTCTGTGATTCCGGTCATCATACATGCAAGTGCTGCAGAA
>ERZ834859.411-NODE-411-length-60420-cov-5.786615_pt1 | contig 60420 bp, 48 predicted proteins | sample MGYA00519947_ERZ834859 | MGnify/ENA primary metagenome ERZ834859 (study PRJEB31850, sample SAMEA3708763) | human gut metagenome | biome: human gut; feature: human-associated habitat; material: faeces | place: China | collected 2014 ...
TCGCGACCCTAACCTTGGCAAGGTTATGCTCTACCAACTGAGCTATTTCCGCGTTACGGGTGCAAATGTAGAAACTTTTACAATACCTTCCAAACATTTCACCCGTTTTTCTTTTATAAATATTACATTATCGTCCTAATAAAGACTTCTCTGCACACATTACCGTATCGAAGCCAAATCCGGACACAACTTCATTCATCAAGGCTTCAATCTTGTCGTTACACAAATTGCCGATACTTCCGGCATGGGTATGATGCACCTGCTTGTTGTGTGTAAACTTACCAGCCTCAATATCCAATCCTACCTTCTTATAAGCATCGCGGAAAGGCATTCCTTCGGCAGCCAGACGGTTGACCTCTTCTACACTGAAAATATACAGATACTTGTCATCGTCCAATATGTGTTCGTTCACCTTTATCTTATCCATGATGTAAGTAGCCATTCGCAAGCAGTCGTTCAACTCTTCGAAAGCCGGCAAGAACACTTCCTTGATAATCTGAAGGTCACGGAAGTATCCCGAAGGAAGATTATTCATAATCAGCATAATCTGCTGTGGCAATCCCTGGATTTTATTGCATTTGGCACGAGTCAACTCAAATACATCCGGGTTTTTCTTATGAGGCATGATACTGGAGCCGGTAGTACATTCGTCCGGCAACTTCACAAAACCGAAGTTCTGGCTGCTGAACATGCAGGCATCGAAAGCCAGCTTAGACAATGTGCCGGCAATAGAAGCCAGCGCAAAGGCTACATTTCTTTCCATCTTTCCACGTCCCATCTGCGCATACACTACATTATAGTTCATGGAATCGAATCCCAGCAGACGAGTTGTCATCTCACGGTCGAGCGGGAAAGAAGAACCATATCCGGCTGCCGAACCCAACGGGTTACGGTTACACATCTTATAAGCAGCCTGCAAGAACATCATATCATCTACCAGACTCTCTGCATACGCACCAAACCACAAGCCAAAAGAAGAAGGCATGGCAATCTGCAAATGTGTATATCCCGGCATCAATACATCTTTATAGCGGTTGCTCTGCGCAATCAGCACACGGAACAAATCCTCCACCGCTTCGGCTACCCCTCTCAACTGCTCACGGGTAAACAACTTCAAGTCGAGCAAAACCTGATCGTTGCGCGAACGTCCACTATGGATTTTCTTTCCTACATCTCCCAGTTTACGGGTCAGCATCAATTCCACCTGAGAATGAACATCTTCTATACCATCCTCTATCACAAACTCTCCTCTTTCTGCAGAAGCATAAATCGCTTTCAGTTCTTCCAGCAACACCTTCAGTTCTTCTGCTGTCAGCAAGCCTATACTCTCAAGCATGGTAATATGAGCCATCGAGCCCAATACATCATGCTTAGCCAGATAAATATCCAGTTCACGGTCGCGCCCTACTGTAAAGCGGTCGATTTCGGCATTTACCTGCACATTTTTTTCCCAAAGTTTCTGAGCCATAATCAAACTATTAATAAGGTATCATAGCCAGCATGTCTGCCAGTTTATCCACTCCTTCTTTCAGCGGTTTGGATACCATTGCTTTCATAAACATATTCACTTCTGCCCCAATTGTCACTCTCATTTTCGCTTCCACATCGGTAACCGGCAGAATCTGTATCCACAAGTTCAAAGGAATGGGTGTCTTGTCTCCTTCAAATTTAATACACTTCATTGGTTCACGCTCCACGATACGCAACGTCAGACTAATGCCCTGCACCTTCAGTGTAAGCGAATCCTGGTCGAACGACATATCTTCCAGTTTTCCTTCCAACTTGTCTTTCAGCAAATCCAAACGTTCACGTACAGAAGCCAGATTATTCAAATCGGCCAATTTTGTATATACTCGTTCCTGGCTATAAGGAACATGCTTTACTTCACTTTCAAACTTTACCATAACAATTAAAAAAAAGAACACGGATTGCAAGGACAAACACGGTTCATTCTCCAAACCGTGAGCTCCGTGTAATCCGTGCCTCTATTATTTAATAAGAAAAACTTTACTTATTTTCCTGTCCAGTGAGAAGGATCTTCTCTCCAAGCCTGTAATACCGGAATATCTTCTTCGTTGATATAATCAGTTTTCAATGCTGCATCCAATACTGCATTGTAGTTAGTCAGTGTAACCAATTCTACTTTTGCATGTTTAAATGCTTCTACAGAAACATCGAAACCATAAGTAAATGAAGCAACCATACCAATCACTTCGCAACCGTCGCGACGGATAGCTTCAACAGCCTTCAAGCTGCTTCCACCTGTAGAAATCAAGTCTTCTACTACTACAACTTTCATACCCGGACGCAATTCGCCTTCGATTAAGTTTTCCAATCCATGATCCTTTGGACTTGAACGAACGTAAACGAACGGAAGGTTTAATTCTTCGGCAACCAATGCTCCCTGTGCGATAGCTCCTGTAGCTACACCCGCAATGGCATCCACCTCTCCGAATTTTTCAAGAATCACACGACAAATCTCCAACTTAACAAAGTTACGTAGAGCAGGATAAGACAAAGTCTTACGGTTGTCACAGTAAATAGGAGACTTCCAACCTGATGCCCAAGTAAACGGATTTGCTGGCTGAATCTTAACAGCTTTTACCTTCAGTAACTTTTCTGCGAATAATCTTTCCAAAGCTTTCATAATTAGCAATTATCTAATAAACATTTCTGCAAAATTATGGAAATACATTGGTATAAGAAAATAATGAATCATTATTTTTATGAAAAAATTATCAGACGATTCTATTTAGCCCAGGCAAGCGTAACGACACTAATCCGTATCCCCTCTACCTGCGCCAAAGCATCGGCACAGGAAATCAGAGTGGCTCCTGTAGTGAGTACGTCATCAACAATCATTACATGAGTATGACTTAACGATTGTGCAGCACCGGTAGCCCGAAAAAGTTGTGATACATTCTGCCATCGTTCGAACCCGCTCTTGTGTGTCTGGCTTTCATTGTTATGAATACGGCATACCGCTTCTGTACAAAGTGGAATATGAGTATACATGGAAATGCCTTGAGCCAGCAGTTCGCTCTGATTATATCCTCTTCTTTTCTTACGCGACGGATGCAAAGGAACGGGAAGCAGATAATCTACACCGTCGAAGAATCCTGACGGTTTCAGTTCTTCCGCCATCAGCCTCCCCATTTGCAAGCAAAGCTTTTTGCGGCCCTTATATTTCATCCCATACAGAATCTGTGCTACATGACCGTCTTTCTTATAAAAGAACAAAGAGGTAGCCCGTTCTACCGGGAAGCGTCCCCAAAAGCAACGTTCCATTTCATTGCCGGATGTATTCCCCAGTCCTGTATAAGGAAGGCCGGATATACAAGATACACACAAGGCCTTCTCTCCTGCCAGCAACGGTCTGCCGCAAGTTACACAAAAACGAGGAAAGAAAAAGTCTTTCCAGTCAGTCCAGAAACTCATCCGTTTGTCTGATATAACGTAACACTTCGTCCATCGCAAATCCGCGGCTCACCGCAAAACGAATCAGTTTTGAATTCCGTTCATAGTCGCTTCCGGCTTTCAAGCCTCTGGCTTTCTGCGCCAGCAACGATTTCAGCACATTGTTGTACTCTTCTTCGTCAATTTCTTCCAGCCCGGCCTCTATATCCTCAGAAGGAAGTTGCTTCATGCGCAAGGCCTGTACAATCTTCATCCTTCCCCACTGATTGAAGCGATACTTATCGCGCACAAAAGCCCGACAAAAACGGGAGGTATCCAGAAAGCGGTCTTTTGCCAAACCGGAAAGAATCCGTTCCGCCACTTCCGGCTCTGCGCCCCACTGACGCAACTTTTCCCTTACCTCTGCCGGACAATGCTCTGATTTTGAGCAATAGGCTTCGGCCTTATATTTCAGTTCTGCTTCCGTATATTCTTTCATAAAATGGTTTTAACAGCCTTAATCATACGGTCGTTGCCAGACAAATCTTTTCTCAGTTCAATTTGCCCATACCCCATCTTCTGCAGCAATGCCACAGTTTCCGGGCCGTATGCACGGTTTATTTCATAATATAAAGTTCCTCCTTCGCACAATATCTGCTGTCCGATTTCCGCTATCCGCCGGTAAAACAGCAAAGGATCGGTATCGGGCACAAAAAGAGCAAGTTCCGGTTCCCAGTCGAGCACATTACGCTCCATCTCCGCCCGCTCACTCTCCGTAATGTAAGGAGGATTACTGACCAATACATCCACCTGCACCGAAGGAATATCAGCAGACAACACATCGACTCTTTCCAGCAAAACACGGGCTTTATTCTTGTCTGCATTCCGTGCAGCTACCTGCAAGGCCTTTTCCGAAACATCCCACGAAGTAACCTGTACCTCCGGCAGACGGTTTGCCAAAGCAATCGGAATGCATCCGCTTCCTGTTCCGATATCCAAGATACGGACTCCCCCACGGGGATAGTCCGCAGCAATCCAGTCTATCAGTTCCGCAGTTTCAGGACGTGGAATCAGTACATCGGGCGTTACTTCCAGACACAGACCGGCAAACGAAACCTCACCGATGATATACTGCAACGGTTCATAACGTTTCAAACGCTCCAGAATCTCCTCCAGTTTTCTCCGGTTATCCTCCGGAAAATTCATATCTTTGCCTGTATAAAGTTCTGTCACCGAGAATTGGAATAACTCAGTCAATATCCATTTCGCCAAAGCAGAAGTCTCTGTGTCGGGATAAATTCCAGACAATGTATTTTTTATATATGTGTAAATAGGATGCATAATATGCAAATTTAAAAATAAAATACAAGATGATGACAAAAGACGAAAAATATATCAGCCGCTGTATACAGCTTGCACGAAACGGATTGTGCAATGCAGCTCCTAATCCCATGGTAGGAGCCGTCATCGTGTACAAAGACCGTATCATTGGAGAAGGATACCATATCCGCTGCGGAGAAGCTCACGCCGAAGTCAATGCCATCCGCTCGGTAAAAGACGAAGCGTTACTCAAAGAATCGACCATCTATGTCAGTCTGGAACCTTGTTCACACTACGGCAAGACACCACCATGTGCCGACCTGATTATCAGTAAAGGTATCCCTCGGGTAGTGATTGGCTGCGTAGACCCTTTCTCGCTGGTAGCAGGCAGAGGAATACGTAAATTACAGGATGCAGGAATTCAGGTTACAGTAGGGGTCTTAGAAAAAGAATGCCAGGAACTCATCAGACGTTTCATCACTTTCAATACTCGAAAACGTCCTTATATCACACTAAAATGGGCACAGTCGAGCGATGGGTTTATCGACATTCTTCGTGAAGGAGGCAGCCCGGTAGTTCTATCTACTCCACTCACGTCCATGTACGTACATAAACAGCGTGCAGAGCATAAGGCTATTCTTGTAGGAAGGAAAACGGCTTTACTCGACAATCCGTCACTGACAACACGCCATTGGTACGGAAAAAATCCGCTTCGTCTTGTAATCGACAAAGAATTAACCCTTCCTTCTTCGCTGAAACTGTTCGACGGTTCGGTTCCCACCTGTGTCTTTACCAATCGTGAAAAAGAGTCTACAGACGCTATCCGCTACATCCGGCTGGATTTTAACCGGTCCATTATTCCCCAGATAGCCGATTATCTGTACGGACAGAAAATCCAGTCGCTGCTGGTCGAAGGAGGAAGTCGGCTCTTACAAAGTTTTATCGACAGTGGATATTGGGACGAAATCTATGTGGAACATTCCCGTACTTCTCTGCAACAAGGTGTAAAGGCCCCTCTTATTCCAGCTGGAATACAGGCTACTTACTTCGAACGGGGCGGAGTTACCACCGCACATTATATCCCAAAAGAAAACAGTTTATAATCAGATAAATATATTTAAAATACAAATTCTTTTCTTCATCCGGCGTCGTCGGCCGAACAGCCGGCGGTGCCGGATATAAAAACGACATCGCCGAATGACCGTCCGACGACGTCGGTTAAAAGTCCTTACTTATCCCATCTACCTGTGTATCCAGTCTCATTCCATCATACATCCATAAGTTTCCATTACATTCTATTGCGGATAAAATCTTCTGAATGGCAGATAAAAAAGGCACGTTTATCCATAATTTTATATAAAACTTGACACAAAAGTGGTGATTCGAAAAAAAACTTTCTACTTTTGCAACTTGTAATAATAGAAATCATTTGCAAATGAAAATAAAGTTTTTACCAGCCCTCGTCGGCTTGTTTTTAACAGCTTCTACATTTACCTCGTGTCTGGATACTGAGGTAACAGAAATAACATACAGTTCCGATTCCAGTATCAAATCGTTTTCACTGGGCACGCTGAAAATAAAAGTTCTGGGAAACAGTAGCCATGGTATCGCCGATTCTGCTTATATCGATACCATGAGTATGGGAGATTATCCTTTCACCATTGACCAGATTAATAGAACAATCGAAAATAAAGACTCGCTGCCGGTTGGAACAGACATTTCAAAAGTTATTACCAAAATAACAGCAGACAGCAATTATATTTTATACGGGAAAAAGACATCGGCTGATGGTGAACCGACCGATACCTTATGGACCAGTACCGACTCTATTGACTTCTCATTCGGTCCGCTTCAATTCCAGGTGACTGCATACGATTTATCAAAAGGTCGTCCCTATACAGTTAAAATCAATGTACACACCCAGGATCCGGATTCATTGATTTGGCACTCTGTATACGATACACATACATTCACTACCGACCTGACAGAACAGAAAGCCATCTACAAAGACAATAAGATTTATGTATTTGGTATAGCCAACGGAGCTCCAACACTTCAGTACACTACAATCAGCTACAACAGCGACTTCTCGGGTGCTGTTCCGGGCGCATGGAAAGAAATGGAAACTCCGCTTCCTCAAAATACAGATCCTTATTCTGCCACTTTATGGAATAATGAAATCTATTTCCTTGCACAAAGCAAATTGTACAAATTGACAACAAATGGCTATGAAGAAATTCAGGTTGCAAATGCCACTGAAGGTTTTTCACAACTGATTTCCGGCCATAATACCACTTTATATGCCCGCAAAGCCAACACCGAAAAGACCTTTACCAGCCTGACTGTAAGCAATGGAGCTTATTCTTGCACAGACGACGGCGATGGCTCTGCACCGATTATATTCCCTGCAACTGCACAACCGTTTTCTGCTGTCACAGTACCCGCATCACACAATAATACACTCTATCGTACGATAGTAATGAGTAGCGGAGAAACGGCTAGCGAAAAAACCGGTATTGTATGCAGCCGTCTGTCGAGTGATAACTCATGGATAACCTATACACAGCCAGATACATTGAGTTGTCCTAATATCACCAACCCAACTATGATTTATTACAATAAAAAACTATATGCTTTTGGTGGTGCATCAAAGGCATCCGACGGTACTCATGAAGCATTTGCATTACTCTACAGTTCAACAGACAACGGATTAAGCTGGGATAACATTGCTATCCATGAAACGTTTGCCAAACCGACAGAGGATGACAAGACCTTCACTGAAAGATATGCAGAAACTCAAAGCTACTCTTGTACTGTAGATGAGCATAATTTCATCTGGATTATCTGGGGCGACGGCTCAATGAGCAGAGGACGAATCAATCATTTGGGCTTTGCACCAAAATGGTAAACTATCAACCTTGAACTTATACGCTATGTCATATAAAGAACAAATAGACAGGACACGGATTCCGGCACACATTGCCATCATCATGGATGGAAACGGACGCTGGGCTAAACAACGGGGAGAAATACGTACCGTTGGACACCAGGCAGGAGCGGAAACCGTACACGTCATTACCGAAGAAGCAGCGAAACTGGGTGTGAAATATCTCACTCTGTACACTTTTTCTACCGAGAACTGGAATCGTCCGGCAGAGGAAGTGTCTGCATTGATGAATCTGCTTATGGACTCTCTTGAAGAGGAAACGTTCATGAAAAACAACATCCGCTTCCGTATCATAGGCGACACAGATAAACTCCCGGCCAACGTGTTGGAACGTCTTAACCATTGCATACAGCGAACATCCGGTAATACGGGGATGTGTCTCACATTGGCCTTAAGCTATTCTTCAAAATGGGAACTGACTGAAGCTGTAAAAAACATAGCCCGGAAAGTAGCAAATAAAGAACTGGATATCAACAGCATTACCGACCGAACTATAGACGAGCATTTGGCAACAAACTATATGCCAGATCCGGAACTGCTGATACGTACAGGTGGAGAAATCCGACTCAGCAACTATCTGCTTTGGCAATGTGCCTACTCGGAATTGTATTTCTGTGATACATTCTGGCCGGATTTCAAAGCTGAAGAGTTATATAAAGCTATTTGTGATTATCAAAGAAGAGAACGCCGATTTGGCAAAACAAGTGAACAAATATTAAAGTAAAGATGCGATACTGTTTTTCCCTCATCCTATTGACTCTGACAAGTGTATTCTGTTTTACCACAAACGGATATGCACAGGAGAATAATACAACGACTAACAGCGATACTCCGGTTATTCTGTATAACGGAACTCCGAAAAAATACGAAATAGCCGATATCAAAGTGGATGGTATTAAGAATTACGAAGACTATGTCCTGATTGGCATATCTGGTTTAGCTGTAGGACAAACGATTACTGTGCCCGGAGACGACATTACCAGTGCCGTAAAACGATACTGGCGTCACGGCTTGTTCTCCGACGTGAAAATTGTAGCAGACAAGATTGAAGGAAATAAGATTTATTTGCGCATTCAGCTGACTCAACGTCCGCGAATCACCGATATCGCTTTTCATGGAGTGAAAAAGAGCGAACGTGAAGATTTACAGCAGAAACTGGGAAACATGGTTAAGGGTATGCAGATTACTCCGAACATGATAGACCGTGCCAAAATCATTATCAAGAAACATTTCGACGAAAAGGGATTTAAAAATGCAGAAGTCAACATTATAGAACGTGAGGATACTGCAAATAAAGAACAAGTTTACGTAGATGTAAATATCGACAAGAAAGCCAAAGTAAAGGTACATAAGATTACCATCGAGGGAAACTCTGTGCTGAGCGATAAAAAGCTGAAACGTGTGATGAAGAAAACCAACGAAAAAGGTAAACTCATCAACTTGTTCCGCACCAAGAAATTCATTGAAGAAAAATACGAAGAAGATAAACAGAAAATTATCGAAAAATATAACGAGTTGGGATATCGTGACGCCCAAATCGTAGAAGACAGTGTATCTGTTTATGATGAAAAGACGGTTGATGTATACATGAAAATCGAAGAAGGTACAAAATACTACCTGAGAAACATTACCTGGGTAGGTAATACGGTGTATCCTTCGGACTTGCTGAGCCAACAGCTCCGCATGAAACATGGTGATGTATATAACCAGAAATTACTGAATGAACGTATCAACAGTGATGAAGATGCTATCGGCAACAACTACTACAACCGCGGATATGTCTTCTTCCACCTTGATCCGGTAGAAGTAAATATCAACAACGACTCTATCGACTTGGAAATGCGTATTGTAGAAGGTCCGCAGGCTACAATCAAACATGTGCGTATCAATGGTAACGACCGTTTGTACGAAAATATTGTACGCCGTGAGCTGCGTGTGCGTCCGGGAGACCTCTTCAGTAAAGAGGCTATCGAACGTTCTTACCGTGAAATTGCTCAGATGGGACACTTTAACCCTGAAAATATAGACCCGGGAATCAAGCCTAATCCGGAAGACGGAACAGTAGACCTCAACTGGAAACTGGAATCGAAAGCCAATGACCAGGTAGAGTTCTCGGCAGGTTGGGGACAGACTGGTGTTATCGGTAAACTGAGTTTGAAATTTACCAACTTCTCATTTGCCAACTTATTCCGCAAGAATGATAACTACCGCGGATTCCTGCCACAGGGTGACGGACAGACTTTAACCATCAGCGGGCAGACCAACGGTCAGTACTATCAGTCGTATAGTGTATCGTTCTTCGACCCTTGGTTTGGAGGAAAACGCCCGACGTCATTCTCTGTATCGGCATTCTACTCTATACAGACCGACGTCAGCAGCCAGTATTATAACTCGGCTTATATGAACAACTATTATAACTATCTGTACGGCTACGGCAATATGTACGGTGGATATTACAATAACTACGAATCTTACTACGACCCGGACAAGTCTATCAAGATGTTTGGTGTTTCCGTAGGATGGGGTAAGCGTCTGAGATGGCCGGATGACTACTTTACACTGTCTGCCGAGCTGTCTTACCAACGCTTTATGCTGAAAGACTGGAGCTATCTGTACATTATGTTAAACAACGGTCAGTACATGAATACCGGTAACTGTAATAGCTTAAGCCTGAACCTGACCTTGGCACGTAACTCTACCGACAATCCTATTTTCCCACGTTATGGTTCCGAGTTCAGTGCTTCACTGCAAATTACTCCTCCGTATTCTTTATTTAGCAATAAAGATTATTCCACATACGGAAAGGACAATTACGAAGACGCAGCCAGCATGTATAAATGGATTGAATATCACAAATGGAAATTTAAAGCCAAGACCTATACAGCGCTGATGGATATCCAGAAATGTCCGGTAATCATGACACGTACCGAATTTGGTATTTTGGGTCACTTCAACAAATACAAACGTTCTCCGTTTGAAACATTCTATGTAGGTGGTGACGGTATGACAGGATACAGTTACAACTACGCTTCGGAAACGATTGCATTGCGTGGTTACGAAAATGGAGCCCTGACTCCTTACGGAAGTGAAGGTTACGCTTATATTCGTTTGGGTGCAGAATTGCGCTACCCGCTGATGCTTGAAAACTCAACCAGTATCTATGCACTGGGCTTCGTAGAAGCAGGTAATGCATGGACAGAAGTTGGAAAATTCAATCCATTCAGTTTGAAACGCTCTGCCGGTGTCGGTGTACGTATCTTCCTCCCGATGATTGGTATGATGGGTATTGACTGGGCATACGGATTTGATAAGATTAACGGTTCGACACAGTATGGTGGAAGCCAGTTCCACTTCATTATCGGACAAGAATTCTAAAATATTCAGAGAATGAAGAATCAAGAATGGGGAATAGATTGAACAGACTGTTTCTTTCATTTTTAATTCTTCATTCTTTTTTTCTTAACCCTTAATTATATTTGGCCTATGAAAAGATTTATTCTATCTACCGTGTTATTTATAGCTTGTATGATGACAGCAAATGCACAACGCTTTGCCTTGATTGATATGGAGTATATCTTGAAACAGATTCCGGCTTACGAACAGGCTAACCAACAATTGGAAGTTCTTTCCAAACAGTATCAAAGCGAAATAGAAGCCAAGACAGCAGAAGCAAAGAAACTTTATGAAAGCTACCAGAAAGATGCAGAATCGCTGACTGCGGCACAAAAAACTGCCAGAGAAGAAGCAATTGTAGGAAAAGAAAAAGAAGCGGCCGAATTGCGTAAGAATTATTTTGGACCGGAAGGTACCATCATGAAAAAACGTCAGGAACTGATTACTCCTATTCAGGATGCTATCTACAATGCCGTAAAAGAAGTAGCCACTCAGGTTGGATACGATGTTGTATTGGACCGGGCATCGGCACAAAGCATGATATTTGCTTCTCCGCGCATTGATATCAGTAATGAAATTCTTTCGAAATTAGGATATTCAAATTAATTTTATACATTTGCACAATCGTAAACAAGAATAATTATAAACAAATATAGAAACTAAGAATTATGTTGAAGAAAATTGCTTTTTTACTTTTACTCATCGCTCCGATGAGTGTCTTCGCACAGAAGTTTGCACACTTCAAGTCAATGGACATTATCCCTGTTATGCCAGAATATGCAAAAGCACAGACTGACATTCAGACTATGCAGAAACAGTACGAAGACGAAATAAAACGTGCTTCTGACGAGTTTAACAAAAAGTATGCAGAATATCAGCAGGAACAGAAATCACTGCCACAGAATATTCAGGAACGTCGTCAAAAAGAATTGCAGGAAATGTCTGAAAAAGGAATGCAGTTCCAGCAGGAAGCACAGCAGCAATTGCAAAAGGCTTATGGTGAAATGATGGAGCCTATCTACAAAAAAATGGAAGATGCTGTGAAAGCTGTAGGTGCTGCCGGCGGATATACTTATGTATTCGACTTGAACAGAACTGATATTCCTTATATCGATGAAACTGTATCAAAAGATGTAACTAATGACATCAAAACTAAATTGGGTATCAGCCTGACTGCTGTTCCGGCTACTCCGGCTGCTGCTCCGGTTCAGTAATATTAAGAAGACTATATTGTCATTCTGAACAATAGCGAAGAATCTCGTTGCACATAAAACGTGCTCTCTGTTCGAGGTTCTTCGCTATTCTTTATAACCTATCCAAAAAACTTCTCACCATGCATGTACAGACAGGACCTATCGGTGTATTCGACTCCGGCTATGGAGGACTGACTATTCTCAACAAGTTCAGAGAACTGCTTCCGGAATATAATTATATCTATTTGGGAGATAATGCACGTACGCCATACGGTACACGTTCTTTTGAGGTGGTATACGAATTTACCCTGCAAGCTGTCAGAAAACTCTTCGAACTGGGATGTCCGCTTGTCATCCTCGCATGCAATACAGCTTCGGCAAAAGCGTTGAGAAGCATCCAGCAAAATGATCTTCCACATCTGGATGCAAGCCGAAGAGTACTGGGGGTTATACGACCTACAGCCGAGTGCATCGGTCAGCTGACCGAAAGCCGTCACGTAGGATTATTGGCTACCGCCGGTACAGTCAAGTCAGAATCTTATCCCCTTGAAATCCGCAAACTGTTTCCCGACATTCATGTTACGGGAGTTCCTTGTCCTATGTGGGTACCTTTGGTAGAAAATAATGAATTTGACCAAGAAGGAGCAGATTATTTTGTTCAAAAATATATCAATCAACTACTTGAAAAAGATCCGGATATTGACACTATTATCTTAGGATGTACGCATTATCCGCTACTTATGGACAAGATCAGAACCTTTACTCCTGCACATATCCGCCTTGTTGCACAAGGAGAATACGTCAGCCGAAGCCTGAAAGATTATCTGCATCGTCACCCGGAAATGAAAGAACGTTGCGCTACTGGAGGAAAATGTGAGTTTCTTACTACTGAATCTGTCGATAAATTTCAGGAATCAGCCTCGGTATTTCTACACGAACAGATTCATGTGCGCAGCATTTCTTTAGAGTAACAATATTCTTCTCTATTCTATCCTCTTTTATTGGTATATCTTTTTAGTCTATCTAGCCTCCTGTATTGCTCTATCTTTATTTGATTGTAACTATCACAAATATAAAATACCTATAATTAGGTATTGCTATCCCTTGGCAGTTACTTTACCTTTGCATTGTAATAATTACAAATTTATAATATAAAACATAGAGCTTATGACAACAATCATCAATTCAAGAATTCCAGAGTTTAAAGTACAGGCATATCATAACGGAAAGTTTGTTACAGTATCAAACGAAGATTTGAAAGGTAAATGGGCTATTTTCTTTTTCTACCCTGCTGACTTTACTTTCGTGTGTCCTACCGAACTGGTAGATATGGCAGAGAAATACGAGCAATTCAAAGCAATGGGAGTGGAAGTTTATTCTGTAAGCACTGATTCGCATTTTGTGCACAAAGCATGGCATGATGCATCTGAAAGCATCCGTAAAATTCAATATCCGATGCTAGCCGATCCTACCGGAGCCTTATCGCGCGCATTTGGCGTAATGATTGAAGAAGACGGTATGGCTTATCGCGGTACTTTCGTGGTAAATCCGGAAGGTTTGATTAAGTTAGTAGAAATACAAGATAACAGCATTGGCCGTAACGCGGACGAATTGTTGCGTAAAGTAGAAGCAGCTCAGTTTGTAGCAGCACACGACGGTGAAGTCTGCCCTGCTAAATGGAAGAAAGGAGCAGAAACTCTGAAGCCAAGTATCGACCTTGTTGGTAAAATCTAAACAGGAAAGGAGGAGTTATGTTGGATGCATCATTGAAAGAACAACTGAAAACTCTCTTCAGAGCACTGGAAGCCGACTATGTATTCGACATAAAAGTACGTGCGGGGCATGAGTCCCGCACGGATTTACTAGAATTATTAGAGGACACAGCTTCCTGCTCGGACAAACTCTCTTGCCGCATAGCAGAGGGAGAAAGTCTGGAATTTCACATTCTGAAAAATGGAGAGGACACCGGAGTCTGCTTCAAAGCAGTACCAGGCGGACACGAATTCAGTTCGCTGATTCTTGCGATACTTAATGCTGATGGGAAAGGCAAGAACCTTCCGGATATAGTAACACTTAATCGCTTAAAGCGATTGCAGGGAAATATCCAGCTGACTACATACATGTCGCTCAGCTGCACAAACTGTCCCGATGTAGTACAGGCACTCAATCTGATGGCACTGTTGAATCCTCAAATTAAACATACAGCTATTGACGGAGCTTTGTTTCCGGAAGAAAGCGATCGTCTTAAAATACAAGCAGTTCCCACCGTATTCCTCGGTAAAGAAAGACTGCATATTGGAAGAAGCTCTTTCGGCGAGCTGTTAGATAAACTGGAAGCCAACACAGAAACTACCGATATAAAAGATAGCACTCCTATTACCCGTCACTTCGATATATTGATAGCTGGTGGAGGTCCGGCCGGAGCATCAGCCGCTATCTATTCGGCACGAAAAGGATTGAAAGTTGCACTCATAGCGGGACAGATAGGAGGACAAGTTAATGAGACCGTAGGTATAGAAAACCTCATTTCAGTAGCATATACTACAGGAAAAGACTTAGCTGGTAATCTACGCAAACATTTGGAGGAATATCATATCGACATTTATGATAACCGTAAAATTGAAGAATGTATAGTAGAAGGAAACGAAAAAATACTTCGTACTAAAGGTGGTGAAGAGTTTCGTGCACCGTCTCTGATTATTGCAACCGGAGCATCGTGGAGAAAACTGAACGTACCGGGAGAGACTGAATATATCGGACGGGGAGTTGCATTCTGTCCGCATTGTGACGGACCATTTTATAAAGGCAAGAAAGTAGCAGTAATCGGAGGAGGAAACTCGGGAGTAGAAGCAGCTATCGATTTGGCAGGAATCTGTTCGGAAGTAACAGTTATTGAATTTATGGATAACCTGAAGGCAGATACCGTCCTTCAACATAAACTGCGTACACTTTCCAATGTAAAAGTATTGACAAGTACACAAACCCTTGAAATGATAGGCGACGGAAATTCAATGAATGCATTAAGGCTGAAGAACCGGGAAAACGGTGAAGAAATGCAAATGCCATTCGATGGTGTCTTCATACAAATAGGGCTCTCTGCCAATAGCGAGTTGTTTAAAGAGATAGTGGAAGTAAACCGTGTCGGGGAGATTCTAACCGATCGTAACTGCCGCACGTCCGTGCCTGGTATTTATGCTGCCGGCGATGTCTCGGATGTGGCTTATAAACAGATTATCATCTCTATGGGAGAAGGTGCCAAAGCTGCTCTTTCGGCTTTTGAAGATAAAATAAGAAGTTAGTCTATGTATATATAAAGAATATAAAATTGTCATTCGGAATATAATAAGGAAGAGATTACTCGACTGCATTTCATTCCGAATGACACTCTTGTTTCTATGCAGCCTGTAATGCAGTGTTCATCACATATATCGATACAAGTTTTACTTCAACAATCGCTTGCTCAAGAAACGTACCGGATACCATACAGAAAGAAAACCTACGGCCAATACTGTAATGAAAATCACTATTACATCTGTCAGATGTACACTTACAGGATAGGCGTCTACCACAAAAGTTCCCGAACTTCCTAAGGCTATCAGGCCATATTTCTGCTGTAGCCAACATAAGAACAAACCTAATACTACACCAAGTGAAGCTCCGATAAAGGAAATCATACGACCTTCGAACAGGAAAATACGGACAATCTGATTATCATTGGCTCCTAAATTTCGTAATGTATTCACATCGTCCCGCTTGTCTATAATAAGCATCGATAATGAACCAATAACATTAAAACTAGCAATGACTAAAATAAAGGTAAGGAAGAGGTAAGAGATAAGCTTTTCTATTTCCATGATACGGAAAGTATCTGCCTGCTGCTCGTATCGGTCGGATACACAAAAGTCTTCTCCCAAAATCTGTTCTATTTTTTCTTTCACAGCATCTGTATCAGCCTCTGGCTTTAATTTCAAATTAATGGCACTGACTTCTGAAGTATACTGAAACAGGTCACGGGCAAATCTTAAGGAAGTAAGGATGTAAGAACCGTCATATTTTTCCTGATTGACAGCAAAGACCAGACCTGAAGAAAATAACTGTCCCGTAGAAAAAGCTGTAGACGGATTAGCTAAATTGACTTTAGCTCCTCGTTTAGGAGCATAGATTTCGAGAGGATCAAGAAAACGGATACTTGCCCCCAGAGTAGAAAGTAGTTGAATGCCGGGAATGGCATAGTCTGCCACTTCATCGTGAAGAATTAACTCTCCCCTTCCAAATAAAATACTGTCTATGGGGGTAAGACGATCAAAATTATCTTCTACACCCTTTAATACAGCCATTGTCTGCTTATCCTGATACTGCACCATAATATTATCTTCCAGAGATTCTGAGCACAATTCAACTTCCGGAAACTCTCGTATCTGCAATATTCTAGGATCTTGTCCATCGAAAACCTTTCCTTTTACAGCAGTTACTTTCAACTGCGGATCGAATGCCGTAAAGAAAGTAGCAACCAAATCTTGAAAGCCATTGAATACAGAAAGTGTACACACCAAAGCCAATGTAGCCAATGCGACTCCACACACCGAAATGGCAGAAATAACATTGATCGCATTATGCGATTTCTTTGAAAAAAGATATCTCTTGGCTATATAAAAAGGGAAGTTCATATTCTATTGAGGACAAATGATTAACAATCAAAAACAAACAATTGACCATTGATGTACAAAGTTCGCGTCTACTATTTGTCTGCTTCCTTTGTCTACATTCAGTGGCCAATTGTCAATTGTTTATTGTTTATTTCAATTATTACTTTTTCAGTAACTCATCAATATGTGCAGCATAATCCAACGAGTCATCCACAAAGAACTTCAACTCCGGAATGATACGTAATTGATGACGAACACGATTGCCCAACTCAAAACGAATGGACTTCATATTGTCATTGATATTCTTTACAATTTCCTCGCTACGCTCCGAAGGAAATATACTTAAATATACACGCGCATAACTCATATCCGGACTGATACGAACTACACTGACCGATACCAGTACTCCCGACATTGCCTTAGTCTGCAACAAGAATATTTCGCTCAATTCTTTCTGAATAAGACGAGCAATCTTATTTTGTCTGGTTGTTTCCATATCTATTACTTTTTACGTATGATAGTCAGCCCGTCACGCAAAGGGAGAATAACCTTCTCCACACGCGTATCAGCTGCTACTAAATCATTGAATTTCTTTATTCCGATGGTTTGCGTATCTGTGTGATGCGGTTCTTCGAGCACATGTCCATCCCACAACGTATTGTCGGCGATAATGTAACCTCCCGAATGCATCTTCTGCAGAATCATTTCATAATATTCTACATAAAAACGCTTGTTCCCATCTACAAATGCCATATCGAAGGTTATATCCATCCCTGGCACAATCTCCAGAGCATCGCCAATATAGAACTTTATCTTATCAGCATACGGAGAACCTTCCAGCCACGGACGAGTAAAATCCTCCTGTTCATCATTGATCTCGAAGGTATGGAGCATTGCTCCTTCCTCCAATCCTTCTGCCAGACAGAGAGCGGAATATCCGCTATAAGTACCTATCTCAAGTACTTGTTTCGGACGTATCATGCGCACAAACATTTTCAACATACGTCCCTGCAGATGCCCTGAAGCCATACGGGGACGCAATAATTTTACATGCGTCGCCCGATATAATGCTTTCAGATAATCTCCTTCTTCATCTATATGTTGAAGTATATACTCATCCAGAGCGTCCGTTTCTTTCATACAATTATTACTTAGAGGTAACGGTTACGGTTTGGCAACACGTATTCATCAGCGTTTTTCAACACATCACCTACCTGGTTAATTTCAAGGAATGATGTTTTTGTTCCAGCCTTACCACCACTCAAGTATGCTACCATGTCTGTTTCCGACAGCACACCATCGTTCAACAATTTACGGAGAGCTGTAAAGTAATACTCCTGACCATTTGCTTTTTCTGGCATATAAATAGCTTCCACACCGTAAGAAAGAGCCAAATGGCGCATAGTCTTTTCATTATAGCAAACAGCTAATACTGGATATTTTCCACGATAAGCAGCCAAACTACGTGCTGTCAAGCCACTGAAACTATCTGTAATAATTGCACGAATCGGCAATAAATTAGTAGCACGTACGGCTTGTTTTGCCAAGAATCCAGTTACATCTGCATTTTCCGGAGTCAGACGGATAGGAATATCATTTTCTTCCATCTTGTCTTTTTCTGCCTGTGCAGCAATCTTAGCCATTGTTTTAACAGCCTCTACCGGATATTTTCCATATGCAGTTTCACCACTCAACATCAAAGCATCGGTACGATAATAAATTGCATTGGCAATATCAGTAACTTCTGCACGAGTCGGACGAGGATTATTAATCATAGTGTGCAACATCTGAGTTGCTACAATAACCGGTTTTCTTGCCAAAATACATTTCTTAATCAACATACGCTGAATGCCCGGAATACGTTCTTGAGGAACTTCAATACCCAAGTCGCCACGAGCAACCATTACTCCGTCTGCTACTTCCAAAATTTCATCGATGTTGTCTACACCTTCTTGGTTTTCAATTTTGGCAATAATGCGAATGCCACTGTTGTGTTCATCCAAAATTTGGCGGATATCCAATACATCTTGTTTATTGCGGACAAAAGAGTGTGCAATATAATCAATATCCTTTTCTATTGCATACAATATGTTATTGCGGTCTTTTTCTGTTAAAGAGGGCAAGTTGATACGTACTCCCGGTACATTTACACTCTTACGGCTTCCCAATGTAGCATCATTGGTTACTTCACAGTACAAAGTATCTGCATCCTTTTCCTTCACTTCCAGTGCTAACTCTCCATCATCAATCAATACAGATGCACCCACTGAAAGATCCTGTACAAATTCTGGATAAGTTACAGCAATACACTCACGAGTTGTTTCCTGATCAGGCTTACCTACAATTTTTACTTTATCTCCGATTTTATAATCTATCGGCCCTTCTGCACTTGCAGTTGTACGCACTTCAGGACCTTTGGTATCCATCAAAATAGCGATACGGTTAGACACTTCACGAACGTTTGCTATTAGCTTCTCAAAGCCTTCACGATTCGCATGAGCTGTATTCATACGAACTACATTCATACCGGCATTGTAAAGGTCTCTGATAAAATCCACTTCACAACGCAAATCCGAAATGGACGCAACGATTTTAGTCTGTTTAAGCATCATATTATTTCTATATAAAATAGTTATTTATTTCTTTCTGTTAACAGGGCCTCTACCCCAAGTCGATAAGATTCCAAACCAAACCCACAAATAACTCCCTTGCACGCACAAGATATCATAGACTTATGCCTGAATTCTTCTCTAGCATGGACATTGGAAATATGTACCTCAATTACAGGAGCAGTAATAGCGCGAATAGCATCCTGCAAAGCGATGGAAGTATGCGTATAAGCACCTGCATTCAATATTATCCCATCACAGGAAAAACCGACCTCATGAAGCCGGTTAATCATCTCTCCCTCCACATTCGACTGATAATACCCTATCTCTATTTCCGGATACTTCACTTTAAGCTGCTGCAGATAATCTTCGAAAGAAACTGCACCGTAAATGGAAGGTTCTCTTTTGCCCAACAAGTTGATATTAGGGCCATTGATGATTTGTATGTTCATATCTGTTTTTCTCCTGAAGTTTTCATACATTTGTCGAGAAATTTGCGACAAATATACGAAAAAAGAATGAAATCTCACGAGAAAAATGAAAAGATAATAATAAAGTATAGACAATACTTAACCTTGGAAAAGTCGTTATCTGATAATACGATACAAGCTTACCTTACCGATCTAGATAAACTTTTTGCCTATTTGACACTGGAAAACATCCATTACGCAGATATTAAATTACACGATTTGGAGCAATTCGTAGCGGGATTACACGACATTGGTATACACCCTCGCTCGCAAGCACGTATTATTTCTGGCATTCGTTCCTTTTACCACTATTTACTTCTAGAAGACTATATTGCACAAGACCCTACCGAATTGTTGGATGCGCCACAAATAGGGAAACATTTGCCTGATGTACTGACTGTAGAAGAAATAGATCGTCTGATTGGCTCTATAGACCGAAGTACCCGGGAAGGACAACGCAACTGCGCCATTTTAGAAACTTTATATAGTTGTGGACTACGAGTCTCAGAATTATGCAACTTGAAACTATCTGATCTATATCTTAACGAAGGATTTATAAAAGTAGAAGGAAAAGGAAACAAGCAGCGATTAGTTCCAATTTCCCCCCGAGCTATCACCGAACTAAAAAACTACTTTATCAGCAGAGGAGAAGGTTTGATTAAACCAGAGTTTGAAGACTTCGTTTTCATAAGCCGGTTTGGGAAAAACATCTCTCGTATCATGGTTTTTCACATCATCAAAGAACTATCTAGTAGAATCGGTTTAACAAAAGAAATCAGCCCCCACACCTTCCGACATTCTTTTGCAACACATTTACTTGAAGGAGGAGCTAATCTTCGTGCCATACAGTGTATGCTGGGACATGAAAGTATTGGAACGACCGAAATTTACACACATATTGACCGAAGCAGACTCCGCCAAGAAATTATAGAACATCATCCCCGGAATAAGAAAAAATGACAAATAGAAGATTTTTCCGGCTTTTTTGATGGTTTTTCTTCACATTTGCTAAAAAAAACAGATATAAAAGTCAACAGATAAGGGAGTTTTTCTTATCTTTGCCCCAAATAAATTTGAGTAAACAAAGATATTATACAATATTTATAAACCTAATATTAAAAAATCATGATTAAGAAGTTGTATTTGCCTTTAGTGGCATTGTTAGTCTTTGCCCTTTCTTCATGTGGTAAGATGGGCGAATTGTCTGCTGACTACTTCACTACTAACCCAGAAGTTCTGGAAGCTGTGGGTGGTAAAGTTCCTGTTACTATTACAGGTAAATTCCCTGAAAAGTACTTCAAGAAAAACGCTACTGTTGAAGTTACTCCAGTTTTGAGATGGAATGGTGGCGAAGCAAAAGGACAGGCTGCAGTATTCCAGGGAGAAAAAGTTCAAGGTAATGACCAAACTATCGCTTACAAAGCTGGTGGTACTTACACAATGAAAGCTTCTTTCGACTATGTTCCAGAAATGGCGAAATCTGAATTGTTCTTGGATTTCAAGATCAAACAGGGAAAGAAAGAATACACTATTCCTTCTGTAAAAATTGCAGATGGTGTAATTGCTACATCTGAATTGCCTACAGTAGGTTCTGCTAACGCTGCTTTGGCTCCAGACGCATTCCAGCGTATCATTAAACAGGCTAAAGAAGCACAAATCATGTTCTTGATCCAGCAGGCTAACTTGCGTGCAAGCGAATTGAAATCTGAAGGTTTGAAAGACTTCCACAAACAGGTAGTAGCTGTAGCTGGTGACACTAAGAACTACAAACTGAATGATATCACAATCTCTGCTTACGCTTCTCCTGATGGTGGTGTGAAACTGAATACAGGTTTGGCTGAAGACCGTCAGAACAACACTGAAAAATACATGAAACAGCAGTTGAAGAAAGGTAAGATTGAAACTACTGTAGAAGCTAATTACACTGCTCAGGACTGGGAAGGTTTCCAGGAATTGGTTTCTAAATCAAGCATTCAGGACAAAGATTTGATCTTGCGTGTTCTTTCTATGTATCAGGATCCAGAACAGCGTGAAACTGAAATCAAAAACATCTCTTCTGTTTACAAAACTTTGGCTGACGAAATTCTGCCTCAGTTGCGTCGCGCTCGTTTGACTGCTAACTACGACGTTATCGGACGCAGCGATGAAGAAATCAACGAAGCATTTGATACTGATGCTAAAGTATTGAGCGTAGACGAATTATTGTACGCTGCAACTTTGACTCAGGACAAAGCTCGTCAGGAAGCTATTTACAAGAAAACTACAGAATTGTATCCTAGCGATTTTCGTGCATACAACAACTTGGGTATGATGGCTTACGCTGCAAACGACAAAGCAGCTGCTGAAAACTACTTCAAACAGGCTGCTAGCAAAAACGCTAATGCTCCTGAAGTAAACACTAACCTCGGTTTGTGCGAATTAGTAAAAGGTAATGTTGCTAACGCTGAAACTTACTTGAGCAAATCAACTGGTGCAAATACTGCAAACGAAGCTTTGGGTAACTTGTACATCAAACAAGGTCAGTATGACAAAGCTGTAGCTGCATTTGGTGACACTAAGACTAACTCAGCTGCTTTGGCTCAGATCTTGGCTAAAGATTACAACAAAGCTAAGAATACTTTGAACGCAGTGAAGAATGCAGATGCTTACACAGACTACTTGATGGCTGTTGTTGGTGCAAGAACAAACAATGCTGACTTGGTTAAATCAAGTATGGCAAAAGTAGCTCAGAAAGATGCTGCTTTGGCTGCAAAAGCTGCAGATGACCGTGAATTTGCTAAATATGCAAACGAAATCAAATAATCATTGATTCTCTCATAACACGGAAAGCCGGAATACTTCTGTATTCCGGCTTTTTTATTATATTCTTCAAAAATAAGAGCAATTTATCATGCTTGATATCTGTTATTTATGTATTTTCGCAAGAAAGAACAAGAAATATGAAAATTCATACTCCTCCACAATTGATCTTATTACTTGCATTATTTGGCATGATATCGTGCAAGAAAGCCTCAAACTTCGAACTTCAAGGCGAAATGGAAGGCCTAAAAGAAGAGCAAATTGTTGTAATCTACGATGACCCTGTATCCAAAACCGATACAATCTTCCCTGAAAACGGAAGATTCACTTATACATTTACCCCCGATACCACCACTCTATTCCGCCTGGTTTCTTCCCAAGGAGAGATAATCCCTTTTTTTGCAGATAAATCTATCCGTGTGCAACTAAAAGGCAGTTTTTCACATCCTATTATTCAGGGGGATGGAGACAACAAAGTATACGGAGAATTCCTCACCGGTATCCAAAAGTTGAACAACGACAGCATTGAAGAGGTAAAAATGGCAGAAGAGTTTATTCGTAACCATTTAAACTCGTATGCATCAGCTTATATTCTCAATCAGTATTTCGTGCAAATACCTAATCCAGACTTGGAGAAAATAGCGACTTTGGCCGAACCACTTCACGGCTCAGTAAAGGACTGCCGAATTATCAATAGTATATTCCATGTTCTTCCTAATAACAAAAATAAATCATCCTCATCCAATTACTTAAATTACTTCTCATGCAAAGACCGAAAAAACAAATACATTACATGGGCTAGCAGTAATGGCAAGACATTTACACTTATCAATTTTTGGGCGAGTTGGCATCCTGGTAGCATAGCAAGACGCGATTCTTTATTTAAAATCCCTTCCGATTTAAAAGACAAGAACTATCGTGTATTGAATATTTCTTTAGACTATGATAAAAAAGCATGGCTCAAGGCATGCAAAGAAGATTCAAAGCAATGGATTGAAGTTTGCGATTATAAAGGCTGGAATACACAGGTAGTCAAACAAAACAAAATTTACCAGCTGCCTGCCAACATTCTGGTAGACCAAAACCGAAAGGTAATGGGAACCAATCTCTATGGAGAAGAACTACACCAAAAAGTTCTTCAGCTTATTAAAGAAGACAAAGAAAAGAAAAACAACTAATATTACCTCATGTTAACCAAACTGTTCGGTGCTGCCGTACAAGGAATCAACGCCACCATCGTGACCATAGAAGTCAACAGTTCGAGAGGAATCCGTTTTTTCCTGGTCGGACTACCCGATTCCGCTGTGAAAGAAAGTCACGAACGTATTGTTTCCGCTTTACAAGTAAACGGCTACAAATTTCCGTCATGTCAAATTGTAGTCAACATGGCTCCTGCCGATATACGAAAGGAAGGTTCGTCCTATGACCTTCCTCTTGCCATCGGTATATTGGCTTCTACCGGTACCATCCAAACCGATAAACTTCAACGTTACCTCATAATTGGTGAACTTAGTCTGGACGGTAGCCTTCAACCTATAAAAGGAGCTCTTCCTATCGCTATTGCAGCGCGCGAACAGGGTTTCGAAGGATTTATTCTTCCCTACCAAAATGCACGCGAAGCTGCTGTAGTGAACAATTTGAACGTATACGGAGTCCATAACATCACAGAAGTTATCAACTTTTTCAATGGTACACAAACCCTGGAACCTACCATTGTCAACACTCGAGAAGAATTCTACCGCAATCAAACCGAATTTCCTTTTGACTTTGCAGATGTAAAAGGACAGGAAAATGTAAAACGTGCCCTTGAAGTAGCAGCTGCTGGCGGCCACAATCTACTGATGATTGGCGCTCCAGGCAGTGGGAAATCGATGATGGCCAAACGGTTACCCAGTATTCTTCCTCCTTTATCACTAGCAGAAAGTCTGGAAACTACCAAGATTCACTCTGTTGCGGGCAAACTTAGCAAAGACTCTTCGCTTATAGCCATTCGCCCTTTCCGAAGCCCACATAATACCGTATCGCAAGTGGCAATGGTAGGAGGAGGAAGCACTCCCCAACCTGGTGAAATCAGTCTGGCACACAATGGTGTCCTCTTTCTTGACGAACTGCCAGAATACAGTCGGAGTGTACTCGAGATTCTCCGACAACCACTTGAAGACCGATGCATCACCATCTCCCGTGCCAAATATACCCTGGAATTTCCAGCCAGTTTTACTCTGATTGCTTCCATGAACCCATGTCCGTGCGGATACTATAATCACCCGACACGTCATTGTGTCTGTTCACCCGGACAAGTACAAAAATACCTAAATCGTATATCAGGTCCCCTACTCGACCGTATTGATATCCAAGTGGAAATCGTACCAGTTCCTTTTGAAAAACTGGCAGAAGCCCGCCCTGGAGAATCCAGTGCAATGATACGCGAACGTGTGATACGAGCCCGACAAATCCAATCTGCCCGATTTGCTGATACTCCAAATACCCATTGCAATGCACAAATGACTTCTTCCCAGCTCTCACGCTATGCACAGCCCGATGCTAAAGGGATCACCCTATTGCGCGATGCCATGAGCCGGTTGAATCTCTCTGCCCGTGCCTACGACAGGATTCTAAAAGTAGCACGTACAGTAGCCGACCTGGAAGGAAGTGAAGCCATTCAGCCTCATCATTTGGCAGAAGCCATCAGTTACCGAAATTTAGACCGAGAAAACTGGGCTGGATAGCTATTCCTTTTTAACACCTTAACTTGTACTTACGTCTATACTACCGGTGATTGCTGCATCTAAAATAAACTGTCATTATACAGCAACAAAAAACATTCAAACTTTATAGTCCACAACACAAAGAATATTACATGGAGTAAATCCGAAAAAAACACAAGATAAGCGTAAAAATCACTATCTTTGCGTGATGCAAGATTGGATACAGCTATATAGTAGAACAACAAGTCCTATTTCTTGCTGATTCTACATCCGCTTTTCAGCACCCTTGACTACTATAAGATACTGAAAATAAACAAATACAATATACGTATATGGAAAAGAAATTCAAACGAACAACCGTTACCTCGGCATTGCCTTATGCCAATGGTCCAGTACATATCGGCCACTTGGCAGGAGTGTACGTACCAGCAGACATCTACGTACGCTATCTGCGTCTGAAAAAAGAAGAAGTCCTCTTCATTGGAGGTTCAGACGAACACGGAGTACCCATCACTATCCGTGCCAAAAAAGAAGGTATTACTCCGCAAGATGTAGTAGACCGTTATCATACTCTAATCAAAGACTCATTTAAAGAGTTTGGTATTTCGTTCGATGTATATGGACGTACTTCCTCTCAGATTCATCACGAAACAGCCTCTGCTTTTTTCCGCAAGCTGTACGATAAAGGTGAATTCATAGAAAAAACATCCGAGCAATATTACGATGAGGAAGCAAAAACCTTCCTTGCCGACCGTTATATTACAGGTGAGTGTCCACGTTGCCACGCAGAAGGAGCCTACGGCGACCAATGTGAAAAGTGTGGAAGCACCTTGTCACCTACAGAACTTATTAATCCAAAGAGTGCCATCAGTGGAAGCAAGCCAGTTATGAAAGAAACCAAACATTGGTATCTGCCACTCGACAAACACGAAAGTTGGTTACGCCAATGGATTCTGGAAGACCACAAAGAATGGCGTCCTAACGTATACGGACAGTGCAAAAGCTGGCTGGATATGGGCTTGCAACCCCGTGCTGTAAGCCGTGACCTCGATTGGGGTATCCCTGTACCTGTAGAAGGAGCAGAAGGAAAAGTACTGTATGTATGGTTTGATGCTCCTATCGGCTACATCTCCAATACCAAAGAGCTGCTTCCCGATTCATGGGAAAAATGGTGGAAAGATCCTGAAACCCGCCTGATTCACTTTATCGGGAAAGACAACATCGTATTCCACTGCATCGTATTCCCAGCTATGCTGAAAGCAGAAGGCAGCTACATTTTACCTGACAACGTTCCAAGCAACGAATTCCTGAATCTGGAAGGCGATAAGATCTCTACTTCACGTAACTGGGCTGTATGGTTGCATGAATACTTACGTGACTTCCCAGGCAAACAGGATGTACTGCGCTACGTATTAACAGCCAATGCCCCGGAAACCAAAGACAATGACTTTACATGGAAAGATTTCCAGGCACGCAACAATAACGAACTGGTAGCTGTGTACGGAAACTTTGTCAACCGCGCTTTGGTACTTACTCATAAATACTTCGAAGGAAAAGTTCCAGCTTGTGGAGAGCTGAATGAATATGATCAAAATACACTGAAAGAATTTGCCGATGTAAAAGCCGAGGTAGAAAAACTGCTCAATGTATTCAAATTCCGCGATGCACAAAAAGAAGCCATGAATCTGGCACGTATCGGAAACAAATATTTAGCAGATACAGAACCCTGGAAATTGGCTAAGACAGATATGAATCGTGTAGCAACCATCTTGAACATTTCCTTGCAGTTGGTTGCCAATTTGGCTATTGCTTTCGAACCGTTCTTGCCGTTCAGTAGTGAAAAACTTCGTAAGATGCTGAATATGGAATCATTCGAATGGGAACAGTTAGGACGTACTGATCTGTTAGAAGCTGGTCATCCGCTGAATAAAGCAGAACTGTTATTCGAAAAGATTGAAGATGCCGTTATCGATGCACAGGTACAGAAGTTGCTCGAAACAAAGAAAGCAAACGAAGCAGCCAACTACAAAGCTAATCCTATCAAGCCGGTTATTGCTTTCGAAGACTTCGAAAAGCTGGACATCCGTGTAGGTACTGTATTAGAATGTGAAGTAGTACCTAAGATGAAAAAGCTGCTGAAATTCAAAATTGCAGACGGACTAGAGAACCGCACTATTGTAAGCGGTATTGCCCAGCATTATACTCCGGAAGAATTAGTAGGCAAACAAGTACTGTTTATTGCCAATCTTGCTCCACGTCAGTTCAAAAACGGACTGGTTAGCGAAGGCATGATTCTCAGCGCAGAAAACTTCGATGGTTCACTTGCCGTTACTTCAGTATTGAAAGAAGTAAAACCGGGAAGTGAAGTGAAATAATTATCAGGCCGATAAGCATTTCATCGATGCTTATCGGCTCTCTTACTCCAACCATATGGCAGAGCATTCACTCAAAGAAAAAACAGCAAAAGGATTATTTTGGGGAGCAATCAACAACAGCGTCCAACAAGTGTTGGTACTGGTATTCGGCATCATTTTGGGACGTATCCTTTCGCCGGAAGAATATGGAATGGTAGGGATGCTCACCATCTTCACCTTAATCGGAAATGCCTTGCAGGAAAGTGGGTTCCGGGCTGCACTGGTCAACCTGAAGGAAATTCATCACCGAGATTATAATGCTGTATTCTGGTGCAGCACCTTCATCGGCTGCGCGGTGTACGTGCTTCTGTTCTGCTGTGCGCCTTTCATTGCCCGCTTCTACCACGAACCCGAACTTCTTCCGCTTGCACGCTACTGCTTTCTCTCTATTCCAATTGCCAGTCTAGGAACGGTACAGGGAGCTTATCTCTTCCGTAACCTAAAGGTACGCCAACAGGCTTTAAGCGGTATCATTGCTCATATCGTATCCGGATGTATCGGAATAACTTTGGCTTTCAATGGCTTCTCTTACTGGGGAATTGCTACGCAAAGTCTGACTTACATTCTAGTAGTAACTCTCTGCTCCTGGTACTTCTCTCCCTGGAGGCCGACTCTGCAAATCGATCTTACTCCTATTAAACCACTGTTTGCCTTCAGTAGCAAACTGTTGGTAACAAACATAGCCAACCAGCTGAACAACAATATTCTGTCTGTAATTCTCGGAAAATTCTTCAATGCACAGATGGTAGGTAACTACAATCAGGCCAATAAATGGAATACCACCGGACATCAGTTTATCACTGGTATGCTGAACAGTGTAGCCCAACCAGTCTTTGTCACAACCCGCGACGACCACGAGCGTCAGTTGCGTATCTTCCGTAAGATTCTCCGCTTCACAGCCTTTATCGCGTTTCCTGCCATGTTTGGCCTTTCCATCGTCACTCAAGAACTGATTCTCACTACGGTAGGAGCCAAATGGCTGGGCAGTGTACCCTTGATGCAGATTCTATGTATAGGAGGTGCCTTTATTCCCATTACCACACTGTTCTCCAATCTGATTATCAGTCAGGGAAAATCAGAAATCTACATGTGGAACATCATTACACAGGTATTGATTCAGTTGATTACGGTACTGACCCTCATTGCTTTCGACGGTAGTATCCAAACCATGGTGGAAATTTATGTATGTATCAATATTGCATGGCTTTTTGTATGGCAGCACTATGCCCACCGATTTATCCATCTTCCAGTACGATTGCTGATAAGCGACTTGTTACCTTTCATGCTTGCCGCTGGAGTATCTTGTCTAGCCGGATGGCTGGCTTCCAGCCTTATCGAAGGACACTTCTTACTTACCTTTGCCGTTAAAGTGGCAGTAGCAGTACCTTGCTATATCGGCCTCATGCAGCTCACCCGTACCGAAATACTGAAAGAGTGTACAGATTATCTATTTAAAAAGAAATTATCATGAGTGGAAAACTATATGTGATGGGGGCTCCCCGCTATATCTTCGACGGACTGCACCCTGAATTGCAACAACGGATAGAGTATGTATCCAGCTTTCTCAATTTCCCGAAAAGCAAATGGAAACAGATTACCCGCTATCTGGTGGTAGGACGTATTCCACTCCCCAAACAGGTTTTGTATCTCTGGTTTTCTGCTCAGGAGCTGAATCATCTTCTCCAGGCAGATGCCTATGACCGTATCTTGCTATACGAGTGCTGCAACGTGCGGGCACTTCGTGCCATCAAGACATTGCTCCCGAAGCAGACGGTCTGCTATATTTATTATTGCAATCCTATTCATACTATTTTCCGACAGCCGGAAAAACAATTGAAGCAGATTCACCAGTTAGGATTCCGACTAAGTTCTTTTGATCCACACGATGCCAGTAAGTATCATCTGGATACAGCCGGACAGTATTTTTGCTATCCTCACGACGACAACACGACACCTGCACCATCATCCGACTGTTTCTTTTGTGGACTTCCCAAAGACAGGGAAGAAGACTTGCTGCTGCTACGCCAAACAATGGAAGCAGGAGGATTGAAATGCAATTTTATCATTCCCAAACTGCCTGCAGAGAAAATCACCTATCCGGAATATCTCAGACAACTCAGTGCCTCACGTTGTGTAGTGGATATCTGTCAGCAAAACCAGACCGGACTGACACGTCGTCCTCTGGAAGCACTATTCTATCAAAAGAAATTAATTACTAACAACCCGCATATAAAGGAGTATAATTTCTATAATCCAGCAAATATTCTTATCTTGCAGGAAACTCCAGATATACGACAAATCAAGGAATTCATAGCAAGACCCATGGCAGAAATCCCTGAATCTATCAGAAGACAGTACGATATCAACCAATGGATCGACCAGTTCTTGCATTAAACAAAATAAAATGAAACAACCAATCAACTATATAGCCACCTGGTTCTACAAAGAATCAAAAGACGATACCAGTTTCTATCCTCAGTTAGGTCAGAAGGGATGTTCGGCTTTAGTACACTCTGTGTATATGCAGATACAAGTACCTTTTTTTACAACCTTCCGCTATTATAACCCACAGGCTCACCTGCTTTTCTTTACCAATTTAAGAAAAGCAGATTTACCCAATTTCCTTACCGACCTGTTTCTACGCCTGCATGTAGAGGTTATTACATTACCTTATACTTGCCGTCCCCCAAAACACTGGTACGCAGCCTGGCAGAACCAATTTTATCTGTACGATATTCTTAAGGAAATGGGAAAACGGATGACAGAACAGGATACCTTGCTCATCAGCGACGCCGACTGCCTCTGCCGTACCTCACTCAATGGCCTGTTCAACCGCACACGCGAAGATGGAAGTGCACTGTATGAGTTTATCACAGACCGCGAATATTCCATCAACGGTATTACACTTCCACAGATGGAAGCGTTCTACAGAGCATGCTATAAAGAAGATATCAAACAACCACTGACATATTATGGGGGAGAGTTCATCGCACTCCGCGGAGATACCGTAAACCGTATCAATGAAGCTTATCCTTCGTTGTGGCAATTCAATCTGGAATATGGCAAAGAACATACCTATAAGTTAAACGAAGAAGCACATGTACTGAGTATCCTTGCGGCACATCTGCAACTGCGCAATACGACAGCAAACCAATACGTAAAACGAATGTGGACTTCCCCTCAGTTTAATAATGTAGCACCTGGTGACGAAAACTACCCGGTATGGCATTTGCCTTACGAAAAGAAGCGAGGTCTATACCGGTTATATAAGCTCCTTTCCAAAGAACAGAAAATAAAAGATGAATCGAAGTTTTGGGAAAAAGCAAGTCTATATAATGGAATTCCAACCATAGGCTTCCCCAAAAAGATCAATGATTTCATCCTAAGCCTCATACAGAAAAAACGACAACTCTTTAATCAATCATGAAAAAATTTGTCATATTTCCTAATCTTATTGTAAAGCCAGAACAAAAGAGCAATCCATATATACAGGATTTTATTCGGGCACTAAACGAAGAAAAAGATGCTTGCGTAGTTAATCCTTCACACAAAAACCCATTACTCAGTATATTATTCCCCAAAAATTGGGGAGATATATTTGTCTTTAACTGGTTCGAGAGTATTCCTGATTTCAAATATGGGATATTACAAAGTATTGCTGCTCTTTTCTTCCTCCCTCTGCTAGTAATATGCAGAAAGAAAATAGTATGGATATTTCACAACAAACGTCCTCATGCCGATGGAAGAGAAGTACTCAAAAAAATGCTCGGCATGCTTATAGCACGACTCAGTACACTAATTCTTACTCACGCTACTGAAGGTGTAAAAGTAATAGAAAAAAAATATCCTTATGCAGCCCACAAGGTTCATTTTGTACATCACCCTACCAAGAACCGTTTGCCGATAGAATACAAGCAGCAGATTGATTACGACTTACTTATTTGGGGACAGATTAGTAAATACAAAGGAATATTCGATTTTGTACGCTTCTTGCAAGAAGAACAGGTAAATGAATGGAAAGTTTGCATCATAGGTGGCGCTTCCAACCAAATCTTTCAGGAGCTGAAGGAAATAGCTCCTGCTTGTGTAACATTGGTGAATCATAGTCCATCATTCGAAGAGCTGGGAGAATATATTGCACGGTCCCGTTTTGTTTTAAGCCCTTATGCCCCAGAATCGGTATTAAGTTCAGGTATGCTGATGGATTCACTGTCGTTTGGAGCCAAAGTAATCGGCCCTAATGTAGGCTCCTTCCGTGACTATGCTCATGAACCACATCTAAAGGTCTACACCTTCAATAGTTTTCATGACATCAAATCTATTGTTGCCCAAAATAAAGATGAAGAAATCTCACTTTCCGATTATCGTAGCTTTCTAGAGCAGCATAATTGGACACACTTTATTCACACTTTAATGGAGTTATTAACAACCGGTAAATAAGAATAACTTTATGACATACGCCCCTATCCTACTTTTCGTATACAACCGCCCCGAACATACCCGCCGGCTGATTTCCTCTTTACTACAGAATCAGGAAGCAGCAGAGAGCGAGTTGTTTATCTATGCAGATCAATGCAAAGACATAGCCTCAGCACAAAGTGTGCAAGAGGTAAGAGAATACATACATACTATTACCGGATTCAAACGAGTCAATTTAATAGAACGTACAGAAAACTGGGGACTCGCCCGAAACATCATCGACGGAGTTACTACACAGGTCAATGCCTATGGAAGAGTAATTGTACTGGAAGATGACTTGATTGTAGCCCCATATTTTCTCCGTTTTATGAACGATGCACTGGAAATCTACAAAGACGAATCCCGTGTAGGACATATACAAGCTTGTGATTTTACACATGCTCCTACATTACCCGATACTTTCCTTATAAAATGGACAGGAAGTTGGGGATGGGCTACCTGGGCACGAGCATGGAAGCATTTCAATCCCGATGGTACTGCTTTACTTCGGGAACTGGAACGTAAACAGTTGACACGTACATTCGATTTCAATGGAACGTATGGCTTTACACGTATGCTCCGCCGGCAAACAGAAGGTAAAAACAACTCATGGGCTATCCGTTGGAATGCCAGTCTGTTCTTAGCCAATATTCTTTCACTGAATGTAGGTAAATCACTGGTCCAAAATACTGGATTCGATGGAAGTGGCACCAATTGTGGAGGTGGTGGCCTTTATAACTCTACACTATGGATGCAACCACTTCCGGTATCTCTTCTCAGTCCCATTGAAGAAAATCTGGAAGCCCGCAAAGAATTCCAGAAATATTATTACCGTACCAATAACTTTTGGGCAAAGGCGTTCCGACGTATTCGTCGTACATTAAAAGGAGATTTTGGAGCATAAAATATATTTTCCTCTATTAAAAAATCTAGTTTTTAAAGATACCTATTATAATACACATTGTATAAAAGCTGCATTTATTGTATTTTCTAAACAAATTATATTATATTTGTTGCCATATAAAAATAAAAAAAACGAAAATCTTTCTAAATAAAGATATGCTTACCATAGAAATAGGGCATAATAATTTAATCTTTTCGTTACGATGGCATTACTATATAAAGATGAACATATCTCATGTACTAACTATGCAAAAGGGATCAATAAAATATTTTCCTTATTGGAGATTCCTGAGGGAGAAAATATAGGTCGGCGCTTTCTTAATACAACATTTTTAATTATTCTCTTGGAAGGAGAGTTAGAAATACAATATGGTACCAATAAATATTTCTATCCTGAAACCAACAACATATTTCTATTACCTGCCAGCAGACAAATTATAGCACACGCACGCAAACACACCACTTTATTATTATGTGCTTTTTCCAGCGATTTGAAATTATGTTCACGCTTCTCCGTACAACAATTATCACATTATGTAGCTCAAACATCTTTTTTCGGATTCTATTCCTTAAAAACAGACGATCGTATAAAAAGCTTTGTTTCGCTGCTAATCAAGTGTCTGAAAGAGGGATTAGGATGCATACATTATCATCTCATCAAACGAGACGAACTGTTCCTTTACCTCCGGGCCGGATATTCTCAAAAAGAATTAGCATGTTTTTTCTGCCCGATATTAGGAAAGGACTTAGAATTCAAAGACTTTGTATTAATGCATTGCCGCAGTGTATTTGACGTAAAAGAGTTTGCATTACGCGCCAATATGAGTTTGAGTACATTCAACAGAAGATTTAAAGAAACATTCAACGACACCGCCCGAAACTGGTTATTACTACGAAAACAAGAGTTCATAAAGGAAGATATCACTTTAAGCAATATGTCGTTTAGTGAAATAGCGGAAAAATATCAATTTTCCTCAGCAGCATATCTTACTACATTTTGTAAAAAATATTTAGGGAATACACCAAACGAACTACGTAAGTCGGCAACAACATATACACAGAAATAAGTTAAATACATCTTCTGTTACTTATTTGCATACAGATTGTAATTTTTTGACGCAAAAGTGTAATTTCTATTTTTGCTTTAGCGCGTAACTTTGCCACAAAATAAAAGAAAGTGCAATGATACAAAAAAATAGAAAACTACTATTTCTATTCGCTTTTTTATGCTTTTTGGGAAATAGCAATGCTCAAAATGTTACAATTAAAACCAATGGGCTTTATTGGGCAACTACTACTCCTAACGCCAGTATCGAAATAGGTTTAAGTAAAAAAATTACGACCGACTGGTTGCTAGCATACAATCCTTGGACCTTTAAGGACGATAAAAAGATGCGTTTTTGGCTCGTACAACCTGAATTGAGATACTGGTTTTGTGAACGTTTTGAAGGGCATTTCATTGGCGCTCATCTACACGGAGCCCAATATTATGGTGGTATCAACAACAAACGTTACGATGGCTATTTAGCAGGAGGAGGATTAACCTACGGTTATGACTGGATTCTATCTCCACATTGGAATCTGGAAGCCTTGATAGGGGCAGGATACGCACACTTATGGTATAAAGAAAGTCCTCGCATTCCTTGTAGCAAATGCCATAAGGACAAAACGAAGAATTATTGGGGACTTACAAAATTGGCCATATCGGTTTCTTATTTCTTTTAAACATCAGCAATAGCAATATGAAATTTAGATATACACATTTATTCTGGATAGGATGCTTCTCTGTAGGTTTAGCCAGCTGCGCATCAACGAAAACGAAGAAAGAAGTAACAGTCACACCGGTACAGATACTTACACCCGACTCGACTTCTGCTGTAGATGTAGATGTAACGATTCATATTCCGCAAAAAGCTTTTTCAAAACGAAGCCGTCTGATTGTAGTTCCACAATTGGTACAAAAAGATTCCATGGTAGCAGAGTACACACCTATGGTATTCGATGCCCCCATCTACAATAAGAAGATGAATCGCCGCGTACTACTCGACAATTATACAGATACATTAGCCAATACAGCACAGCAAATAAACAATAGAAAAGAATATAATATTAATTATTCGGAAAAGGTTACTGTACCCGAGAAAATTGACGGAGGACGCATTATTGCAGTACTCTCAACGGATGGTTGCGGAGAATGTGACATAGCCGATACAGTAGATCTCGCCTATATCAACAATATTCCTACACTGATAGAACCTAAAAAGTCGATGCAGCTCAATTGGATTGAGCCAGAGTTTGTCATTCGCCCCAAAATCATGCAGGGTAAGGGAGAGGCTTTACTTCAGTTCGTAATAAACCGTTATGACATCAACCTTACTTTGGGTGACAACCGCAACGAAATGAACCACATGTTGAGCACTCTGGAAAAGATAGTAACCGACTCACTGGCTACTCTAAACAGTGTAAGCATTTATGGTATGGCATCAGCCGATGGTTCGTATGCATTTAATACCACATTGTCACGCAACCGTGCAAACTCAGCAAAAAACTGGTTGGTAAAGCAGCTTCATTTTAATGCTTCACAAGCAGCCAGTTTCAGTATCGGTTCCCGCCCCGAAGGATGGATGCCGGTATTGCAGGCAATGATTGCCGACGGACACCCGGACTCTACAAAGGTTAGAGAAATTATCAATAAATATAATGCCGAAAACGATGATATTGCAGAACGATATATCCGTCGTCTTGCTTGCTGGAACGACATTAGAAGCAAATATTTACAAAAAGACCGTAAAGTAGAATACGTATATACTTATACATTAAAGAGCTTTACAACCGATGCAGAATTACTCGATATGTATGGCAAGCGTCCTGATGCGTTCAACGAAGAAGAGCTACTGCGTGTATCCACTCTAAAGCAAACACACGAAGAAAAGAAAGAGGTGTACCGTACCATTCTGCACTACTTCCCACAATCCCAGGTTGCGGCAAACAATTTGGCTGTACTTCTGCTGCGCGAAGACAAACCAGATGAAGCAGAAGCCGTTTTAAACAGTCTGGAGGAATACTCTCCCGAAGTACTGAATACCAAAGCAGCCGTATATATATATAAGGAGAACCACGAAAGAGCCATCGAACTGCTACAGACCAATACAGAACTGCCCGAAGCACGTTACAATCTGGCCTTACTCAAAGCTCAGGAAAGAGACTTGCAGGAAGCATACAAACTGATAAAGGAGTATAAGGATGTAAATGCAGCCGTAATTGCACTAAGTGTAGGAGAAACAGAACATGCTACCCATATCATGGAACAATGCCAAGACAAGACACCGGTAGCAGAATATGTACGGGCACTGATTGCAGCTCGTACCGGTCAGGAAGCGGTTGCAGTGGCAGAACATCTGGAACAGGCACTTACCGACAGTCGTTTGAAAACAAGAATGGAAACAGAGCCCGACTTCCTGCCCTACCATACTTCGCCTGAGTTTCAAGTACTGATAGGAGGAAAAGAAAATGAATAAAAGCATGAAGACAAGATACATACTGTGGATATTAACAGTCTTTCTGTGGAGTAGCTGTATCCGCGATTCGGTACCGCCTTGTCCGCCCTTGCAGGTTACACTGACCGTAAAAGATAAGAATTATTTCAACATCAACGATGCGGTGAAACTGGGACTTCTGGAACGAAAAGCAGAAGATTTGCCTTTCCGCAATTATGTAAGCACACTGTACTACATTGTACACGACGCTGAGGGTAATGTGGTGGCAGAGCAGAAAACTACGCCGGTAGACAATGATGAGCAGACACAGCTTATCACACTCCCACTATCACTTCCATACGGAACGTACAGTGTAACCGTATGGGGAAATATGAAAAGTGACGAACCGTTAGGCGAAGATGCCACTATTGGAGAAATGGAAGCTGTAGGTGCAGCTGCAAACGATATCTATCTGGCAAGTGCCACGTTCGACTACCGCTACGGTAACGAAGAGCATACGCTTGCCATGGAGCGTACCAAAGGGAACCTGCTTATCAAGGCAGAAGGAATACCCGATAACATTGATTTCTCTACCAAGGATATACAGGATATCTATAATATGGTAAATCATAATTTTCAGTATTCCAGCCTGACAGATATCCATACCGAACTCGACTGGGAGACGCTCGAGGAAATAAAAAGCGAAACGTTGATGTGTCCTTCGCCATCGTACGAAGGTTCTACCTTGAGTGTATCGTTCATCGACAGGTCGGCTGCCAATATGCCAAGCAGGGAAACTTACTACCCTACACTGAAACCGCAGGACGTAAATATCACCATGGGGCGTAACGAGATAACAATCTTAAAGTATATCTATAAAAGTACGGAAGGCGAATTTGAGATTTATGTCCGTGTAAACGACCACTGGGAACAGATACACGGAATGGAATTGGACTGATAAACCGATTATAATGTTATTATTATATTTTTTAAATTTATTAAGTATGAAAAAGAACTACTTATTGGGAATGGCTTTGATAGCATCATTGTCATTCAATTCTTGTACCAAGGAGATTGTATATGTACAAGATGGAACAGAGAGTATTGCAGAAGATGTACAGCAGATTACACTGCAGGTGGAAAACGGTGGCGACAGCCAGAAGTCTCGTGCCGGACGCCCGATGTATGGTGCAGAAGCAAAACAGACTATCGAGAATGTAAAGCTGTGGATTTGCAGTAGTGACAAAAAGGTGGTATATGTAAAAGAAATCAGTAATTGGAATACTGAAGGTTCAACTGCATACACTACCAGTGGTCACGGCCGCCAGACTACCATCAAACTGGAAGGAGATGATAAATTGGGTCCTGGTACTTATACCGTATATGCAGTAGGTTATAGCACTACTTCTGATTATACACTGGATGCTGTAACAGGGGTTGCAAAAGGAAACACTTTCTCTGAAAACATGGTATTGCCGATTAAAGAAGGAGCAGAAAACAAGATTGGAGAAGAAATCTTTGCTGGTGCTGTATCTTTAACAATCTCTGAAAAAGGTGCCGGCTCAGCTACTACTGTATTGAACCGCCAAGTAGCAGGTGCTTTCGCTTATGTAAAAGATATTCCTTATTTCGCTGATGCTAAGTATCTGAAACTGGTGGCAAGTGCTCAGAATCAGTCCTTGGTATTGGGCAACTTCAACAGCTTCAATCTTACCGGAAATGGAACTAGCAATGATGCCAATGTAAAATATGTAGTGAACGGTACTAATGGTAAATCTGATGGAAATAATGCTTATGTCATTAGCGAAATTGATTTGACTCAGTGGTTCAAAGAAATCAAAGACTCAAATGGTGATGGTTTGATCGACTTGTTCACTGGAGAAACAGAACAAGAAGGATCAAAATATGCAAACTGGACTAATCCATATTCAGCTGAAGACAATCATCCTACATTCCAGAAAGGTTCTGTATTCGGCGGTGAATTTGTTATCCCGTTTGCACATGTAGAAAGCAAAAACACCTTGACTCTGCAACTGACAGATAACGATGGAACAGCACTCAGTACATGGACAGTAAAATTGCCTACTGGTGATAGTCAGTTGAGTAGTCAGACAATCACATACTGGGACGGTAGTACCCCTTGGGCTACATTCAACGATGACTCTCAAACTGCATACAGCCTTGTACGTAACCACCTGTATGGTATCGGTACTCGTATGGAAGATAATCCTGGCGGTGGTACAGATCCAGACCCAGACACAGAAGATCCAGACGACAAACCGGAATCACTGCTTGGTTCACAGGAACTTGTATTGCAGGTAAACGACAACTGGGAAGTAATTCACGGTATGGAACTGGAATAATCACCAAGTTTTTTCTCAATTCGTATTGCCCGATACCGGGCAATACGGATTACTTTCTTTGCCGGCTTCCTATCCATTGTAGAAAGCCTGTCCGGCTGCAAGCGGCACATCCGGTTGCTCCATTCACATTCTGTCCAGCACACTTTATCAACAAGAAGCTGAGCCGGAAAACTGCCTGTTTTTTACTTTTTGCCATGAGCCACCGAAACAACAAGCAGCTTTCTGTCATTGCATGGGCACATGAAATGGCTGCATCAGAATCATCCCCTTGTACGGATACATTACAGATGCTACGGAAGCACACATTATTCTGCTAACTAAAAAACAAAAAAGATATGAATTTATTTTTCCAGACATCCAGACAAAGGAGTTTCCTTTCCGCTTGTCGAATAGCCGGAAAGAAATTGTCTACATCAGTGCTGTTGCTTGTAACCGCACTGCAGACAGTTGTGTTTTATTCATGCCGCGATGAAAATTTAACACCACCTATGCCACATTTCGAGCAAGGCGGAACGCGTACCGAAGCTGTTAGTACTTCAGGTCTCGACGTGATAAAGGATGCAACATATGGTGCTACATACAAGCCCATTTGTCGTGTTCCTTTGGTGGGTGAAGGAATAGTAATCAACCAGCTAACCAAGAGTCTGGTAAGTGTATTAGATCCTGATAATCATTTAGAGTATCTCATAGACAAAGATCTTAATACATCTGTAAAACTCAAAGGAGTAGCCGATATTAATACAGGTCTTCCTATCTTCTCTGTAAGAGATGTAAACCGTGTTTACCACGATGCTTCTAATGGCATTAAGGTAGGATTCTTGTACAAAGATCCGGGAGGTATACTGAGCCTGGATGTACTGAAAGGTTTTTGGATACAGACATATTTAAAAGGAAAGAAACAAGACGGTTCCTCCACCACAGGAAGTGGCAACAGTTTCCAGTTAGTAAACTTAAATCTCTTGAATGTATCCGGAGGGTTAAACGAAATCTCTTTTACTACTACTTTACCTTTCGATGAAGTACGAATCGGTTGTGCCTCCATTACAGCAGATGTACTTGGTGGACTGGAATTTTACTATGCGTTTGTAGGGGAGAATCCTAAAAAGATTGCAACAGAAGGAAATTCGTATCCTAACGCAGAAGGAGAAGAGACATATAGTATACCCCTTGTAGGGGGGCTGGGATGGCAAAGCTGTAATGAGCTTACCAATTCAAACCTCACTGATGGAGGTAGTCTCAGCATCGTTAGTGGGCTGTCTTTTAAAAAATTCCGTGTTAACTTTAATGAAAATATACCGACAGAAAGTGAAATTGGATTTGAGGCAACGACAGGAAATATATTAAATGCAGACTTAGGTAGTACAGAAATGCACGGCCTAAACGGAGAAAAGAGTGAAATTCAAACAGTCTCATTAGCTACCGGGATTGGAATCTCTTTAGCCAGCGGAAATAAAAGCAGTTTCAGTTTTAAAGCAGACAAAGAACTCAGAGGGGTACAGATAGACTTTCCACTCAGTGTTAAACTTGGTAAAACAACTATCCATTACGCCTACTCCCGCGATCCGGTAAAGATAGACGTATCCTCCTATTTCAGCATAGGCAATGATACCATTTCTACCGATTATTACGACCTCCCGACACCATCGGAAGGTTCTGTAAGCTATTCACTTATTAGTTATCTCGACGGAGCTACATCTTCTTCTATATCGGGCAACCGCATAACTGGCATGACCGCAAATGGTGACTATGTAGTAATGGCTATATATACCCGAGAAGGAGAAACCTCACACTCGTATGCCGTGATTCATCGCAACAAAAAAGAAGCTACTACAGGCTGCAATGTAATGATGATCAATTCTACCGAAAAAACACAATACACGGTAGAAGAACCTTTGGGCGCACAGGGAGGTATCTCGCTCTTCAACAACATAAAAAACACACAGAATCTGGTCGATGCAAATGCCGAAAACTATGCCGAAGCGACCAATGTATTGAGCCTGATTCAGCTAGGTGGACTGGTTAGCGTGAAATCGGCTCAACCGATCGACCCACAAGGTACAGAGGGAAAAACACGCGTAGGTTTCGTAATGCAGACACAGAATCTGCTGCTTGGAGTCGATGTATTGAAGTATTTCTTTATCAGACTGTATAATGGAAATGAAGAAGTATATTCCGGTCTCACTGCAGAAAACAATACAGTGGGGGTAGGTCTGATAGGAAACGATGGAAGCAAACTGCGCTTTTATGTGGAAACAGACAAGTCATTCGACCGTGTGGAGCTTTGGAATGCGGGGCTGCTGAATGTAAGCCTCAACACATTCCGCCTGTATTATGCTTTCTACGAACCTACTACTTGCGAAGAGTATGCAGGAACCTCGGAAGCCTGTATGGAGATGATTACTGCACAGAAGCATGGGGCAGTAATCAATTATGCAGAAACAAAATCGGCATCGGTTGCAGATGTGGGAGCAACCATGAACAACCTGTCGTACGTAATCGACAACAGCCAGCAGACCGCTGCTTCTATTGTAGCAGGTGTCAGCCTGATAAGTCGTTCTACCGTAGCTGTAAAGTTTAAAGAAATCAATGGCGGACAGCCGGTAGGTGCCATACTCCGCACACCGGGATATGTACTGAATGCTTCGGTGCTTCAGAATATAACCTTTGCAGCATATAGCAAAGGACAGGCAGTTGCCAACGAATCGACTTCCAGCGGACTGGCTTCCATCGAGGTGATAAGCGACGCCGGACTGGCTTATATCGAGGTAACTCCCTTGCAAAATTACGATGAGGTACGTATTTCATTCCCTTCACTGGCCGATGCGCTCGAAACAGTTTGGCTGTCGGGCTTCTACATCCGCCCGGATGCCAACGGGAATGGTATCCCCGACTGTGCAGAAGAGCCGGAAGATCAGGAACAGAATGGTATTACTGTTACAGATATCACCGAACATGTCTGCGTAAATGAACAGACCAATCAGGGATATGTACGTATATCTGTCGAGGCAACAGATGATTTATTAAATAGCCAGATTACATTTACTTGTTACCCGTATAACGGCAATGGGCAAAAGATAGAACAAGACGCTGTATTAAGACGTGACGAAAAGGGTTATTTCTTTGAGCTATCATTGCCCGTAGGCGATTACTCTATTTCCGGTCTGTCTTCTTTCAACGGAATCCGTACACAGGTACATTCATTGAAAACTACCTGGAAAAAAAATCCGGTAGATACCGACTGGAACAACTGGGACAATTGGACAGACGGTTCGCCCTGGGGATGTACCAATGTAGTAATTCCTACAGGTGCTGTAGAGTATCCTAAATTGGAAAACTGGAGTTATGTAAACAGATTCTATGGCACTAACTGTTGTAACAACATCCATTTCGAACCGGGAGCAGCTGTGCTCAATACCCAGTATCTTGACTATAGCTGTGCATATGTGGAAATGGAAGTAGAAAGTGGTCTTTATCAGATGATTTCCACTCCGCTTCACGGCATGGTTACAGGCGATATGTTTGTCTCACCCGAAGTACCGGCATATTTTACTCCACTGAACGAAAATACTTACCGTGAAGTACGACATGATCCGGTAGTACGCCAGAAGATGTACAGCCGTACAGTTAAAACAGTTACCTCCACAAACAGCGGTACAGAAGTAGCCACAGCCGACTGGAGCCGTGCGTTCAATGCTGTAGCCGAGCCCTACGAACAGGCACAGGGAATCAAAATGATGGTTGGTACCCGTCTGGGCTCCTCTCATCGTCTTCGCTTCCCGAAAGAATATACTGTGTACAATTATTATACACTCACTGGCGGATGGGTTAAAAAAGAAGAAATACCGGCAGAAGCAAGAAGCATGAATGGAAGATTTACTTATGAGGACAGTGGATTTGATCCCCAATATGCAGGTACATCGTTTACTTTCGAACTAAAAAACGAAACATCAGCTACGGAGAGCGGTGAAACATTTTTTGTAGCCGGCAATCCGTTTATGAGTTATCTGGATATCGAAAAATTCCTCAACGTAAATAAACAATCAATCCGGGCAATACGTACCGTCGGTTACGAATATTATGCAGGAGAAACAACAGAAGAGGCAAAAGTTGTCAGAATTTCCCTAAATGCAACCGGAAATTTAGTATTCGAAGGAGATGGAGAACCACGTACTACCCTTACACCATTGCAGGCTTTTTATGTAGAGGTGGCAGGAGATTATAACAAAATCACCATAGAATATAATTCGGATATGTTTGTACAACCTTCTGTAAGCACAGTGAGCAGAAGTTCTCGCAGCGTTTCTGCCTTGGCAGCAGGCGAAATGAACATTTCGGCAGTAACCGACGGCTCTGTCAACTCTTGTTCGCTGATTCACAATGCCGGAGCATCGGATGCATACAGCACAAAAGAGGATGTTGTTTCCCTCATTGACGAAGACTTTATGCCGAAGGTAAAAGTATATACCATAGCCGAAAAACGTGCACTCGATATTCAGAAGATAAAGAATGCCACTCGTATAGATTTGGGGTTCATGGTAAAGAACGGTTCGCAATATACCAAACTCACCCTGAATTATGGCAACTATTGGAAAGGGTGGACGCTGGTCGATCAGCAAACCGGAAATCGCTATCTTTTGGAGGGTAGTCCGCTTACGGTAGATGCCGGTGCCATGAAGAGTAATAACGAACGCTTCTATCTCGTAAAAGAATGAAAGGAAAGTGGGATATGAAAATAAACACATTCAAATATCATGCTCTTATGATATTAACTGTATGTGGCTTCCTCTTGTTGGGAGCCTCATGCAGTAAGGAAAATACGCCAGAACAGAAGGTAGAGGGCGTCACTGTAACTATTGCTGTTCAAAATAATTTGCAGACACGCACTTCTCTGCCAGTCTATGATGGCAGTTACGGAAATTGGATAGAAGGAATTCAGCACGTTACAGATGTATATCTTTACATCTACGAAATGAATGAGACGCTTACCGACGGAGTGTGTAAAGCACACTTTAATGTAGGATGGAGAGAAGCTTTTGCACAGCTGCCTACCCAGACACAAGAGCTAAATTATACACTTCCCTACCCATTCATAGCCGGAAAATCTTACCGGTTAGTAGCGGTAGGGGTAGATGGAGCAACAAAAGAGGACAACATGCCAGGCTACGACGGGATGAACTCAATAGAAACTTACGGTTTACCCGAATCCATCTCTTTAGGCAGTATGCTAAGTACCCCCATCATGCTTCAAAAAGGCAAAACTCCAAACGATATAGCACATGCCGAGTTCTTTACCGGCTCTGTTGATTTCAAGCCAGAGCCGAATAAGACGAACAACATTGATAAAATCATTCTGTACCGCAGAGTAGCAGGTCTGCAGGTTTGCCTGAAAAGTATTCCGCTGGAAGTAGAACGTGTAAGAATATTGCTTTATAATTCGCAGAACACACAAGTGAAATTGCTTCCCAGCCCCCCCAAAGAAAGTGAAACGGATAAAATAATTACAGATTTCATCACCAGCCCTTACGGAGGTACACCAGCAGACGAAGAAGGATTAGTACTGATAGATAGACCTTTAACAGAAATAGATAAAGTCGAGGAAGGAACCGGTATTGTATCAATTACGTACCAATGCTCCATGACGGCATTTATGCTACCCATCAATATACCCGATAAGGCACAGTACGACTATACACTTGCTGCAGAGTTTGTTACAACCTCCATGACCGGGATTGTAGGTACCAGCAAAAAGGTGCGTCTGATGAAACCCTGGCAAAATAGCAACGGACTTGAATTCGGAGAAGAAACAAACATAGGTACCGGTATTATCGACGACCTCGACAAATATCTTTTTCCGATTGAGGCAAACCATTTCTATTGTCTGGGAACTCCGTCAAAACGTATTGACTGCTCAAATGTGCTAGAATAACAATTGATATAGTGTAAAATTATTACAAGGGTATGAAGTTATTTATATTGGATGATTTATTTATGAAATTATATCGATTAAAATATTTAGCAGGCATCACCCTGATGTTTCTTTCTGCCTGCAGTGATTCTTCGTCGTACGATACAGAAGGACAAAATAGAAAACCAATGCAGCAAACGTTCACTGTAGCCGTGGAAAGTGTAGGAGAGCTTTTCGAAGGTGGAGAAGGAGTGAATCCGACTGCTCTCGTATCACGCCGTCCTATCTCCAGTGTCACACCTACACAAACATTCGATAAACTCAGCATATTGATTATAGAATACCAGAGTCCGGCAAAGGTAGTGTATAAAAAAACGATCGACAATTGGTGTAATCCGGACAACAAGGCCAGCATCCCTTGGAGTACAGAGGAAGGACAAGGACGATATACCACCATTACACTTACCGGCAGCGAGTGCCTGGAAGAAGGAAAGACCTATATGGCCTACGTAATAGGATATCAGACAGGGACGTACGGAGGATATGAACCTTTTAAGGGTATAGAAGTAGGCGACTTTTACAATCAGACCGAAACTGCTACCATCCCTGAAAACGGGTTTGCTGAAGAAATATTTGCCGGTGCAGAAATATTTTGGGTAGAAAATGGAGTGATTCTTTCCAAACTGAGCGCAGAAGCAAAAGCACAGTACGGATTGATGGTGGCACGCCGACAAGTAGCCGGTACGTTTGGTTATTTTACCCGTATACCAGTGCAAATAAATGGCAGTAGTGTTGCAAAACTTAGGCTGGTAGCTACCAAACGAAATGAAACAGTTATTTTTGGAGGATTCAGAAGTGTAGATGACACATTCAATTTTCATAAAGACAATGTGATAAACGGAATGAATCCCCGGACAGATTATGATTGTGCATTGGCAGGCTCGACTGCAAACAATGCGTTTTCGGTATATGAGATAGACTTGTGCAAGTGGTTTCCCGGGAATACAGAGAATACACTTCTTCCATTGGACATGAATGGCGACGGCTATCTGGACAGTAAAGACAACAATTGGACCACCGATGAAGAAGCCTACCCTAAAGGCACAATCTCACTTCCCCGTGGTACTGTCTTTGGCGATAGTTTCTGGGTCTCGGTGGCTATGCTTCAAAATGATATCCAGGCAGGAACCCCTACTTTTCAGATGCAGATGCTCGATGCAGACGGAAAAATAGTAAAATATTGGAATGTGATTTTGCGTAATTACGAAACCGCAGGCGAGAACCGCACATTGGTATCGCTCCCAAATGGAGAAAGCGGACGTACCCAAATTTCCGAACTGGACAATATTGATACAGAAACTTGTTTCAGTATTGTAAGAAACCGGTTGTATACCATGGGAGAGAAAAGTTACTCACAAAATTATGGTGAAGACGAGCCTATTGATTTAAGTACAGCCAATGAACTTGTACTTGATGCACGCCATGAATGGCAAATCATGAATTCCATCATCTTTAATTAAGCGAAATAGTTTATCTAATAAAATGAAGAGAGTGTGTCAAAATTGATATGAACTTATAATTTGAAATTTGAGCATCCTAAAAGACTAAAGAAAGGGCCGTATCATTACTCAATACAGAGTTTGATACGACCCTTTTAAATATTATAGTTATAAACTGTAACTTTGAAGAGTAGTCATTTTAGTTTTGACCCTCATATTTGCTCCTTATATTAGATTCCTTTAAACTTATTTGTACGATTTCTTATAAATATCCAACACTTCTGCATCGGTCAGCGGACGAGGATCGAGTGTGAACAGGCCACCCATGGTGTCGCGTGCATTCTGTACCATCTTCGGCAGATCTTCTTCCTTGAGTCCCCAGTCGCTAAGCTTCAGGTCGTGTACGTTGCAAGCCTTTTGCATCAGTACCAGTGCATCGATGAAATCACTTGGGCGGTTGCTCTTTTTCTGTGTCATTACTTCTGCCATTTTCATGTAGCGCTTCATGCAGTCGTTGCGGAAGGTTTCGAAGTAAGCTTCACTAAGGGCAATTAGTCCGGCACCGTGTGGAAGTTGGGGATAATATGCACTCATGGCATGTTCCATAGAGTGTTCGGAAGTACAGCTGGAAGTCGATTCTACCAATCCGGCCAGTGTACTTGCCCATGCCACTTTAGCACGTGCTTTCAGGTTCTTTCCGTCGGCTACAGCTACCGGAAGATATTTGAACAGCAACCGGATTGCTTCCAAAGCATAAAGGTCGCTGATAGGAGTGGCACAGTTGGCAATGAATCCTTCAGCTGCATGGAAGAATGCATCGAATCCCTGATAAGCGGTAAGGTGTGGAGGGATAGAGATCATCAGTTCCGGGTCGATGATAGACAGTACCGGGAAGGTAAGCGGACAGCCGAAACCGATTTTTTCCTGTCGTTCTTCATTGGTGATAACTGTCCAGGGGTCGGCTTCCGTACCTGTACCGGCTGTAGTCGGGATAGCCACAATTGGGAGTGCTTTGGTGACTGGTCTGCCCTTTCCGCTTCCACCGATGATATAATTCCAGTAATCACCTTCGTTGCAAGCCATGACAGCAATCGACTTGGCCGAATCGATGGTGCTTCCTCCTCCTAAACCGATGACAAAGTCGCAACCACTTTCACGGCAGATAGCAGCAGCTTCCATTACGTGCGATTTTATAGGATTGGGTAATATTTTGTCGTAAACAATGGATGCGATATCATTTTCAGTCAGTAAGTTGACAACTTTATCCAAATAACCGTATTTTTTCATGGATGTTCCGGCTGATATCACAATCATCGCTTTTTTTCCGGGAAGTGTTTCCGTTGCTAATTTCTTAATCTCACCACAACCGAACACGATACGTGTAGGGATGTGCAAATTGAAAACTGGATTTGCATTCATAATAGTATTCCCTTTAAAGTTCGTATTCTCAAATATAGTGAAATTCATGTCATATTTTAGTAATATCTGTGTTAAAAATGATAATAGAGGAAAATTTGAGGGCTGAATAGGCGATAAAAAGAAAAAGAAGTATAGGTTGCTGTGGTTGGTATTGCCTTTTAATTGGCGTCGTCGGCTGTCCGTTCGGCGTCGTCGGCTCTACGGACAATGGCGCTGAACGGACAGCCGACATCGCCGATTATAGATTAACAACTGTAAGAACAGGGAGTGTTATTCTTTCGTTCCTGATATTATGCCTGCTTCTTGTAGCTGTATATAGCCCAGCAGTACAGAGTGGTGGCAAATCCGGATAGAGTGAGCAGTTGCGATATAATATCGGCAAAAGAACTGCCTTTCAGATAGACCATGCGCATGATTTCCATAAAGTATCGTAATGGGTTGAGGTAGGTGAGGGCTTGTGCCCATTCGGGCATACTGCCGATAGGGGTAAAAAGACCACTCATCAGAATGAAAATCAGCATGCAGAACCACATGACAAACATGGCTTGCTGCATAGTAGATGAATAGTTGGAAATAACCAGTCCGAGACCGGAGACCACCAGAATGAATACCAATGCGGCCAGATAAATGGTGCATAGATTTCCTTGGGGAGTGATGTGGTAGACCAGTGCTGCAAGACCGATACACAGATTCAATACCAGAAAGCCTATCATCCAATAGGGGAGTAGCTTACCTAAGGTGAAAGTGATACGACTGACAGGACTTACGTTCATTTGTTCAATGGTTCCGGTTTCTTTTTCACTGACGATATTCAGGGCTGGAAGAAAGCCGCAGATCATGACCAGTATCATGGTCATTAATGCAGGAACCATAAACATCTTGTAATCCAAATGTGGGTTGAACCGATAGCGTATGGAGGCAGTGCTTTGCTGGGGCATAAGAATCTGCTGCAGATAAGAGCTGCCCAGTGCTCCTTTCGTTCCGTCTACCGAGTTGGCTGCAATCAGAATAGAAGCTGTCCGGCCCTGGATTTGCTCTTTTTCAAAGCCGCGTGGTATTTCCATCACAATGTCGGCACGACCTTTTTCTATGGCCTCTATTCCTTTGGGGTAAGTAGCCGGCAGTTCGGTGAGTTTGAAGTAAGGAGATGCTTCGATACGGTGTACCAGCCGTTCGGAAGAAGGACTCCGGTCGTTGTCGATGACGGCAATGCGAAGATCTTTTATCTCCAATGTAGCCGCCCAGGGAAGTACCAGCATAATCATACACGGAAATATAAACAGTAGCCGGGGCAGAAAACTATGGCGTCGGATTTGTCTGAATTCCTTTTCTATCAGATAACGTAATGTCATAGGTGTAAGTTTTTAAGTTTTTAAGTTTTTAAGTTCTTGAGTTCTTGAGTTCTTGAGTTCTTGAGTTTTTGAGTTTTTGAGTTCTTAAGTTTTTGAGTTCTTTGGTTAAGTTGCCAGTTTATCATGGACTTATAGACTCAAATATATTATTCTAATCGGTTGTTAAACTTGCGGATGGTAAGGCCGGTCAATAGGATTCCCATCAGTAAGAGCACGCTTACTTCTTGCCATACATAGGCGAGGGGAACACCTTCTATCATGAGTTTGCGTACAATGCTGACATACCATCGGGCAGGGATGAGGCAGGACAGTCCCTGAAGGATGGGAGGCATGCTTCCGATGGGGAAGATGATACCCGACAGAATGATAGTCGGTATCATCAATACCATTGCCGAAACTAACAGGGCGGCCACTTGGGTACGGGTAAGACAGGAGATAAGCAATCCCAATGCCAGTGAAACAAAAATAAACAGCAGAGAAACTCCCAGCAGGCTACCCAAGTTGCCGGCTACCGGTACATCGAGTACAAAGACTGACAATAATAGAATGGTAGTAAGGTTCAGTACGGAGAGCGCAAAATAGGGTACTGCTTTGGAAAGAATGACCAGAAACGGATGGACGGGAGAGACGAGCAGTAGTTCCATCGTACCGGTTTCTTTTTCACGGACAATGGAAATGGAAGTCATCATGGCACATATCAGCATCAGAATCAGTCCCATTACCCCCGGAACAAAGTTGTAGGCGCTTTTCATTTGCGGATTGTATAGTAATCTGTTGTGTACAAGCAGAGAAGGATGTACTTTACCTGCATCGGCAAGTGTGGCTTGTGCCGTTCTGATGATTCCGGAAGCATAACTGCTGCGGGTGAGAGCCAGATTGGGGTCGGTTGCATCGGCAATAATCTGAATCTGTTCTGTATCGAAACGTTGTCGGTTGAAATCCGGGGGAAAGGCAATGGCCAGTTCAATTTTGTTTTTCCGGAAAAGGACTTCCAGCTCTTCGGGAGAGTGTACAATGTATTTTACGGTGAAATATTCGTTGGCATCGATGCGGTCGATAAAATATCGTGTATCGGTGTCTGTAGAAGAAACCAATATGGCGGTCTGTACATTTTTTACTTCAGTAGAAATGGCAAACCCGAAGAGGATAATCTGCACGATGGGCATACCGATAAGAATCAGTAATGTTCGTTTGTCGCGCAGGATATGATAAAATTCTTTTCTGACAAAGGCGATAAACTGTTTCATACATTGAGAAATTTGTAAGGTTACTACTCGCTTCGTTGTGCTTCACGGGCCAGTTTTTGGAAAACTTCGTCCATGTCTTTTGCCTTGAAGGTAGCTTTGAGCCCTGCCGGTGTATCAAGAGCACGGATGCGTCCGTCGACCATCATGGAGATACGGTCGCAGTATTCCGCTTCGTCCATGTAATGAGTGGTTACAAAGACTGTAATGCCTTGGTTGGCGGCCTGATAAATCAATTCCCAAAATTGTTTTCGGGTAGCGGGATCTACTCCGCCGGTAGGCTCGTCGAGAAAAACCAGGCGTGGATGATGGAAGATGGATATTGAGAAGGACAAACGTTGTTTCCATCCTAAAGGCAACTGTCGGACCAAGGTATTCCGTTCATCGTATAAACCGATGCGTCGCAGCATTTCCTCCGTGCGGGGAGCGATTTCTTTTTTTGCTATTCCATAAATACCTGCGAAAAGACGGACATTCTCCCGTACTGTAAGGTCTTCGTACAATGAAAACTTCTGACTCATATAACCGATGTGTTTTTTGATTTCCTCGCTTTGGGTATATACATCGTATCCCAAGACTTCTGCCTGCCCTTCTGTAGGAAGACTCAGACCACATAGAATACGCATGGCGGTAGTTTTTCCTGCACCGTTTGCTCCCAGAAAACCAAATATTTCTCCACGCTTTACTTCGAAGGAAATATGGTCTACTGCAGTGAAACGACCGAACCGTTTGACCAGTTGTGATACCCGTATGATGGGGGTATCATCGGCAGAAGTGCTATCGTGATGAAGGGGGGAAGGGCAAAGAATATCTTTAAACCGTTCCAGTATAATAGAGGGAGTATCGATGCCTGATATATAACCTTCGCGGATGAAGGCGATACGGTCGCAGCGTCGGGCTTCGTCCATGAAAGGAGTGGAAACAACGATGGTTACTCCCCGTATCTGCAACCGGTGGAGCATTTGCCAGAGCTCTTTGCGGGAAACCGGGTCGACTCCGGTAGTTGGTTCATCGAGAAAGAGGATTTCCGGATTGTGTATCAAGGCGCAGCATAATGCCAGTTTTTGCTTCATTCCTCCCGATAAGGCTCCGGCACGCCGGTGACGGAAAGGGGCTATCTGTTCATAAATCTCTTTGATTTGTCCGTAGTTTGCTTCTACTGTGGTATGGAATACAGTGGCAAAGAAGGTGAGATTTTCTTCTACTGTCAAATCTTGATACAGCGAGAACCGACCGGGCATGTAGCCTATCCGTTGCCGTATTTTCCGATAGTCGGTAAGTACATTGAAACCACATAATTCTGCCTGGCCTTCGTCGGCAGCCAATAGGGTGGTGAGGAGGCGAAACAAGGTTGTCTTTCCGGAACCGTCGGGACCGATGATTCCAAACAGTTCTCCTCGTTTTACGCTGAACGATACATCGTGCAGAGCTACCGTCTTTCCGTAACGCTTGCCGAGGTGACTTACCTGAATAATAGGTTTTTCTTCTTGTTTCATTTTGTGCAATTTTTACTTATTCTTGGTGGAAAACAACTTCTCCGTACATTCCCAGTTTGATGGCACCATCATTGCGGACTGCAATTTTTACTGCATAAACCTGATTGGCACGTTCGTCATCGGTCAGTATGGTTTTGGGAGTAAACTCAGCTTCATCGGCTATCCACGTTACAGTGCCGGAGTACTCTTTCCGCTTCTTGTCGCCAAAATCGGCATATACAGTGGCTTTTCCTCCCAAACGAACCTGGGCGAGTTGCTCCGAAGTGACATAGGCGCGCAGATAAAGATGTTCCATATCGCCTATCTTGAACAGGGGCTTTCCGATGCTTGTCACTTCGCCGGGTTCGGTGTATTTGACTAAAACAGTTCCATCGATAGGGGAGAGGATGTGGCACTTTTTCAACAAATCTTCGGTCTGTGCAATCTGGATTGCTACCGAAGAACTTTGTTCGTTGAGGCTTGCTGTATTGTTCTCCAAAGAAGAAATTTGTGCTTCCAGCTGGCGGTTGAGCACTGCTATCTGTGAGTCCCAGTCATCCAGTTGTTTGCGGTTGGCAGCATTGGCCTGAATCAGATTCTGGGTACGGGTACGTTCTTTCTGTGCAGTAGCGATCTGTGCTTTTGTAGCTGCAATCTGCTTTCGGATGTCCGGACGTTGTTTGTCTACAGATTTCATGCTGGCCTCCAGTTGAAGTTTTTTCAGATAGAGTTGGATGGTATCCACCAGCCCGACCTCTTCTCCACGTTTCAGTCGGTTTCCTTCTTCTGCATTCAGGTAAAACAACTTTCCGTTTGATTCGGAAGAAACGATGATTTCTGTGGTTTCGAATGTCCCTGTGGCATCAAAATTCTGTTCGGAGCGGCAGGAAGAGAAAAGAAAGGCATATAGAACAAAAAGAAAAGGTATTGTTTTCATAACAAGATTTGTTTAATGACTATTTTATATATTATTCGTTTGTAATGTGTTTTTGCTGGTAAAGTTTCATGAGCAACTGGATTTCGTGCAATGCTTTGTTTTGCTTGGCCAGACTTTCGTGTGTCAGTTCTCGCAGCATTTCGGTTACAGTCAGTGTACCATTGGCAACCTTAGCCTCGGCGGCTTTACGTATGTTGATTCGCAGGCGAATCATTTCATCGTCTTCTTCCATTTGTTTCCGTAGAGAATGAATAGCCTGTTCTTGTTCTGTTAAAGCAATCCGGGTGTTTAGCAAGAATACATCTCTGTTGTTCTGTACTTGCAAACGTTCGGTATGTAGCTTCTTCCGGTCGTTTTTCAAAGTATAAAGACTTCCGAACCGCCAGCTCACTTTGGCTCCCACAATAAAATAAGGTTCAAAGGAATCTTTAAGCATATTGAGTCCGGGATTGCCGTAAGCCCCTTGTGCAAAAAGACTGAAACGAGGCATGTATCCCGTTTTCAGGCTTTGTTCCTTGATGTGGAGGGTCTGTTCCTGCGCTGAGTAAAGAGCCAGTTCCGGTCGGTTGATTGAAAGGGAGGTATCGGATAGAGGAAGGTCGGGCTTTTGTAAGAGGGTATTTGTATTTACTTCTTCTCCCATAAACAGACTCAGCATACGGAGATAGCCATTACGGTTACTTTCTATTTGTATGCGTTGCTGCCGGGTATTCAAGATTTCTACACGTACAGCATCTACATCTGCCTCGTTGGCTATGCCGTAAGTGCAGTAGGCTTTTATATTGACGAGGTTTCGCTGTAATTCCTCTTGTAATAGGGTGTTCTGATTCAGTTGCTCATTGAAAAGGAGAATACCGAAAAACAATTGGTTGATTCGTTCTCTGAGTGCATACATGTTTACATCCAACTGTCTTTCAGCCTCTTCTCCTTGAGCCTGCACTTGTGCTTTCTGGGAGTGAATCTGTCCTCCGTCCCAAATATTCTGACTGACTTCCATCATAATTTGATATTGGTCTTTGGACATGCCTTGGAAATCAAGGTTAGGCAAAGTAAACGGGAGTGTCGTGGCATCGCTTTGATACGATACTTTTCCATGGAGACTGATTTGAGGCAGGTTGCCTTTGGCTGCATTGGCAAGCGTATAGCTTGTGGACCGCTCTATTAACTGATATTGTCGGGAGAGCGGATAGTTGGCCTGTGCCTTTTGCTGACATTCTTCCAAGGTCAGTTGGGCGTGGCTGTGTATTCCCATGCAGATGCATAGAATAAGGAGCAGATTCCGTTTCATTTCAACTTTTCTTTAAGGTTTCTATGACAAAGGTATGTAATTCTATTGTTCCTGACAGGTTCTGCTTGTTGTGTCGTATGTTCTGTTTGTTCGATAATAGAAGAAAAGACTGATTTTATATTCAATAATAATTATCTTTACAGGAACAAATCTACATTGCTATGGAACAAAAAGAGATGATGCATTTTGCCATTAAGCAGGTGAAAGAGTTTTCTACGGGATTGCGTAATGTTTCACGTTTTGTATCCGATGACTTTGCTTTCATCCGGTGTATTCAAGGTGCTGAGGACTTGATGCATTTTCTTGTGAAATTTCGTCAGCCTTTTCGTCTGATGGAAGGGCGTGTAGTGTATATGCGCTCGGGATATATAGATGTACGTGTGAATTTGCGCGAGATTCGGATTGAACCGCATCAGTTGGTTGTTGCTTCCCGGGGAACTGTATTGCAGGTATTATATGTCTCTCCGGATTGTGATTTGTCTATGTTGGCAGTTTCCAATAATTTCATGGAAGATTGGCAGAAAGAAGAGCTGTTGATGTCTTATTTGTCCGGACGGCTGTATTTGAAGCTTCCGTTGGAAGAACAGGAAGAGTGGAGGATGGAACTGATGTGTACCTTGATGTGGGAAGTAATGAATGACAGACCTTTTCCGAAAGAAACACTTCAAAGCCTTGTCTCTGCCTTGTTCCGTCAGATAGAATGTTTTTGTGCGCAGAAACAGACGAAAGATAGTACACGATATACACGGAAGGAAGAAGTTTTCAACAGGTTTCTGGAACTTGTTAATAAGTATGCTGTCCGCGAGCGGAATGTCTCGTTTTATGCGGACAGACTGTATCTTACTCCCCGCTACTTGAGTACGCTTATCAGGCAGATTAGTGGGCGAACGATAATGGACTGGATCAATGAGGCCGTTTTACAAGAAGCAAAACTAATGTTGCGGCATAGTGATAAACTGGTATATCAGGTGTCCGATGCGCTCAACTTCCCCAATGCTTCGTTTTTCTGCAAGTTCTTTCGTCGGTTGACGGGAAAAACCCCTAATGAATATAAACAGGAAGTATGGAAAAAGATATCAGATTCTGAATGACTTGGAAAACAATAGATTGAGTTTGTGTGTTTTAATATTAAAATTATACACTTATGAGAAATAGAATTTTAATGATACTGCTTGTAATAGCAGGAAGTTTGGGAATGTATCGCGCCAGTGCGTGTACAGGTATTACGCTAAAGGCAAAAGACGGATCTTATGTTGTGGCGCGTACTATTGAATGGGGAGGAAGTGACCTGAACAGTTTGTATGTGGTTGTTCCTCGTGGATATGCACAGCAGTCGTATACACCGGCAGGAGTGGATGGAATGAAATTTACTGCCCGTTACGGATATGTGGGACTGTCTGTAGAACAGAAAGAATTTGTAGCCGAAGGACTGAATGAAGAGGGCTTGTCTGCCGGATTGTTCTATTTCCCGCGCTATGGTAAATATGAAACTTTCGACAAAACACGGAAAGAAGAAGCTATTGCCGATTTACAACTGGTGAGTTATGTATTGGGAACTTGCAAGAATGTAGATGAAGTGAAACTGGCCTTGGAGAAGGTGCATGTGGTGGCTATTGACCCTCGTGCCGAAACAGTACACTGGCGTTTTTCTGATCCTTCGGGCAGACAGCTGGTACTTGAAATCGTAGACGGAGTCTTGAAGTATTATGAGAATGCATTGGGAGTTTTGACCAATTCTCCGGGATTCGACTGGCAATTGACAAACTTGAACAATTATGTGAATCTTTTCCCGGGAAGTGCACCGTCACAGAAATTAGGAGATGTCAGCTTGCAGTCGTTTGGAGCGGGCAGCGGTTTCCTGGGTATACCGGGCGATGTGACTCCTCCGTCTCGTTTTGTACGGGCTGCCTTCTATCAGGCTACAGCTCCGCAGCAGGCTACTGGTAAGAGTACCGTGTTGCAGTGCTTTCAGATACTGAACAACTTCGATATTCCAATCGGAATTGAACATGCAGCCGGACAACCGATGGCCGATATCCCCAGTGCTACTCAATGGACTTCGGCTACAGATGTAACAAACAAGCAGATTTATTATCGTACGATGTACAATAGTGCAATACGAAATATAGATTTGAACCGAATTGATTTTACCCGTGTAAAATATAAGGCCATACCTTTGGATGAAGGAAAAGAACAGCCTGTGATTTCGGTCAAGGTGAAATAAATTGAATACTGTGGGTCCTACGAAGTTTGGGACTAATGAGGAAACCGGACTGTTTCAACTGTAAGCAAAAACGTTAAACAAATAGAATTATTTAAGGTAGAACAAAGATTTATTACCCGAAGTGCACTATTTTTGTCTCAGTGATAAACTTTGTTAATTCTTTAAATAATGAATGGTAAAGAAAAGGGAAATATAGGCTGGGTGGATTTGTTGAGAGTGCTTGCCTGTTTTTTTGTAGTGTTTTCTCATTGTTGTGACGGCTTCGTAGGACAATTTGATGCTAATCGTCAATCGTTTCTGACAGGGGTGTTCTCTGGTAGTCTGGCTCGTCCGTGTGTACCTTTGTTTGTAATGATGACAGGAGTTTTGTTGCTTCCTGTCGGCAAGGAGTATACTTTGCAGAGTTTCTATAAGAAACGTATCGGTCGTATCCTTACTCCGCTTGTATTCTGGTCGCTGGTTCTTCCCACTCTTGCTTTTCTTTATTTCAATTATGTGAGTCCGGATACTCATAATCCTTTGCTTTCTACAGACAATTATACGGTGCACACGTGGTTGCAGCGTCTTTATACCTTTGTGTTCAGCTTTAATTTTGATACGGTACCTTTCTGGTATCTGTATATGCTTATCGGACTTTATCTGTTGATGCCGATATTGAGCAGCTGGCTGGTTCAGGCCTCACAGAAAGACATCAGGACTGTACTGATACTTTGGGGTATATCTCTGTTCCTTCCTTACATTAAAATGGCAGCTCCGTTTTTGGGATATCAGGGGAATTATGGTAATATGGATATATTGGGTGTATGCGACTGGAATTCCTATGGCACTTTTTATTATTTCTCCGGATTTATCGGTTATCTGATACTGGCATATTATCTTACTCATTATCCATTGAACTGGAGTTGGAAAAAGACTTGGCTTATATCGGTCCCCATGTTTTTAATAGGCTATCTGATAACTTCTGTTGGCTACATTATTACACAGAAGTATTATCCGGGAAACTATGCTTATCTTGAAATTGTATGGTATTTCGCCGGAATCAATGTGTTCATGATGACTTTTCCGGTCTTTGTCATCGTACAGAAAACCCGAATATCTTCTTTACCCTGGCTTTCGCGTATGGCAAGTATGGCATTCGGTATTTATTTGTGTCATTATACCTTTGTGTTTATGGCATACGATTTGTTTGATTTCTCCTTTCTCCCGTATTGGGCGCGGATAATCTGCATGGCATGTACTACGTTTGGAGTATGTTATTTGTTGGTTTCTCTTCTTTCGAAGGCTAAGCTGACAGCGCGTTTGGTGAAATAAAACCTTTTAATCTGAAAACTTAAATTAATCTTATATATGGTAATATCAAGAAAAGTAATGGCTGCTTTGGCAGCTGGAGTATTGACTTGTGGGCATGTAGCTGCACAAGAAGTTGATTTCGACTTGTCTTCACAGCGTTCGGAGTCACAGGACGTGTTGCCGGTTCCCGGTAAGAAACTGGATCATCAAGGATTGGTGATTAATCCTGTTCCGCATCAGTTGACAGTAGACCGGAACACCCGTCTGGATGTGACTGGAGGTGTGCGGATAATCGACAAACAGAAGAAATTTGCCGAAGATTTCGGATTTATCGCAGCTTCGAAGAAAGGAGTGAAACTGACTATCGATTTTGGTACAAAGGTCGCTTCCAAACAAGGTGTGAAAGCTGTTTCAGGTGCTTACGTACTGACAATTGACAAGAAAGGGATTACAATTACCGGTTATGATGAACAAGGAGCATTTTATGGTATTCAGACTTTGAAGCAGATTATGGAAAGTCCGGTAGCTGCCGAAGGTAATCTTCCTTATATAACTATAAACGACTACCCGGATTTGCCTAACAGAGGAGTGGTAGAAGGATTTTACGGTACTCCCTGGTCGCACGAAGTACGTATGTCGCTGATTGATTTCTATGGCAAGTTTAAGCTGAACAGCTATCTGTATGGTCCGAAAGATGATCCGTATCACAGCTGTCCGAACTGGCGTCTGCCTTATCCGGAAAAAGAAGCGGCTAATATTAAGGAACTGATTCAGGCTTGCCGCCGTAACCGTGTGAACTTTGTATGGGCTATTCATCCGGGACAAGATATCAAGTGGAATGAAGAAGACTATCAGAATCTGGTGAACAAGTTCAATTGGATGTACGATTTGGGTGTTCGTTCGTTTGCTATTTTCTTCGATGATATTTCGGGCGAAGGAACCAATCCGGTCAAGCAGGTAGAACTTTTGAATCGTCTGAATACAGACTTCGTAAAAGCAAAAGGTGATGTGTCTTCGCTGGTTGTATGTCCGACAGATTATTCAAAGCTGTGGGCCAATCCTACTCCTCAGGGAAGTCTGGCTATTTACGGTAATACGCTCGATCCTTCTGTACAGGTATTTTGGACCGGAGATGTGGTGTGCAGTGATTTGACGAAAGAAACACAAGACTGGGTGAATTCTCGCATCAAGCGTCCGGCTTATTTCTGGTGGAACTATCCGGTGACTGACTATGTACGCCATATTCTGTTGCAGGGACCTGTATATGGTCTTAATACTTCGCTTACTGCCAACGATTTGTGCGGTATAGCAAGTAATCCGATGGAGCATGGTGAGGCTTCTAAACTGGCGTTGTATGGAGTAGCCGATTATGCATGGAATACAGCCAACTATAATGCGTTGGATAACTGGGAGAGAGGCCTGGAAGTGCTTGTACCGCAGGCAAAAGATGCTTATCGTACCTTTGCTATCCACTCTTCTGATACAGAAAACGGTTATCGCCGTGACGAATCGTGGGAAACAGAAACGTTCCGTATCAGTAATTATACAGATGCGCAATATCAGGCACTCTTGAAGGAGTTTGAAAAGGTAGAGAAAGTACCGGCAGAAATGGAGGCCGGATGTACTAATAAAGGACTTCTGAAAGAGTTGAATCCTTGGTTGCAGGAATTTGGTAAGTTGGGTACGAGAGGAAAGAATGCCATGATGCTTATCAAACAGTATGAAGACGGAAGTGACAATAATGCTTTCTGGAATAAATATGTGGAGAACCTGATGTCGGAGGACGACAAAAAAGCTTATAATGCTCATAAATCGGGAACAATGAAGCTTCAGCCGTTCTATGAACATGCTATGGACGATATGGCATACGGCTTCTATACCAAATTGGCTGGAAAGTATCCGAAAGTGAGCAGAGCTATCAGTTCTTTTGCTACTATTCGTTCTACTTCGAACAAACTGATGTTTGATAATGACTCTACTACTTTCTATACTTCGGGTACGGCTCAGAAGGAAGGCGATTGGATTGGAGTAGATTTGGGTTATGTAGAAGATGTGAAGGAAGTGTCTATTTTGCAAGGCCGTAATTCGGTAGACGATGTAGACTATTTTGACCACGCTGTGTTGGAATGTTCGGCAGACGGTAAAACCTGGACAGCTTTGTTGCCGGATTTGGACAAGCAGTATGTAATTCACTGGACAGGTGAGCCGGTCAAGGCGCGTTACGTTCGCCTGAAGCGTCTGGATTCGAAAAAGACCAACTATGCCGCTATCCGTTCGTTCGAAGTGAATCCAGCTAAAGTTGAGGCTTTGAGATTCAGTCTGGAAACTGAAAAACCGACACAGGCTTTGTATGCCTTCGATGAAAATCCGGAAACATCGTATGCACAGGAAGGTACTCTGACTTTTGAAGTTCCTCAAGGTGTAACCGGATATACTTGCCTGATGAATCAGTCGAAACAGACTGCAGGTATTACTGTTTCGCAACTTGATAAGAAAGGTAATGTCATTTCAGAACTGGCTGTGAAATCTTCATACTTTGAATTGAAGTTGGATAAGAAAGCAGTAAAAGTACAGATTACAGGTACAACCGAAATCTTTGAACTGATTCCACAGTGTAAGTAAGGCCTTAGGTTATTATTCAACGTGAGTTCGATATAAGATTAGAAAATAGACAGTTGTCCGTCATTGACAAAAT
>ERZ834859.412-NODE-412-length-60399-cov-7.843547_pt1 | contig 60399 bp, 56 predicted proteins | sample MGYA00519947_ERZ834859 | MGnify/ENA primary metagenome ERZ834859 (study PRJEB31850, sample SAMEA3708763) | human gut metagenome | biome: human gut; feature: human-associated habitat; material: faeces | place: China | collected 2014 ...
GGGAGCTCATCGAGGGGGGGCACATCCCCGATGACGTGACCATCCAGGTGCTGGTCCAGGCCCGGGAGCATCTCATCAAAAAGACCTTCGAGGCCATCCGGGGCGCCAAGAACGTCATTCTCCACTTCTACAACTCCACCTCCACCCTCCAGCGGAAGGTGGTGTTCCACATGGACACCGCTGGCATCACCAAGATCGCCACCGATGCCGCCGACCTGATCTATGAGATGTCCCAGCCCCTCATCCAGGAGGGGATGAACCTGCGCTTTGAGTACTCCCCTGAGTCCTTCATGGGCACCGAGATGGACTATGCGGTGGAGATCTGCCAGGCGGTACTGGAGCACCTCCACGCCGACCCGGAGCACAAGGTCATTCTGAACCTGCCCACCACGGTGGAAAACTGTATGCCCAACCAGTTCGCCGATATGCTGGAGTACTTCTGCAAAAAGATCCCCGGCCGGGACAGCGCCATCATCTCCCTGCACCCCCACAACGACCGGGGCTGCGGCGTGGCCACTGCTGAAATGGGCCTGTTGGCCGGCGCGGACCGGGTGGAGGCCACCCTGTTCGGCAACGGCGAGCGCACCGGAAACGTGGACATCGTCACCCTGGCCATGAATATGTACACCCAGGGGGTGGACCCCCGGCTTGACTTTTCCGACATCAATAAGATCCGCGAGATGTTCGAGCGGTGTACCAAGATGCCTGTGGGCGACCGGCAGCCCTACGCCGGAAAGCTGGTATTCACCGCTTTCTCCGGCAGCCATCAGGACGCCATCAACAAGGGCACCCAGTACATGAAGGAGTCCAACTCCGATTTCTGGGAGATCCCCTATCTGCCCATTGACCCCGCCGACGTGGGCCGGGAGTACGAGCCCATCATCCGCATCAACTCCCAGTCGGGCAAGGGAGGCGCGGCCTATATCATGGACCACAACTTCGGCTTTAACCTGCCCAAGGAGATGCACCCGGAGTTCGGCGCCATCGTTCAGCGGGAGACCGACGCCGTGGGCACCGAAATCACCCCGGAGCGGATCAACGAGCTCTTCCACCAGGAGTATGTGGACGTGAAGGAGCCCTACAAGCTGCTCAAGCACGCCTTCCAGGAAAGTGTGGACGCAGACGGCCACTCCCACGTCACCTTCTGGGGCACCCTTCAGCACACCGACACCATCTTTAAGGTCTCTGGTGACGGAAACGGCCCCATCGACGCCTTCTTCAACGCCATTAAAGGGGAGAAAATGGCCCGTTTCTCCTTCCTGGACTACTCCTCCCACGCCATCACCGATGGCTCCGACTCCCAGGGCGTGGCCTACATCCTCCTCCGGGACCAGCGGGACGGCAGGGAGTACTGGGGCGTGGGCCTGTCTCACAACATCAACCTGGCCCCCCTGCGGGCCATCCTCTCCGCCATCAACCGCGCCAAGCGGAAGTGACGGCCTCTCCCCTGTGCCGCGCCGGGTCCTCCCAGGACTCCGGCGCGGCATTTTGCGGTTTTACCCCCATTAGGGCCCCGTTCCAGCCTCTTCCTCCCGCTCTTTTTCTCTCCTTTCTGTCCCCGATCCGTGTTTACCTCCGGCATAGCTGATTTTTTTCGCTTTGTTTCGGAAACAGCCCGGAACCGGATTGACTTTTTTCAGCTTTACGCTATACTTAATTCATCACTGAACAATGTCTGCCAAGGAGGTATCACCCCATGCCAAAAGCCGCCGAACCCGTCAAGCCCTCCCCTAAGGCGCCGGCTCGAATGTCCAAAAAGGACCCCCTGACCCGGGAACAGGTCAAGACCATTGACGCCTATTGGCGTGCCGCCAACTATCTGTCCGCCTGCCAGCTCTATCTGCTGGACAATCCCCTGCTGCGGGAGCCGCTGAAGGAGGAACATCTGAAGCGCACCATCGTGGGGCATTGGGGCACCTGCCCGGGCCAAAACTTCATTTATACCCATCTCAACCGGGCCATCGTCAAATATGACCTGGATATGATCTATCTCTCCGGCCCCGGACACGGTGGAAACGCCGTGGTGGCCCAGGACTATCTGGACGGCTCGTACAGCGAGGTCTATCCCAACATCAGCCAGGATGCCGCCGGTATGAAGCGGCTGTTCCGGCAGTTCTCCTTCCCCGGCGGGATCCCCAGCCAGACCGCCCCCAACACCCCCGGCTCCATCAACGAGGGGGGAGAACTGGGCTACTCCCTGGCCCACGCCTTCGGGGCGGTCATGGACAACCCCGGCCTCATCGCCGCCTGTGTGGTGGGAGACGGCGAAGCGGAGACCGCCCCCCTGGCCGCCGCCTGGCACTCCAACAAGTTCCTCAACCCCATCACGGACGGCGCGGTGCTGCCCATTCTCCACCTCAACGGCTTCAAGCTCTCCAACCCCACCCTGTTCTCCCGCATCTCCCACGAGGAGACCGAGATGTTCTTCAAGGGCTGCGGCTGGGAGCCCCGCTTTGTGGAGGGGGACGAGCCCCAGCAGATGCACCAGAAGATGGCCGCCGCCCTGGACTGGGCGGTGCGGGAGATCCAGCGGATCCAGGAGTACGCCCGTACCTCCGAAGACGCCGCCCGCCCCCGCTGGCCCATGATCGTATTCCGCTCCCCCAAGGGCTGGACTGGCCCCAAGGAGGTGGACGGGAAGCCGGTGGAGGGCAGCTGGCGCTCCCACCAGATCCCCATTCCCGTCCACGACGGCAAGCCCGGCCGCATCCAGGAGCTGGAGCGCTGGCTGCGCAGCTACCGGCCGGAGGAGCTGTTTGACGAAAACGGGACCCTGATCCCCGCCCTGCGGGAGCTGGCCCCCAAGGGGGAGCGGCGCATGGGAGCCAATCCTCATGCCAACGGCGGGCTGCTGCTCCGGGATCTGCGCACCCCAGACTTCCGGGAGTACCGGGTGGAGGTGCCCCAGCCCGGCGCGGTAGAGGCCCAGGACACCGGCGTGCTGGGGAGCTATGTGCGGGATCTCATCACCCTCAACCGGGAGTCCCGGAATTTCCGGGTCTTTGGACCGGACGAGACCGCCTCCAACGCCCTCTCCGCCGTGTTTGAGGCAAGCGGCCGGCGATGGATGGACCCCATCGATCCCGTCCGGGACGCGGAGCTGGAGCCGGACGGCCGGGTGATGGACGCTATGCTGTCTGAGCATCTGTGCCAGGGCTGGCTGGAGGGCTACCTCCTCACCGGGCGGCACGGCCTGTTCAACAGCTATGAGGCCTTTATCCGCATCGTGGACTCTATGGTCTCCCAGCACGCCAAGTGGCTGAAGGTCTGCCGGCAGCTGCCCTGGCGGCAGAAGATCGCCTCCCTCAACTACATCCTCTCCTCCAACGTCTGGCAGCAGGACCACAACGGCTTCACCCATCAGGACCCCGGCTTCCTGGACCATGTGGCCAACAAAAAGGCGGATGTGGTGCGGCTCTACCTGCCCCCGGACGCCAACTGCCTGCTCAGCTGCTTTGACCACTGCGTCAAGAGCCGGGACTATATCAATGTGCTGGTGACCTCCAAGCACGCCCGCCCCCAGTGGCTCACCATGGACCAGGCGGTAAAGCACTGCACCCAGGGCATCGGCATCTGGCAGTGGGCCTCCAACGACCGGGGCGTGGAGCCCGATGTAGTTATGGCCTGCTGCGGCGATACCCCCACCCTAGAGACCCTGGCCGCTGTCACTATCCTCCACCACCACCTCCCGGAGCTGAAGATCCGCGTGGTCAACGTGGTGGACCTGATGAAGCTCCAGCCTCACGGGGAACACCCCCACGGCCTGACCGACGAGGACTACGACTCCCTGTTCACCAAGGACAAGCCCATCATTTTCGCTTTCCACGGTTATCCCACCCTGGTCCATGAGTTGACCTACCGCCGGCACAACAAAAATCTCCACGTCCGGGGGTACAAGGAGGAGGGGACCATCACCACCCCCTTCGATATGCGGGTACAGAACAACATCGACCGCTTCGACCTGGTCATCGACACGGTCAAGCGGCTGCCCCAGCTGGGCAACACCGCCTCCTACCTCATCCAGGAGATGCAGGACAAGCTGGTGGAGCACCACCAGTATATCACCACCCACGGCCAGGACCTGCCGGAGGTCCGGAACTGGACCTGGAACGAGGGACGCGGAAACGCTGGAGTCTCCCCTTGACCGCACCCCGGTTCTGTGGTATCTTAATGGTAACCGCTGGCTGAAGCCGGCACTCCGTTCCCTTCTGTTATGCAATCAATACCGCGAAGGTATGTTCCGCCCAGCAGGGCGCGCCGCCTTCGCGGTGTTTTTATGTCATTATGTCAATCAAAAGGAGAGATCATTTGTGACCCGAACCAACCGTCCCGTTCAAAACCTGGTAGTAGCCGCCCTGATGCTGGCCTTGGCTTACGTACTGCCCTTTTTCACCGGAAATATCCCGCAGATCGGCTCCATGCTGCTGCCCATGCACCTGCCCACCCTCCTGTGCGGCTTCCTCTGCGGCGGCCCCTGGGGGGCGGCAGTGGGCTTCCTGGCCCCGCTGATGCGCTCCGCCATTCTGGGGATGCCTCCCCCCTTCCCCACCGCCGTGGCCATGGCCGTGGAGATGGCCGTCTACGGACTGGTCTCCGGACTGCTCTACGCCCGCCGGCCCAAGAACCTTGGCGGGATCTACACCGCTCTGATCTCCGCCATGGCTGCCGGCCGTCTGGCCTGGGGCGCGGTCATGGTCATCCTGACCATGGGCAGCGGGAATGCCTTCACGCTGGCAGCCTTCTGGGCCGGCGCGGTGGCTAACGCCATCCCCGGCATTATCCTGCAGCTGGCGGCCGTCCCCGCCCTGGTGATGGCGGTCCAGCACGTCCGTCAGCCGGTCCCTCAGGAAGGCTGACCTATGGAACATCTGGCGCAGCTCCTGCAGGAGCACTTCCGTAACCACCCGGGCATGGAGCTTCGGGACGCCATCAAATTTCTCTACCAGAGCTCCATGGGGGGCGGTCACCTGATCGCCGATCCCAGCGGGGCTCTGGCCCGTCTGGAGGAGGAGTGGGAGCAGACCGGCAGCGACCCGGCATCCCCACCCACAGAGCCTCTTGGAGGCGGCCTGTGCCGTCTCTCTTTGGCCGCCTGTAAAGGGCTGGGGCTCGCCCCCTCCACCGTTCTCGCCCTGTTCCTTCGGGGGGCGGAGGAGTGCGTCCGGCAGCCGGAGCTGCTGGACCGGAGCCTGGAACTTCTGTACCGTCTTCCCTTTCCCCCAGAGGAGATCGAGTCAGCCATCCATCAGTACCGCGCCGCCGGCCTGCCGATGGTGGGGCACAGCGCGGCTTACCGTCAAGCCTTCTCCCCCGCCTACCGGGTAGTCCTCCAATCGGACGCAGCGCTGCTCCCCTTCCTGTCCGCCATCGACCGCAGCTGCCGGAAGCATCCCCGGACGCTGACCGCCATGGACGGCCCCTGCGCCACCGGGAAATCCACTCTGGGCGCCCGGCTGGCCCGGCTCTACAGCTGTCCCCTGTTCCACATGGATGACTTTTTCCTCCCACCGGAGCGCAAAACGCCGGAGCGGCTGGCCCAGCCGGGTGGGAATGTGGACTATGAGCGCTTTTTTGCCCAGGTCCTCTCCCCTCTCTCCCGCGGAGAGCCCGTCCTCTATCAGCCCTACCGCTGTCATTCCGGAACTCTGGAAGCGGCCCGCACCATCCCCCCCGCCCCTCTGGCTGTGGTGGAAGGAGTTTACTCCCTGCGCCCGGAGTTCCAGTCCCTGTACCAGGTCAAGTGCTTCCTCACTGCCCCCTGGCCAGTTCGTGAGGCCCGCCTGCTGGACCGGTGCGGCCCGGACGGGCTGGAGCGCTTCCGGACTCTCTGGATCCCACTGGAGGATCAGTATTTTCAGGTGTTTTCTATTTCCGGCTCCTGTGATGTGCACCTGGAGACCGGCTCAGGTCAGGGCGGGGCACCGCGTACCCCCGCGGACTGAACCATAAGACGTCCGTCCAGGAGGCCACTGAAACAATAGACCGCCTGCAAAAAAAGCTGCTGAGAACGTCCTCAGCAGCTTTTCCTTGTCCAGATTGGAAAAGACGCACCCCGCACGGTCCGATCCAGCCATGTGTCAGGCACACAGGGTATGAAACTCATCATTCTATGGCAATACCCCCCTGGTCCAGACAATCTTCTGAACCAGGGGGGGGCTTTGACAGGGTCCATTTTACCGGACCTGTTTGAAATGTGCTTGTTATAAGCGGAGAGAAATCAGTGGATCATGCTGGCGACCTCAGCGGCGAAGTCGTCCTCCTTCTTCTCGATGCCCTCGCCGGTAGCGAAGCGGGTGAAGGCCTTGACGGTGATCTGACCGCCCAGTTCCTTAGCAACGGCGGCCACATGCTTCTCCACAGAGATCTTGTTCTCCTTGACGAAGGCCTGCTGCAACAGGCAGTTCTCCTCGTAGTACTTGCCCAGCTTGCCCATCACGATGCCTTCCTTGACCTTCTCAGGCTTGGCGGCCATCTTGGGATCGTTGGCCATCATGGCCAGCTGGATCTCCTTCTCCTTGTCCAGGGTCTCCTGGGAGACGTCGGACTTGTCCAGGAAAGCGGGGTTCATGGCCGCGATCTGCATGGCCACGTCCTTGCCCAGCTCGATGACCTTGCCGGCCTCGATGCCCTCGACGGCCAGGTTCACCAGCACGCCGATCTTGCCGCCCATGTGGATATAGGGAACATTCACGCCCTCGGCATAGCGGACAAAGCGGCGGATCTGGATGTTCTCGCCGATGGCCAGCACCTTGTCGGCGGTGACGTCGGCCACGGTGCGGTCAGTGCCGGGGTAAGTGCAGGCCTTCAGAGCCTCCACATCGGCGGGGTTCTCGTTGGCCACGATGCCGGCCAGGGTCTTGACGAAGTCCTGGAACACCTCGTTCTTAGCAACGAAGTCGGTCTGGGAGTTGACCTCAATGACCACGCCAACGCCGTTGTCGGCCACGATGGCGTAGGACACGCCCTCGGCGGCCACCTTGCCGGCCTTCTTAGTCTGGGCAGCCAGGCCCTTCTCACGCAGCCACTCGATGGCCTTGTCGAAATCGCCCTCGGCCTCGGTGAGCGCCTTCTTACAGTCCATCATGCCAACGCCGGTCATCTCGCGCAGCTTCTGTACGTCCTTAGCAGTAATCGCCATGGTGCATTACCTCCATATAGTCGTAGTAAATGACGCCCGCGCATGGCGGGAGCCAGAATCAAATTTTTCAAAAAGCGCCCGCCCTTCGGCGGGCGCTTTCAGAACGCGGGTCGAATCTTACTGGGCGGCAGCCTCAGTCTCGGCGGCGGGGGCCTCATCCTGGCCCTGCTTGCCCTCCTGAATGGCGTTGGCCATCACACCGGAGATCAGCTTGATGGCACGGATAGCGTCATCGTTGCCGGGGATGACGTAGTCGATCTCGTCGGGATCACAGTTGGTGTCCACGATGGCGACGATGGGGATGTGCAGCTTGCGGGCCTCGTTGATGGCGTTGCGCTCCTTGCGGGGATCCACCACGAACAGGGCGCCGGGGAGCTTCTTCATCTCGGTGACGCCGCCCAGGTACTTCTCCAGCTTGGCGATCTCGCCCATGTGCTTCATGACTTCCTTCTTGGGAAGCATATCAAAGGTGCCGTCCTCCTGCATCCGCTTGAGCTGGTTCAGACGGTCCACACGGCCGCGCATGGTCTTGAAGTTGGTGAGCATACCGCCCAGCCAACGGGCGTTCACATAGTACATGCCAACGCGGGAAGCCTCTTCCTTGATGGCCTCCTGAGCCTGCTTCTTGGTGCCGACGAAGAGGATGGTCTCGCCCTTCTCGCCCAGGGAACGGACGAAGTTATAGGCCTCCTCCAGCTTCTTCACGGTCTTCTGCAGGTCGATGATATAGATCCCGTTGCGCTCGGTATAAATGTAGGTGGCCATCTTGGGGTTCCACCGACGGGTCTGGTGGCCGAAGTGCACGCCGGCCTCCAGCAGCTGCTTCATAGATACGACTGCCATGATTGTTTCCTCCTAAAATTCAGTTTGATCTTTCCGGGCGCTTCATATCCCCCGCCAACCGAAAAATCTTTCCGGCACTGGGCGGAAAATCAGCGTTCCCAGGCATAATGCCCTGGTAGTATAGCACAGACAACAAAAAGATGCAAGTGATTTCCGAAAATTAGGCAGATAGAATTGTAGGAGTACAATACATATTGGACAGTTGAATAAAAAAGGATGAAGGATAAGGCCTCAGCGGTTATAGTTGAAGTTGTGAGCAACAACTGAACGAGAGGGGGCTATATCCTTCATGAGCAAGAGTATAACACAAGACATGGCATATCGGCAATCCCTGATGAAGTATGCGGCGTGAGCCGTGCCAGCCGGAAGTACAACAAGAGCCGCTCGTACATCTACTTCTGGAAGGCCCGCTGGGACGGAACGGCGGGCTCTATGGCCTGTCAGTCCCGGCGTCCCCACAGCCATCCAAATCAGCACACAGAAGCAGAACTCAAACTCATCCGGGATCTGCGCCGCCGAAATCCCAGCCTCGGCATGGTGGAACTGTGGCATCGGCTGCGGCTGCGGGGTTATACACGTCGTCCGGAGAGCCTGTTCCGGGTGATGCGGAAGCTGGGGATGTTTCCTGCAGCTGAGAAAAAACCAGCGTATAAGCCCAAGCCCTACGAGCAGATGACCTATCCAGGCCAGCGGGTCCAGGTGGATGTGAAAGTCGTACCCCGCAGGTGTATTGCAGACTCGGAGCTGCGCTTGTTCCAGTACACTGCCATAGATGAATTCACTCGCCTGCGCTTCCTGGCCGCCTATCCCGAGCAGAGCACCTACTCTTCTGCTGACTTTCTGAAGCGGTTGTTCAAGTGGTATGCCCGCCGGGGCATCCGGGTGGAGTGTGTCCAGACGGACAACGGATTTGAGTTCACCAATCGTTTCTCCAACAGCAAACATGACCTGCCCACCCTGTTTGAGGCTACCGCTGCACAGCTCGGTATACACCACAAGCTCATCCGTCCCTACACGCCCCGCCACAACGGCAAGGTAGAGCGCAGCCACAGGGAGGACCAGAAACACTTCTATGCCTGCCACAGTTTTTATTCTCTGGACGATTTTGATAAGCAGCTCGCCGTCCATAACCGCCGCTCCAATAACTTTCCCATGAGGCCCCTCGCATGGCGTTCGCCACGTGAGTTCACTGTCCAATATGTTTGACAAACCTACATTTCCGAAAATTAGGCAGATAGAAGATATTGATTTTAATACTTCGAGCACGCTTGCTAATTACCTCCAAAATATACTATAATTGACGGGAATCTCCCTTATGTTTTTAGATTCGTGGAAATTACAAGGTATCTCTTGGGAGAGCATACTTCCCATATAGAATAGAACGGAGGAATACATCATGAATCCAAATGAAACTCAGAAACGCAGGCTCCCAGATTATCTCAAGCGCCTTTTCACGATCAAAGCCATGTCAGTCATCCTCATCATCGCCCTGCTTATATTTGGCGTGATCGGCTGGAACAAGTACCTCTCACTCGACAACAAAACAACCTCGCTCGGCTTTGAAAACATCGGCGAGTTCGCAACGCAGGCCGCCTATTGTACCACAGTCAACACGGAAGAGGCCGCTCAGAATATCTGGGGCATCGAAATCCCCTTTACTCAGAGCAAATACATATACAGCTATGATTCTATCATCAAGGCAGGTATGATTCTATCATCAAGGCAGGCTTTGATTTTTCTCAAATCACTTGGAGCGTTAACGAGGAAAAACAAATAATCCGTGTCACACTCCCCCCAGTAAGGATTTTAAGTCACGAGATCGATCTTGACTCCTTTAAGCTATATCACGAAGCAGAAAGTATCTTCCGTCAGGTCACTCTGGACGAACATAATGCCGCCCTGACACAGATGAAAAAGACCGCTGAACAATCGGCTATCAACAATGGTCTATTCGAAGACGCCATTCAAAATGCCAAAACACTTCTATACGGATTTTTCTCCCAACAATATGATCTGAGCCAGTATCAGCTTGAATTTTCTGAACAGTAAACAGGAAGGTGTTTTATGAAAAAGAAAATTTTTATCATTCTTGGCATCATTGTAGCCGCAATCTTTCTCTTCTACTTTGCACTGTTTTTGACAGCATAACTCAAAGAGGATTTTCTATTGATAACGCCATAATTCTAAAAAAGCCATGTGGAATCGCCGAACAAGCAATTTCACATGGCTTTTCCGTTCAATAGGGCGTAGATGCTTCTGTATGGCGCATCTGCCGCTCCAACAGCTCCACATTTTCCCGCAATCTCCGGTCCTCCGGCGACAGGGCCAGCGCCCGGCGCGCCTCCTCCAGGGCCAGTATGGGCCGCCCCGTGTGGTAAAAGGCCTGACAGCGCAGATCATGGGGCAGGCTGCCCCACGCCTCCGGCTCGCAGATGTAGGTACGCGGACGCTCCCGGACCGCCAGGGCCTGACCGGCGGCATACAGCACACCGTCCCACTCCTCCCGCTGGTACAGCAGACGGGCCAGCTCCACCCATGGTTCCCGAAGATAGGGGGCCTCCGCCGCGGCCCGGAGATACCACTCCAGCGCCTCGTTCTGACGGTCCAGTTCAAGGCAGGCCCGGGCCAAAAACCGCATGGATGCCGCCCGCTCATCCCGCCACACCGCCTGCGGCATGGCCAGGTGGCGCTTCAGGATGCGGATACTATCCTCCCACCGTCCCCGAAACAGGTACTCCCGGCCCAGATAGTGCATATTCCGGTCGTCCTCCGGGTCCTCCTCCACAGACAGCTCCAGCAGGTTCAGGTACTGTCCCCGGGATTTTTCCGGATCCGGGTGATGGTCCAGCTGGACCCCTTCCGCTGCCGCCGTAGGCCCCGGAGCGCCCTCCCCCACCCACTGGAGCACCTCATGCACCGGATGGACCCACCGGTAGCCCCGGCGGGCGTGGATCTTATCGCTCCAGAACACCACACCCTCTGAGCCGTCCGGCTGGAAACTCCAGGTATAGCGGTAGGAGACCCGTCCGCAGTCAGGCCTCCAGGCCTGCTCCAGCGCCTCCCGCCATCCCGGGCGGAACACTTCATCCAAGTCCGTGCAGACACACAGGTCCACGTCCTCCGGAACCAGCTCCAGAGACCGGTTGCGGGCCGCGTCGAACCGCCAGGGGAGGATCTGTTCCACCGTGACCTGCGCGCCCCGCGCCCTCAGCCGTTCCGCCGTACCATCCTCTGATCCGGTGTCCAGCACCACCACCAGGTCGGCCTCCCCCATGGAGTCCATCCATCGGTCTGCAAATTTCTCCTCATTCTTACAAATCGCATACACACATACCTTGTAAGTGCCCATTCTGTCCACCTCCTGCTCCTTATCTCTCCCACTTTCTTCCGCACACAGGGGCGGCGCCCAATGCGAGCGCCGCCCCTGTGCTGGGATCTTGCTCCGCTGTGTCCGTCAGGGGGCCAGCAGACGGGCCTCCCGCATATTCGCCAGCAGCTGGTTCAGCTTGGTGACCGCATCCTCCGTTCCGGTGGCATCTGCCACTGCGGCAACCACAGGCACTGCGGTCTCCGGACCGGCAGGGCCAGTGGGACCGATGGGGCCGGTGGGGCCGGTAGGACCAATGGGACCCTGTGCGCCCGTGGCTCCGACAGGACCGGCGGGGCCGGTGGGACCCTGTGCGCCAGCCGCGCCCGTGGCTCCGACAGGACCGGCGGGGCCGGTGGGGCCCTGCGCGCCCGTCGCGCCTGTGGCTCCGACAGGACCGGCGGGGCCGGTGGGGCCCTGCGCGCCAGCGGGGCCAGGGATCCCCTGGGGACCGGTGGGGCCGGTGGCGCCGTCAGGACCGGGGTAACCCTGCGGCCCAGTGGGGCCGATCGGTCCGGGAATAACCGGCCCCGGGGGACAGGGCAGAGGACAGGGCGGAGGGCAGCAGGATGGTACGCAGGGCTGGGAGCAGGAGGTGGTGAGATAGGCAGTCACGCCTTCCCGCTGCCTCCAGTCCCGGTCTGCGGGCAGATAACGATTCATCATACGATACGCTCCTTATTCTGGGATCGTTCTGTGTGGCGTCCGCCACATCCCAGCCTATGCGCCTGGATGAGAAATGGTCCCACTCCCCCTTGCCCACAGCCTGGGATTGTGGTACAGTTTCCTTATCTGAATTTTTTGTCGCAGGAGGGCGTTGTTGATGCACGCATTTGAATTTTCCATTCCCACCCGGATCGTCTTTGGACCGGGGACGGAGTCCCGGACTGGGGAACTGGCCGCCGGGCTGGGCGCCCGCCGGGTCCTGCTGGTCTGCGGCGGTCAGAGCGCCCGTCGCAGCGGGCTGCTGGACCGTGTGGAGCAGTCCCTGACCCAGGCCGGACTCACCTGCCGCGTCTTTGCCGGGATCCACCCCAACCCCCGCCTGTTTCAGGTCCGTGAGGGCGTCCAGGCGGCGCTGGAGTTCGGGGCAGACTTGATCCTTGCCGTCGGCGGGGGCAGCGTCATCGACGCCGCCAAGGCCATCGCCCTGGGCGCGGCGGAGCCGGAGGCTGACCTGTGGGACTTCTGGCTGGGCAAGCGCCCGGTGGAGCGCACCCTTCCAGTGGGGGCGGTGCTCACTATCTCCGCCGCCGGGAGCGAGACCAGCTCCTCCGCCGTGCTCACCCGGGACGATACTTTGGAGAAGCGGGGCCTGACCTCAGAGCAGATCCGCCCCCGCTTTGCGGTGATGGATCCGGAACTGACCTGCTCCCTCCCCCCCTACCAGATCGCCTGCGGCGTGGTGGATATCATGATGCACACTCTGGACCGCTATTTCACCTGTGTCACCGGTAATCTGCTCACCGACGAGATCGCCCAGGGGCTGCTGCGCACGGTGATCCGCTGCGGCGCCCGGGCCCTGGCAGATCCCTGCGACCTCCAGGCCATGAGCGAGCTGATGTGGGCGGGCAGTCTCTCCCACAACGGGCTCACCGGCCTGGGCGCGCCCAAGGATTTTGCCGTCCACCAGCTGGGCCATGAGCTCAGCGCCCGCTTCGACTTCGCCCATGGGGCCACCCTCTCCGCTGTATGGGGCAGCTGGGCGGAGTACTGCGTGGAGACCGATCCCGCCCGCTTTGCCCAGTACGGGGTGAGCGTCTGGGGTCTGGACCCCGCCGGAGGCGGCCAGGAGGAGCTGGCCCGGCAGGCCATTGCCCGCACCGTGGACTACTTCCGCTCCCTGGGGATGCCCACCTGCCTGACCGAACTGGGCTGCGGACTCCAGAGCGAGGAGGAGCTGAAGGAACTGGCCCGCCGCTGCACCTTCTACGGGGCCCGGACCATCGGCGCCTTCCGGGTGCTGGGCGAGGCGGACATCCTGGCCATTTACCGGGCGGCCAACCGCTGAGCCAGGCGACGTCTCCCTTGTTTTTCATCCATATCCCGGCGGCTTCGCCGCCAGAGAGGAGTGATCCCTGTGAAGCGATATATCGCCGCCCTGGATCAGGGCACCACCAGCAGCCGGTGTATCCTGTTTGACCAGGACCAGAACATCCTGGGCACCGCCCAGCGGGAGCTGACCCAGATCTATCCCCAGCCCGGCTGGGTGGAGCAGGACCCCATGGAGATCTGGTCCACCCAGTACTCTGTCCTCACCGAGGTGCTGGCCCAGACGGGCATCTCCCCCCATGAATTGGCCGCCATCGGCATCACCAACCAGCGGGAGACCACCATTGTCTGGGACAAAGTCACCGGGCGGCCTATTTACAACGCCATCGTGTGGCAGTGCCGCCGCACTGCGCCGCTGTGCGAGCAGCTCAAGGAGGACCGGGCCTTTACTGATTACGTCCAGGAGCACACCGGCCTGCTCATCGACGCCTACTTCTCCGCCACCAAGCTCAGCTGGATCCTGGACCATGTGGAGGGGGCCCGGGCCCGGGCGGAGGCCGGAGAGCTTCTGTTCGGCACCGTGGACTCCTGGCTGGTGTGGAAGCTCACCGGCGGAAAGGTCCATATCACCGACTGCACCAACGCCAGCCGCACGATGCTCTTTGATATCCAGTCACTGTGCTGGGACCCCCATATCTGCGGCCGCCTGGGCATCCCCATGTCCATGTTGCCCCAGGTGCGGGACTCCAGCGGGATCTACGGCTCTGTAGAACTCCAGGGTGCGCAGATCCCCATCGCCGGCATCGCCGGCGACCAGCAGGCCGCTCTGTTCGGCCAGGCCTGCTTCTCTCCCGGCGAGGCCAAAAACACCTACGGCACCGGCTGTTTCCTGCTGATGAACACCGGCGAGCGGCTCTACCGCAGCAACAACGGCCTGCTGTCCACCATTGCAATCAGCCTGGACGGGAAGGTGCAGTACGCCCTGGAGGGCTCCGTCTTTGTGGGGGGCGCGGTGATCCAGTGGGTCCGGGACGAGCTGCGCTTCATCGGTGAGGCCAGGGACGCGGAGTATTACGCCTCCAAGGTGCCGGACACCGGCGGCGTCTATCTGGTCCCCGCCTTCACCGGCCTTGGGGCCCCCTACTGGGATATGTACGCCCGGGGCGCTCTGGTGGGACTGACCCGGGGCACCGGCCGGGACCACATCATCCGGGCCGCCCAGGAGTCCATCGCCTATCAGAGCTGGGATCTGGTCCACGCCATGGAGAAGGACACCGGGATCCCGCTCACCCAGCTGAAGGTGGACGGCGGGGCCAGCCGGGACCGCTTCCTGATGCAGTTCCAGGCGGACATTCTGGACAAGCCGGTCCGCCGCCCTGTGATTCGGGAGACCACCGCCCTGGGCGCGGCCTATCTGGCCGGTCTGGCGGTCGGGATGTGGAGCGGCCTGGAGGAGATCCGCGCCCAGTGGCGGCTGGACCGTCTCTATGAGCCGGACATGGGCACAGACGACCGGGCCCGCCTGCTGGCCGGCTGGCACAAGGCGGTGGGCCGCGCCCTCCGCTGGGCTGAGCCGGAGCCGTGACCGCCGGAGGAAAGGAGCCTGACAAAATGGAAGAAGAACAGATCTGCCGGGAGATCTGGACGCGCTGGGTCCCGAAGCGGGGACAGTCCACCGTCCTCCAGGGGGAGCTGCTGCGGCAGATCGAGCGGCTCCGACACGAGGCCCAGGCCAACGGGAACCGGAACTGGTGCCGGGACCATGCCTTTTTCTGTGCTTTTCTGGACCACACCCTGCTGGACTCCGGTGTGCTCTCTCCGGAGGAGGGGGAGCGGCTTCACGGCGTCCTGGTCCACCTCCGCTCCTGCGGCGAGGTGGCCCACCGGTACCACCGGGGAGAGCTCACAGAGCGGGAGCTGGAGGAGGACTATCACGGGGAGACCGCCTGTACAGACGACGCCCCTTACGATCTGGTGCGCGGGGCCGTCGTCCGCTTCTGCCAGGCCCACCCGGCCCCCATCCCCTATCAGCCCCGGCCGGACATCCGGCACTGAGCCGCCCTTCGGCGGAAACATCACAACAGGAGTGACCCCTATGTTGAGTCCCATCGAGATCCCCACCATGCTGTTCTGGGAAAATGGAAACACCTGGTACGGCAGCAAGGGAGAAGCCCGCTTTTTTATCCACCCCTCCTCCCACGAGGACGGGGAGGCCCCCGCCCGCACCACGCTGGATGCAGAGCTGTGGAAGGGCCCCCTCAGCCGCGCCCTGAGCCAGGTCCTGGCTGAGGCCTCCTTTCCCCTCAGCGAGGATGGCCTGGTCCAGCTGACCGCCTGGCTGGAGGAGCAGGCCGCCGTTCTGAACGCTCCGGAGACCTGAGCCCTGTGAAAAAACCGCCCCGCCGCCGTTTTCAAAACGGCGGCGGGGCGGTTTGCTTCTGTCCGAGGGTCAATGGGGTCAGACGCGCCTCCGCTCCCGGCTCCGGGCGGCCAGCCACAGGGCACACAGGGCGCACAGGCTGCCGATCAGAGCCCCGGCCAGGACATCACTGGGGTAGTGGACGCCAACATAGAGCCGGGACAGTCCCATGCACACTGCCTGGATCACTGCGGCAGTCCGGGCCCAGCGCCAGGGCAGCGCTCCGGCCCAGGCCATCCCCGCGGCAAAGGCGGCGCAGGTGTGGCCCGACGGGAAGGAGTTTGGGTCGGCGGAGGTCAGCAGGGGAATCAGGCCCTCCACCATCACATAGGGGCGGGGGCGGAGCACGAGCTGCTTCAAGACCACATTGGTACACAGCATCCCCAGCGCCATAGCCAACAGGGCGATCCCCCCCGCCCGCCGGGTCGGCTTCCAGCACAGCATCCCCAGGGAGAGCACGATCCACATCACCCCCGTGTTGCCCAGCGACGTAAAGGCCTCCACAAGGGGATCCAGGAACGGGACGCGCACAGCATCCTGGATCCAGAGCAGTGCGCTCTCATCCAGTATTTGTATCATTTCCAGCATTGTTTTCCTGCCTTTCTTCCCTTGACCGGCCCCTCTGAGGCCGGTATAATGGAACCAGTGAAATGGACAGGGGAAGTCCGGCGTTTCAGCCGCTCCGCTGTCAGACTGATTTATTATACTTGCTTTCCCTGGCCCATGCAAGGGCACGCGGCGTTTTCACAGGAGGCCCATTTTGAAGCAGATCGTCTGTCTGTCCAACGAGGCCTGGAGCCACTCCCCCGGACGCACCCAGCAGCTCATCACCCGGCTGAAGCACACCCAGGTCCTCTTTTTTTCTCCCTCCGGCAGCTGGCGGGAGATTCGATTCCGCGCCAAGGGGCGGGCCGTCAAGCCCAACATCACAGTGTACCCCCTGCCCCCCATTCTGCTCCCCGCGGACGAGCGGTACGGGCCGCTGTTCCGTCTGGAACAGCTCCGGCTGGCCCGCTTCATCGCCGGGCGCATGGAGGAGCACCGCTTCCGCTCCCCCCTGCTCTGGTGTGCCTGCCCGGAGCAGGTCCACCTGCTGGACCGTCTGGACTACGACGGTCTGATCTACGACTGCGACCGGGAGTGGGACGACCTGCCCCCGGCCTGGGAAGGCTCTCTGGCCTCTGCCGCCGACGTGGTGTTCGCCGCCTCCCCGGAGCTGGCAGAGCGCCTCTCCCCGTGCAGCGGCAACATCGCCCTGCTGCCCAACGGGGTGACCTATCCCCTGTTCTCCCGGATCGCCGCTCCCAGCCGTCCCCGTCCGGAGGACCCTGTGCTGGGCTGGGCCGGCACCATCCACGGGGATCTGGACCTGTCCCCCCTGCTCTATGCCGCCCAGGCGCGGCCCCGCTGGACCTTCCTCCTCCTGGGACGCCGGGAACAAAATCCACTCCTGCACCGGCTGGCCCGGCTCCCCAATGTACATTTTCTCCCCCCCTGCCCCCTGATGGAGGTGCCGGAGCATCTGTCCCGGTGCCGGGTGCTGCTGAACTTCCTGCGGGAGGACCAGCCGGACTGCGACGTGATCCCCACCCGGATCTATGAGTATCTCTCCACCGGGCGGCCCATCGTCTCCATGCTCTGGCCCGACCAGGTGGAGCACTTCCCAGACGTGGTATACGGGGCCCACTCCCACCAGGAGTTCCTCACCCTGTGCGAGCACGCCCTGGAGGAGCCCCCTGCCTGGGTCTCCCAGCGCCGTCTGTCCCACGGGGCGGCGGCGGCCTGGTCCCTCCGTGCCGGACAGGTCTCCCGGATCCTGGGCACCGCCGGTCTGCTGTGAGGTCATTCTGTCCCGGCCCCACAAGTTTCTAGCGCTTTCCCCGGCGTCTCATTGTACAAGCCTACGAATTTAAGTCCCCCCCTTGCAAATCCCGGCTGTTTTCGATAAAATGAAAGCCTAATCAGGGCAAGGAGGTTCTTCCCATGGGATATGCGTGTCTGTTTCGCCATTCTGTTCAGCGCCGCTTTCACCAGGGCCCCAATCTGCCCATTCCTACAACCGCATCCTAAATTTTCAGGCCCCCTGTCACCCGCAGGCGGCCTGAACTTTTTTGAGCTGGAAGGAGAGATCGATCTATGAGCAAGAAAGTAGCGGTCATCATGGGCTCAGACAGCGACTGGCCTGTTGTCAAGGCGGCCTGCGCCCAGCTGACGGAGTTCGGCATTCCCTATGAGGCCCACATCCTCAGCGCCCACCGCACCCCTGCCGCCGCCGCGGAGTTCGCCCGGGACGCCCGGAAGAACGGCTTCGGCGTGCTGATCTGCGCCGCCGGCATGGCGGCCCATCTGGCCGGCGCCTTTGCCGGAAACTCCACCCTGCCGGTCATCGGCATCCCCATGAAGGGGGGCGCCATGGACGGGCTGGACGCCCTGCTTGCCACTGTGCAGATGCCCAGCGGCATCCCCGTGGCCACCGTGGCCATCAACGGAGCCAAAAACGCCGCCGTTCTGGCCGCCCAGATCCTGTCCGTTTCTGACGATGCCCTGGCCGCCAAGCTGGATGCCGCCCGGGAGAAAATGGCCGCCCAGATCGCCGAAAAGGAGCAGAAGCTCCAGGCCGAACTGGCCCAGTAATCCGCTCCTGACACAGCCATCTCTTTGCAAAACCCTCAAAATTATTTATTATAAACGGAGGAATCCCACCATGGAAAAGAAGCTTGTTTACACTGGTAAGACCAAAGATGTGTTCGCTCTGGATAACGGCAACTACCTGCTGAAGTTCAAGGATGACTGCACCGGCAAGGACGGTGTTTTCGATCCCGGCGAGAACTCCGTGGGTCTGACCATCGACGGCGTGGGCGATGTAAACCTGCGGATGTCCATCTACTTCTTTGAGAAAATCAACGCCGCCGGCATCAAGACCCACTTTGTCTCCGCCAACCTGGCCGACACCACCATGGAGGTCCTTCCCGCCAAGGTATTTGGACACGGCCTGGAGGTCATCTGCCGCCATAAGGCGGTGGGCAGCTTCATCCGCCGGTACGGCGAGTACATCGCCGAGGGCGCTGACCTGCCCGCCTATGTGGAGACCACCTTCAAGAACGATGAGAAGGGGGATCCCCTGGTGACCAAGGACGCCCTGGTCGCTCTGGGCGTGATGACCGACGCGCAGTACGACGACATCAAGGACATGACCCAGAAGATCACCCAGATCGTGGCCGACGACCTGAAGGAGAAGGGCATGGTCCTGTATGACATCAAGTTCGAGTTCGGCTATGACGCTGACGGCAAGGTCATGCTCATCGACGAGGTGGCCTCCGGCAATATGCGGGTATACAAGGATGGGCAGTATGTGGATCCCATGACTCTGTCCAAGCTGTTTTTCGCCCAGAAGTGACCGCACTGTCCCCCAACCCCGGAGGCGCTCCGGATGGCACACTTGCATAAATGAGATGGCCTGGAAAGGGGCGGAGCATTTTAGTCTCCGCCGCTTTTCCGCTCCATCTTTCACTTTACCATTTGTATCATTGAGGAGGACATCATGGGCGGCTTTTTTGGCGCAGTGTCCCACGAAGATGTGACACTGGATATTTTCTTCGGAGTGGACTACCACTCCCACCTGGGCACCCGCCGGGGCGGTATGCTCATCCACGATGAGAAGGACGGGTTCCAGCGGCAGATCCACTCCATCGAGAACACCCCGTTCCGCACAAAATTTGAAAAGGACCTCACCGATTTCCACGGGTGCAGCGGCATCGGCTGTATCAGTGACACCGATCCCCAGCCTCTGCTGGTCCGGTCCCACCTGGGGCTGTATGCCATCACCACGGTGGGCATCATCAATAACTCAGAGGAGCTGATCCAGCGGTACTTCTCCGACCACGGCCACCAGTTCATGGCCATGAGCTCCGGCAAGGTCAACGCCACTGAACTGGCCGCCGCCCTCATCAACCAGAAGGACGACCTGGTCTCCGGCATCCTCCACGCACAGGAGGAGATCCGCGGCTCCCTCACCCTGCTGATCCTGACCAGCCAGGGCGAGATCATCGCCGCCCGGGACCGGGTGGGCCGGCTTCCGGTTCTGATCGGGAAAAAGGAGGGGGCCCACTGCGTCTCCTTCGAGTCCTTTGCCTACCACAAGCTGGGCTATACCGACGCCTATGAGCTGGGCCCCCGGGAAATCGTCCGCATCACTGCCGACGGCATCGAGACCCTCTCTCCCGCCGGCAAGGAGATGAAGATCTGCGCCTTCCTGTGGACCTACTACGGCTATCCCAACTCCAACTACGAGGGGATGAATGTAGAGGTCATGCGCTACCGCAACGGCGAGATCATGGCCCGGGACGAGGTGGCCCGGGGCCAGCTGCCCAAGGTGGACTATGTGGCCGGCGTCCCCGACTCCGGCGTCCCCCACGCCATCGGCTTTGCCAACCGCAGCGGCAAGCCCTTCGCCCGCCCCTTCGTCAAATACACCCCCACCTGGCCCCGCTCCTTCATGCCCACCAACCAGGAGGTGCGCAATCAGGTGGCCAAAATGAAGCAGATCCCCGTGCCTGAGCTCATCGAGGGCAAAAAGCTTCTCTTTGTGGACGACTCCATCGTCCGGGGCACCCAGCTGCGGGAGACTGTGGAATTCCTCTATGAATCCGGGGCCGAGGAGGTCCATATGCGTTCCGCCTGTCCCCCCATCATGTACAGCTGCAAGTATCTGAACTTCTCCCGGGGCAACTCCGATATGGACCTGCTGGCCCGCCGCATGGTCCAGGAGCTGGAGGGGGATGAGGGACAGCAGCACCTGGAGGAGTACGCCGACGCCAACTCCCAGCGGGGGCAGTGTATGCTGAAAACCATCTGCGAAAAATTCGGCTTTAATTCCCTGGGCTATCAGTCCCTGGACGGACTGCTGGAGGCCATCGGCCTGGACCGGGACAAGGTATGCACCTACTGCTGGAGCGGCAAAGAATAACGGCTGCACCGTTGTTCTTTGCAATTAGGAATGAGGAATTATGGCTTCCGGCTCCGCCGGACTAAATTCCCATCGCGCGCCTGGGGCGCGCTCCACAACTCCTAATTCCTAACTCCTAATTCCTAATTTTAAAACGGAGGTTTTGGTATGAAGAACTCTCACTCTGAGTCCTACGCCGCCGCCGGCGTGGACGTCACCGCCGGATATGAGGCGGTCGAGCGCATCAAGCCCATGGTAGAGTCCACCTACATCCCCGGCGTCATGGGCACTCTGGGCGGCTTCGGCGGTATGTTTGCCCCCGATCTGGCCGGCATGAAAAAGCCGGTGCTGGTCTCCGGCACCGACGGTGTGGGCACCAAGCTGAAGCTGGCCTTCCTGATGGACAAGCACGACACCGTGGGCATCGACTGTGTGGCCATGTGCGTCAACGACATCGTGTGCGGCGGCGCCGCCCCCATGTTCTTCCTGGACTATATCGCCTGCGGCAAGAACCACCCCGCCCGCATTGCTGACATCGTCTCCGGCATCACCGAGGGCTGCCGCCAGGCCGAGTGCGCCCTGGTGGGCGGCGAGACCGCCGAGATGCCCGGCTTCTACCCCGTGGACGAGTACGACCTGGCCGGTTTCTCCGTGGGCATCGTGGACGAGGAAAAGATTATTGATGGCAAAAAGCTGGCCGCCGGCGATGTGCTGGTGGGACTGGCCTCCTCTGGCGTCCACTCCAACGGCTTCTCCCTGGTGCGCAAGGTGCTGGACGTGGAGCACGCCGACCTCAAGACTCCCCGGAAGGATCTGAACGGCAAGAGCCTGGGCGAGGCCCTGCTGGCCCCCACCCGCATCTATGTCAAGGCGGTAAAGGCCCTGCTGAAGGCCGGTGTGGACGTCCACGCCGTCAGCCACATCACCGGCGGCGGCTTCTATGAGAACGTCCCCCGTATGATGACCGAGGAGCTCACCGCCCGGATCGATCTGAGCACCTTCCCCCGCCTGCCCATTTTCGACCTGATCCAAAAGACCGGCGGCATCCCGGAGCGGGATATGTACAACACCTTCAACATGGGCATCGGCATGATCCTGGCCCTCCCCACCGCACAGGCTGAGCAGGCTCTGTCCGTTCTGAAGGATGCCGGTGAGACCGCCTATCAGATCGGCTCTGTCATCCCCGGCGAGGCCGGCGTAGAGCTGGTTTAATCAAATTAGGAATGAGGAGTTAGGAATTGTAGCGCCCGGATCCGTCGGACCGCTCTCACATCGTGCGACCAGGCTCACTCCTAACTCCTAATTCCTAACTCACTTGGAGGTTCGCTATGTCCAAACATATCGCCGTGCTGGTCTCCGGCGGCGGCACCAATCTTCAGGCCCTGATCGACGCCCAGGCCCGGGGAGAGCTGATCAACGGTGAAATCACCGCCGTCATCTCCTCCAATCCCGGCGCCTACGCACTGGAGCGGGCCGCAAAGGCGGGGATCCCCGGCTATGTGGTGGCCCGGAAGGAATTTCCCTCCAGTCAGGCCATGACCGCCGCCCTGGTGGAGCAGCTGCGGGCGCTGGACATCGACCTGGTGGTCCTGGCCGGCTTCATGGTCATCCTCACCGGTGAGATGGTCCGCGCCTTCCCCAACGCCATCCTCAACGTCCACCCCGCCCTGATCCCCTCCTTCGCGGGACCGGGCTGTTACGGCCTTCACGTCCATGAGAAGGCCCTGGAGTACGGGGTCAAGCTGTCCGGCGCCACCGTCCACTTCGTCAGCGAGGAGTGCGACGGCGGCCCCATCGTCTTGCAAAAGGCGGTGGAGGTCCTTCCGGACGACACCCCGGAGGTCCTTCAGCGGCGGATCATGGAGCAGTGTGAGTGGAAGCTCCTGCCCCAAGCGGTCTCCTTGTTCTGTCAGGGCCGCCTGAAGGTGGAGGGGCGCCTGGTCCGGGTACTGGACCGCCCGGAATGAATTTGCTTTTGAACCCCAGCTATGATACAATGTGAAGTGTGCGATATGACTGACGGTAAGTGGAAATGACCACGGGGAGTATCGCCCTGAATATGCCGACCGTCTGGGCGCACCGTTTCAAAAAATCGGTGCGCCCTTTTTTCCTGACACAGCTGTGGAAAGGAGCGTTTTATGTCCATACCGACCATCCTGGCCACCGGATTTTTGTTCCTGGGCGGCATCCTGCTGCAGCTCGTCAATATGCTGCGTTACAGCGACTGGCGCGCGATCATCGGCCCGCTTTTGATGCTGATCGGGGCTTTTCCCCTGATCCTCCACTTGGCGCAGGTCTGGCTGTCCTGGCATCAAACGCCTTCTCCCCCCACTTTTGACCAACTCGCGAAGGAGGACTCCCATGAAACCCAGAACTGAATTGCTGCTGTGCAGCGGCTTCTTCTTCCTGGGCGGCCTGCTGCTGTACCCGATCGTCCAGTCAGACGAAGTCCTTGCACCCATCAGTATCCTGCTCGGCCTTCTGGGAGGCGCCGGTCTGCTCATTTCTTATTTCTCCGCTGTCAGGCGGCTGCTATTCGAAGAGTCCTGTAAAAATCCCAATTCTGACCATCACAAGGAGGATTCCCATGAAAACACTTGATCTCAATGAACTCTTACAGAACCACCCCTACCCCGGCCGGGGCATCGTCCTGGGCCGCTCCGCCGACGACAAGAAGGCCGTCATCGCCTATTTCATTATGGGCCGCAGCGAGAACAGCCGCAACCGTGTCTTTGAGACCACCGAGGACGGCATCCGCACCCGTGCCTATGATGAGAGCAAGATGGTGGACCCCTCCCTCATCATCTACCACCCCGTCCGCATCGTGGGGGACGACACCGTGGTCACCAACGGCGACCAGACTGACACCATCCGGGACGGGCTGCTGGAGGGCAAGGTCTTTGCCCAGTCCCTGCGCACCCGGGAGTTTGAGCCCGACCCCGACAACTACACCCCCCGCATCTCCGGCCTGCTCCACAAGGACGGCAGCTACGCCCTGTCCATCCTGAAGAGCAACGACGGCGACCCCTCCTGCTGCTGCCGCTATTTCTTCGGCTATGACCACCCCAAGGCCGGCGAGGGCCGCTTCATCCACACCTATCAGGAGAATCTGGATCCCCTCCCCTCCTTTGAGGGCGAGCCCCGGAAGGTGGCCGTCACCGCCCCCGACGCCAAGACCCTGGCCGACGAGCTGTGGGCCAGCCTGAATGAGGACAACAAGGTCTCCCTGTTCGTCCAGTATGTGGACCTGGCCTCCGGCGAGCGGGACACCGGGATCATCAACAAGCACCAGTAAGCTGCATCCCCCTGTCAAAAGGAGTGTTCTCATGGCATTGACCGACCCGATCATCCAATTTCAAAAGGAGCGGGCCTCCGTTCCCTTCCAGCCCCCCACCCTGTGTACCGCCGAGACCTTTCCTCTTCTGCTGGCCGGGGTTCCCGCCCTGCGTAAGATCCCCGGCCTTGCCGCTCTGGAGGACGCGGGAGAGGCCTATTTCACCTCCGTCCCCTTCTGCCTGAGCCGGGAGGACCGCCAGGCCGCTCGGGACCATCTGGAGCAGGTCTACGGCATCACCGACAAGGACAGCATGGTGGCCTTCTGCAAGGAGGCCCTGCTGACCAACCACGAATATCTGGACTTTGAATCCTTCTGGGATGGCCGCCCCAGCTTCTCCCTGGAGGACCTGTCTCCGGACGCCCGCCCCGTTTTTCAGCGGCTGTCCGACTTTGCCCGGCAGTTCCAGCCCCTGGTGGGCCGCCGGGGCTTCCTGGCCTGGGACATCAGCGAGACACTGGGACATCTGCGGACCGCCTGCGCCTGCGAGCTGATCTCCATGGAGGAGTACCGGGAGATGTCCCAATACTGGGTGGAACAGGCCGCCGCCTTCCACAGCTGGGAGGAGTACGCCGTGGGCCTGGTGTGCGGGGCCGCCTACTGGGCCTTCCGCATGGGAGGTGACCGCGGCCAGCAGGACGCCGCCGCCTATCTGGAGCTGAACCTGCGGCTGGTGCGCCAGCTGCTGGACAGCAAGCAGGCCTGGGCGGGTCGGATGTGGTACCGTATTCCCCAGGAAAAGCCCTTCCTGCTCTCCGCCCCGGAGCTGCGGATGCTCCTGCCGGGCTGGGAGGGCCCCAACGGCTGCCTGGCCACCGACCACATCACGGTTCTGGGCAAGCCGGTGGGCTGGTGCTATCGTGAGCGGCCCGATGGACAGTACCCCGACAGCGGCTGGCGCTTCTTCTCCGGCGAGGAGGATGACGCCTATGTCAACGACGTCAGCCATGTGGGGGTCTATGACCTGAACACCATCTGCAACTACGACCCGGACATCATCCCCCTGCTCAGCGCCCCCTTCGGCACCGCCTATGCCCGGGGAGAGGACGGAAAATTCCACGCGGAGCCCTTTGAAGCGCCGGAGGGGCCCTGAACATTCTGCACATACAAACGCAGAGCCGCACACTGTGCGCCCCTGCATCCCCCGCCCAACTACACCACCAAATACAGAAAGGATGACCTTCCATGACCCAACTGGAACTGAAATACGGCTGCAACCCCAACCAGAAGCCCGCCCGCATCTTTATGGAGGAGGGTGAGCTGCCCCTGAAGGTGCTCAACGGCAAGCCGGGGTACATCAACTTCATGGACGCGCTGAACTCCTGGCAGCTGGTAAAGGCCCTGAAAAAGGCCACCGGCCTGCCCGCCGCCGCCTCCTTCAAGCACGTCTCCCCCGCCGGTGCCGCCCTGGGCCTGCCCCTCACCGACGTGGAGCGGCACATCTACTTTGCCCCGGAGGGGGAGCTGTCCCCCATCGCCTGCGCCTATATCCGCGCCCGGGGCGCAGACCGGCTGTGCTCCTTCGGTGACTGGGCCGCCCTGTCCGATGTGTGTGACGGCGACACCGCCCGCTTTCTGGCCGCCGAGGTGTCCGACGGCATCATCGCCCCCGGCTACACCGACGAGGCCCTGGAGATCCTGAGGGGCAAGCGCAAGGGGGGCTACAACGTGGTAGAGATCGACCCCGGCTACGCCCCCGCCCCCATCGAGCGCCGGAACATCTTCGGCATCACCTTTGAGCAGGGCTACAACGATCTGGACATCAGTGAGGAGATGCTCCAGAACGTGGTCACCGAGAACAAGGAGCTGTCCCAGCAGGCCAAGAACGATATGCTCCTCTCCCTCATCACCCTGAAATACACCCAGTCCAACTCTGTCTGCTATGTCAAAAACGGCATGACCATCGGTGTGGGGGCCGGCCAGCAGAGCCGCATCCACTGCACCCGTCTGGCCGGCAACAAGGCGGACATCTGGTGGCTGCGCCAGCATCCCAAGGTCCTGGGCCTCCAGTTCGTGGACAACATCCGCCGCCCCGACCGGGACAACGCCATCGACATCTATATCTCCGACGAGCATGACGACGTGCTGGCCGAGGGCGTGTGGCAGAACACCTTCAAGGTGAAGCCCGAGGTGCTCACCGCTGAGGAGAAGGCCGCCTGGATCGCCCAGATGTCCGGCGTCACCGTGGGCTCCGACGCCTTCTTCCCCTTTGGCGACAACGTGGAGCGCGCCCGGAAGTCCGGCGTGCAGTACATCGCCCAGCCCGGCGGTTCCATCCGTGACGACCAGGTCATTGCCACCGCCAACAAGTATGGCATGGTCATGGCGTTTACCGGGATCCGGCTGTTCCATCATTAAATTAACACAACGGGCAGGCCGTCCCCTGTCTGTAGGGGCCGATGTCCCCATCGGCCCGCGGGCGGGTGAGGACACCCGCCCCTGCGGACCCCGGGGACCTTGTGATATGATCCGTGGTCACACCCTGCAACGTATCTGAAGCTATTTTTCAGGGCGTGAGATGGTGAATTGCCCCACAGGGGCAAGAGAAGCTGGCCCGGGCCGCGGCCTGCAATACATCCCACCTATTTTGTAGGGGCGGCCGTCGCCGCCCGTATGAGAGGAGCATAATATATAATATGAAAGTATTAGTCGTCGGCGGAGGCGGGCGTGAGCACGCCATCTGCTGGAAGCTGGCCCAGAGCCCCAAGGTAACTGAGCTGTACTGCGCCCCCGGCAACGGGGGCATCGCCCAAGTGGCCCAATGTGTGCCCATCAAGGCCACCGATGTAGAGGGAATGGTGGCTTGGGCCAAGGAGCACGCCATGGACTTTGTTATGGTCGCTCCGGATGATCCCCTGGCCCTTGGAATGGTAGATGCCCTGGAGGCAGCTGGCATCCCTGCTTTCGGTCCCCGGGCCAATGCCGCCATTCTGGAAGCCAGCAAAGCATTCTCTAAGGAATTGATGAAAAAGTACCACATCCCTACCGCCCAGTACGAGACCTTTACCGACATGGAGCAGGCCTTGTCCTACATCCGCCAGCAGGGAGCCCCCATTGTAGTCAAGGCGGACGGTTTGGCTCTGGGCAAGGGTGTGGTGGTAGCCTCCACCGTGGAAGAGGCCGAGGAGGCCGTGCGCTCCATGATGCAGGACCACAAGTTCGGCAAGAGCGGCTCCACCGTGGTCATCGAGGAGTGTATGGTAGGCCCTGAGGTCACCGTGCTGGCCTTCTGCGACGGGGAGCACCTGGTCCCCATGCTGTCCTCCCAGGACCACAAGCGGGCCTATGACGGCAATCAGGGCCCCAACACCGGCGGTATGGGCGCCTTCTGCCCCTCCCCCAACTACACCCCCGCCATCGCCGCGGAGTGCATGGAAAAGATCTTCCTGCCCACGGTGAAGGCCATGCAGGCGGAGGGACGCCCCTTCCAGGGTGTGCTCTACTTCGGTCTGATGCTCACCCAGGACGGCCCCAAGGTGGTGGAATACAACGCCCGCTTCGGCGACCCGGAAACCCAGCCCATCCTGTCCATGCTGGACACCGACCTGATGGATATTTTCCAGGCCTGCGTCAACGGTACCCTGGATCAGCTGGAGATCCGGTGGAAGGCAGGCGCAGCCTGCTGCATCGTCCTGGCCTCTGGCGGCTACCCAGTTCAGTATCAGAGCGGCTACCCCATCTCTGGTCTGGAGGAGGCCGGCAAGCTGGCCACCGTGTTCCATGCGGGCACCAAGGGTGACGGGAACGGCCGGATCCTCACCGCAGGCGGCCGGGTGCTGGGCGTCACCGCCGTGGGCGGCAGCCTGGAGAAGGCCATTGAAACGGCCTACGCCGCCTGCAAGCCCATCGCCTTCCAGGATATGCACTTCCGCACGGACATCGGTAAGGTATGAGCCGCTTCGACCTGGAGGGCGTGGTCTTTGACGTGGACGGGGTCCTGTTCGACACGGAGCGCCTGTCCCAGGAGACCTGGAACGCCGTCAGCACGGAGCTGAACTGGCCCCAGGTAGGGCGGGCCTATTTAGAATTCGTGGGGCAGAACCGGGCCGACATCCTCCAAAAGATGCTGGACCTGTTTGGGCCGGATTTTCCCCGGGAGACCTTTCTGCTCACCTGCTCCGCCCGCTCTCAGGCGCGGATGGAGCAGGAGGGCGTCCCGCTCAAGCCGGGCGTCCGGGAGATCCTGGAGTTTCTGACCGCCCGCGGTATTCCAGCTGCCCTGGCCACCTCCACCAATCGGGAGCGCACCCATCGGCGCATGGAGATGACCGGTCTGGGGCCCTGCTTCTCCGCCGTGGTCACCGGCGACCAGGTGGAGCACAGCAAGCCGGACCCGGAGATCTATCAGCTGGCCTGCCAAGCCCTGGGGACCGCTCCGTCCCGCACGCTGGCCATCGAGGACTCCCGCAACGGGATCCTCTCCGCCCACGCCGCCGGGATGCCGGTGGTCATGATCCCCGACCTGATCCCGCCCGCCCCGGAGCTGGAGCGTCTGCTGTTCCGGCGCTGCACCTCTCTTCTGGAGGTGCGGGAGCTGCTGGACCATCTCCTTACAACATAACACAAAACGGGCGTCCCAGCCGGGACGCCCGTTTCCGTTCTTTGTCTTGTTTCCCTGTCACATTCCCTCCGGCGTGGGATCCCCCGCCAGGGAAAAGAGGTACTCATAATAGGGCTTCAAAAAGCGGAAGCCCTGGATCACCTGCTCCGCCAGCTCCGGCTGAAAGAGAAGGCCGCCGCAGTTCTCATCCCGGGAGATAGCGATGCTCTTCCGGTTGTACCAGGGGGCCAGCAGCCCGCCCGGGTCCCCCTTGGTCCGCTTGTACTCCGCCCCCTCCAGCCGGAACTCCGACCTTTCCAGCCGGCGGGCCAGCCGCTCCAGGGGCTTGGGGTCCCGGTCGATCCGGGCCCGCAGCTTGGCCATGGTCAGGGGCGTGGCGTCGTACCAGCCCATCCCCATGCTGTAATACTCCGGGGCCAGCTCAAAATAGAACGCCGGCTGGCTGACCCACTCCTCCTTTGGCCGCCGCAGAGTGAACCACAAGTGGTCCTTATAGGGGCCGCGCCCGTGGAGCCGCCGGGCGTCACGATAGATCCGGGAGACGTGGAGGTTCAGCCCGAGTTTGGGAAACTCCTCCTCCACCGCGGCGTGGACCTGTTCCCCCAGCTCCCGCATGGGGCCGGCCACCAGGGTCAGGTACTCCTCCTTGCGGGCCTCAAACCAGCCGCGCTCATTGTTGAAGCGGATGCCCCACAAAAAGTCCACCGCCTCCTGGGAAAATCCCTGAAACATACCTTGTCACCTTCTTTGCGTGTCAAACGGCCTGAGCCGGATCGTCCACCGCCAGATCCTGGGCCGGAGGCTCCTCCGCGGGAGGGAGCTCCTGTCCGCCGCCGGACCCTGCCGGGGCCTCTGTCCCCGGATCCTCCAGCGGCGTCTCTGCCCCCGCGTTTTCCGCAGGCGTCTCCGGTACGGTCTCCGCCGGAGGGACCTCCGGGACCGGCGGGACGCCATTGGGCCAGGTGGCGGGGTCTCCGTCGGCGGGGTTATACAGGATGGTCTTGGGCCGCATTTTGTACACGCTCTTCCCCATATCCTGCTTTTCCAGCAGGTTCCCGTCCCGGTCATAGACATACCGGTAGGTCTGGGCCGACTTTCCGGTGTAGGGGTTCTGCTTGCTGTCCACCTTTGTGGTCCCCCGGGGGATGGATTCATCCGCCTTATACTGGGTGGTGGGAGTCACTGTCTCATAGACCGTGCTCTTGGGCTCGGCCCGGACGCCGTCCACATTGGTCCCATAGATCTTGACGTTCAGCTTCCGCTTGCCCCCCTGGTCATAGCTGGAGGTAACGATCTTGATGGGGTAGTCCGTGCTGTTCTCAAAGCGGAAGTCCGTCTGACCATAGTACACCGTGGCGTCCATGCCCTCCGGCACATAGCCGGTGTTGAAGCGGTGGGCCCGGCGCTCCACGATCTTCAGGTTTGTATGGAGCACCGCGTAGTAGATGGTGGAGGAGGTCTGGCAGATGCCGCCGCCCACCTCGTCCACCGAAGCGTCGCCGGAGTACACCGGCGCGGCCAGATAGCCCTTGGAGGCAGACCGGCTGCCGGTGGTGTTGTTATAGGAGAACACCTCCCCGGGCATCAGGATCACCCCGTTGCAGGCCTGAGCCGAGAGCTTTACATTGTGCTTCCGGCTGGAGGAGCCGCCCACATTGGTGGTCCCCTCCCCCAGCAGATCCCGGAACAGCTTGGCCTCCAGGCTCTGCTTCGTCTCCTCCGGCTGGGTCAGGGTCACCGGGATGGAGAAGGTCTCCCCCTCTCCCGCCTGCTCATAGGCGGCCTTCAGCGCCTCCACATCAAAGTCCACGCCCACCACATGGTCGGTGACCGCCCCGGTCTCCCGGTCGTACTGGGCGCTCTGGGGCTCCACCGCCACCGCGCCGTGGATGGCCTGGAAGTCCGGCTCCTGGGGCGGTGTCTCCTGGGGCATGAGAGGATTTTCCACCTCCACGGCCCCTTCCGCGCCGCCGAACTTCTGCTCCATGGCCTCCTCCACCGCGGACCAGAGGCTGTCCCGGACCTGGCCGCGGTCGATGGCCTGGCCGGTCCTGCCCTTTGTCATCACCAGGGCATCGCCCTCCAGCTGATAGGACGCCTCGGTCACGCTGCCCCCTGTCTCGGCCTCCACCCGGTCCACGGTCTCATCCAGGGCCGTGCAGTCCCATCTCGGGGCGGAGATCCGGTGCTCCCGGCCCAGCAGCTGGGTCAGATAGACGCCGCCGCCGGTGAGGAAGTTTTCCCGGCCCACCGCGCCCGCGGCCTCGGCCGGAAAGGACCAGCCATATCCCATCTTATCCGCCGCAATGGACCACAGCTGACCGTCATAGGACACCAGGCCAATGATCTGGCCGCCGTACTCCTCCATGGCCCGGTCCAGGGCGGTCTGTGCCTCCTCCACGGTCATGCCGGACACATCCAGGCCGGCCACCGATACATTGGGAAGGATCCGGTCGGTCCCGTTCACCCAGGCACACAGCCCCAGGTAGCCTCCCAGCAGCACTGCCGCGGCAGTTCCTGAGATGACCCATATTTTTTTGTTTTTCTTCCTGCCCTGCTCGCCCGAAGGCTCTCTGGCAAGCTCTCGTTTTCCCATAATCCAGCTCCTCCACACCGGTACGCCCGAACCGACAAGGCCCCGCGCCGCCGGCAGTGATGTACCGCTCCATGTTCGGCCGGTCCCGGCCTGAAGCGTCTCTATGTGCCAGGTGCTATTATAAATGCGTACGGATCCAAGCCACAAGCATGGAACGCCAGGTCTGATCAGGCAAATTGGATCTGTTCCCCTGCAAGCGTTTTGGGCCACCCAGTCCAAACCCTTTTCACCCTCCACGGGAACACAGAGTATTCCCGCGGCACGACGCGTTGCAGCAAGGTCCGAACTCCATAAATCGGTCCCTTTGAGCCGTTTTATGAAGCTGCGCGGCTGCCTCCGCGCGGATCAGCCGATTTCCGGTCGATTCAGCAGACATTATTATAGCATCGGCGTTCCTCCCTTACAATTACAGAACAGTTACAGTCCGCTGAATTTTCCGGGAGAAGCGTTTACTTTTCCGCTTTCATGCGGTATAATCGTCTCACGCAGCCCGGGGGAGGGCGTGCCTCCCGGAGTTTCTTCATGGAATTTTAAGAGAAACTCAATCTCTTTTTTGCTTCTCTCTGATATGATATTCTTATCTTGAGTTTTCATTCTGTTCGGCTGGAGGTCAATAATTATGGAGCAGCATTCCTATCAAAACAGCGCATCCGGCAGCCCGTCCCGCCGGAACCGGGGCTCCGGCGACCGTGGTTTCTGGCTCGCCGCAGTCCTCTGCCTGTTCTTCTTCCCCCCTGTGGGCATCCTGATGATCGTTGTCAAGGTGCTCGGCGGAGGCCGCAAAAAGCCCAACGTCCGGGGACAGCACCCCTACTATACCCAGCAACACGGCTCAGTGGGGGCCCGCACGGTCCAGAACGGGGCCGCCCAGAATCAGACGCCTTCGGCCCCCGTCTCCGTTCAGGTCCTCACCCGGCTGTCCGTCCAGGCTAGGCGCCTCACCGTGGTGGGCGGGATCCTGAGCCTGATCTTCGGCTTCACCTCTGTCTCCGCCCTGGCCGGCAGTCTGTGGATGCTCCCAGATGTGGCCTGGTATCTGGAGGCCACGCTTCCCTTCCTATGCTTCTTCTTTGGCAGCCTGGGCTGTCTGTGGGTCGGCCTGCGGAAGCGGAACAAGGTCCGGCGCTGCCGGAAATATCTGGCTATGCTGGGCTCCCGCACTGTGATCTCGGTCAGCGCCCTCTCCGCCGCGCTGGGAACCGCCCCTGCCAAGGTTCGGGATGAGCTGTCCGATATGCTGGATGACGGTCTCTTCCCCATGGGCTATCTGGACTATGGAAACGACCGCCTGGTGCTCTCCGGCGAGGGGCTGTCCGATCCTCCCCCCGCGCAGCCTGAACCTCCCAAAGAGGCTCCCCCCGAGGAGGATCCCCAGGGCGCTGTGCTTCAAGAGATCCGCACCATCAACGACCAGATCGACAATCCCAAGCTCAGCCAGCAGATCGACCGCATCGGCGTCATCACCGCCAAGGTGTTTGAGTACCAGCGCAGCCATCCTCAGAAATCGCCGCAGCTCCACAGCTTTTTGAGCTATTACCTCCCCACCACCCTGAAGATCCTCCGTTCCTATGCCCAGCTGGAGGATCAGGAGGTGGATGGCCAGAACATCTCCGCCGCCATGGAGCGCATCGAAAATATGATGGACAAGGTGGTAGAGGGCTTTGAGAAGCAGCTGGACCAGCTGTTCCAGGGGGATGCGCTGGACATCACCACCGACGTGGAGGTGCTGGAGCGGATGCTGGCCAAGGACGGCCTCTCCAGTCAGGGCGGCCTGCATCTGGGCGGCTGAGCCCCACCGTTTCATACGCTCCGAATGGCAGCAGAACGGAATCACCAAATAGTTCAGGAGGATACAGCCATGGATGATCTGATCGCTTACTGCGGGCTGAACTGTGCCGCATGCGACGCATACCTTGCAACGCTCCATAACGACCAGGCCCTGCGGGAAAGGACCGCAAAACTGTGGGCTGAATTGAACAACGCCCCCATCCTGCCAGAACATATCAACTGCCAGGGCTGCCGCACCGAGGGGGTCAAAACCGTATTCTGTGACCATCTCTGCGGCATCCGCCAGTGCGCCTTAAAGCGGGGCGCCGCCACTTGCGGCAGCTGCCCGGAGCTGGAGACCTGTCCAACGGTGGGCACAATCCTGTCAAACCGCCCGGAAGCACTGGAAAATCTCAAAAAACAGGCCATATTTTGAAATACCGTGCGGCCAGCGTCTACAAACGCTGGCCGCACGGTGTTTTTTCTGAAGCAAGTTTCTCCGCTCATAGTATGATGTCTCCCCACTCGCCGGGGCGACCGTCAACGTATCCGCCGGTAGCGCACATAGTGGAAGAACAGGCCGTCCTGCTCCAGGGGCGGCTCCTCTTCCGCCAGTTCCCAATCGGGATCCCGGTCCAGATTGGGGAACACGACGTCCGCCGGAAAGGCGGCGTGGATCCTGGTGACGTACGCCGTATCACACCAGGGCAGCAGCTGCTCGTATACCGAGGCGCCGCCGATAACAAAGGCGTCCTCCGATACAGCGGACCGCAGCGCCTCCAGATCCCGAAATACCTCCGCGCCCTCCGGGGCAAAGGCCGGGTCCCGGGACAGGATCAGATTTCTCCGCCCCTTAAGCGGGCGGCCGCCGGGAAAGGTGGCCAGCGTTTTGCGGCCCAGGATCACCGGATGGCCGGTGGTCAGCGCCTTGAACCGCTTCAGGTCCTGGGACAGATACACCAGCTGGTCCCCGTCCTTTCCGATGCCCCAATTTTCGTCCACTGCTACGATCACATTCATGGCGTTCTCTCCTCGCTCCGTCTCCCGCATGGGCGCAAATTCCTAATTCAAACAGCCACCGGGATCTTCGCCTCCAGCAGGTGGGCCTGATAGCCCTCCAGCCGGAAGCTGTCCCGGGTGAAGGCATAGAAGTCCGTGACGCTCCGGTCCATCCAGAATGCCGGCGCGTCATAGGGCGTCCGGGCAATCAGCTCCTCCACAATGGGCACATGGCGGTCATAGATGTGGGCATCCGCGATGACATGGATCAGCTCCCCCGCCTCCAGACCGGACACCTGGGCCATCATGTGAAGCAGCACCGCGTACTGCATCACATTCCAGCCGTTGGCAGTGAGCATATCCTGAGATCTCTGGTTCAGGATCCCGTTCAGGGTGTTCCCGCTGACATTGAATGTCATGGAGTAGGCGCAGGGGTACAGGGCCATCTCGCTCAGGTCGTGGTGGTTGTACAGGCTGGTGAGGATCCGGCGGGAGGCGGGGTCGTGCTTCAGATCCCACAGCACCTTGTCCACCTGGTCCATGTCCCCCTGGGGATAGTGGTGCTTCACCCCCAGCTGATAGCCGTATGCCTTTCCGATGGAGCCCGTCTCATCCGCCCAGGCGTCCCAGATATGGCTGTTCAGGTCATGGACATTGTTGGACTTCTTCTGCCAGATCCACAGCAGCTCGTCCACCGCGGATCTCAGATACTGCTTCCGCACGGTGATGACCGGGAACTCCTCCCGCAGGTCATAGCGGTTGACTACCCCAAAGAGCTTCACCGTGTGGGCGGGTGTCCCATCCTCCCAGCGGGGCCGGACCTCCCGGTCCGTGTCCCAGACGCCCCTGCTCAGGATCGCTCTGCAATTCTCAATAAAAACCTGATCGGCATAACTCATTTATGATCTTCCTCCATTTTTCATGCTCTCTGTTCCTGTTTTCTGATATTATCCTCATTATACAACAGAGAAGGGCGGGGCACAAGCCCCGCCCTCAGGCTGTCAAGAAGCCCGGTCTACCCTTCCTGGCGTATATAGGCCAAAGCAGGATCAGGACGAACGGATCAAGCTTCTCCATCCATAGCCAAGTGGCCAGTTTTTTCAGATTCATAGCAGCAAATTTAAGCTTCACCCAGTTTGTTATCTGGGCCAAGCCTCTGTACTGGGGGGTATCACGCATGGCGTGTTTTTCCTTGGCATCAGCAAAGACCCATTCAACGGTTTCCTTCCGCCGTTTGTACAGTTCCCCGTACTCCGGCGTATAGCGGACGTTGTCCGCCAACTCCTCACAGCCTTTCCAGATATGCCTCTGTACGGTCTTTACGCAGTCTTTGGAATGGGTGCACAGATGGCGGTTGGGACAGTCACAAATCTTGGGATCACTTTCACAGCAGCTGTCCTTGCGGTACTGAGCTGTCTATCCCTACGATTTCTATCATATCTCATTCCATTTCCCAATGTTCCAGCATCCCCCATCACTCCCTCCTTCTCCTCATTTTCCCTCATATAAATGAAAAAGCCCAGCTTCTGCTGGACTTTTTCGACAGACTGAAGCGTCCCTGCCCATGGGGCAGGAACGCTTTTTTGATCCTGTGCGGCTATGGCTGAGCTCTCTCCTTAACCAATCACAAAGCCCAGGACCAGATAGGCCGCCGCCGCCAGTGCGCCGCAGGTCAGGGCGTAGGGCAGCTGGGTGCGCACATGGTCCAGGTGGTCCGAGGCGGAGCCCATGGAGGATAGGATGGTGGTATCGGACAGGGGGGAGCAGTGGTCCCCGAACACGCCGCCGCCAGCCACCGCGGCAAACACCGCCACCACCAGCTGGGTCACCTCACCGCCGCTCATGCTGAAGGCCAGGGGCAGGGCGATGGGCATACAGATTGCGAAGGTCCCCCAGGAGGAGCCGGTGGCAAAGGCCATCACCGCCGCCACCATGAAAATGACGCAGGGCAGCAGATGGGGGGTCAGCAGCCCCTGGGTGAGGGAAATGATGTAGTTGGCCGTGCCCATGGTCTGCGACAGGCCGTTCACCGAATAGGCCAGGGCCAGCAGGATCACGGCGGGCAGCGCGCCTTTGATGCCGTTGGTCAGGGTGTCCATGACCTCCTTAAAGGGGATGCCCTGGAGCATCATGCTCACCGTCATAAAGATGACCACCAGCAGGAAGGCCTCCATGGTCTTGGCGGACTTATAGACCACATAAGTACTCACCGCCACCGTCACGATCATCAGAACGGGCAGAAGGAAGTTGAGGAACACCCGGGGCTTGAAGCCTGGGTAGGGCTCCATGCCGGTCAGCTCCTTGCCTACCAGGGGCTGTGCACCGTCAGCCAGCACCTTGCCGGTCTCCATGGCCCGCTGCTCCGCCCGCTTCATAGGACCATAGTCCTTCACGATGCCGGAGCCGATCAGCCCCACCAGGATCACCGCGAAGATGGGATAAAAGTTGAAGGGAATGGCCCGCAGGAACAAGGCGGAGCCTTCCTCCTGGGTGGCGATGCAACCCACACCCACCGCCAGACCGCTGAGATAGGCTGCCCAGCCAGTGATGGGGACCAGCACGCTCACCGGTGCGGAGGTGGAGTCGGCGATGTAGGCCAGCTTCTCCCGGGAGATCCGGGCCTTGTCCGTGATGCTGCGCATGGTGCAGCCCACAAACAGGGGGCTGAAGGAGTCGCTGAAATAAACGAACATCCCCAGCACCCAGGCCGCCAGCTGGGCCCCTCTGCGGCTGAGGTGCTTGTCATGGACCCATTGGGAGAAACCCTGGATGGCGCCGGTCTTTTGGAAATAGGCCACCAGGATGCCGATGAAGGTGTTCAGCAGCATGACCCAGGAGAAGCTGGTATTGCCCAGATTCTCCTTCAGCAGCGTGGGGAAGCCCAGCAGAAGGGTCTCCAGCAGGTTCGTACCCTGGGCCAGGCCGGTCAGGGTCGTGCCGGTGATACAGGCGATGGCCAGGGCCACAATGGTGTTCTTGGTCGCAAAGGACAGTACGATCGCCAGGATTGCGGGGATCACAGAGATGAACCCCAGGCTTGCCAATTCTTCCATAAATGTCTCCTCTCTTTCGTTCAGGACGCCCGGGCGGAGTCACACACACAACGATCCGCCCGGGCCGGAGGGGTCACAGCTTCACCTGCTCCAGGGGCAGATAGTTGTCCGAGCGGGTGACGGTGGCGGGAGGCGCGGGGTCCAGCTGCCGGTCCGCGATACCCAGGATGTCCTCCGGGCGCACCCAGGGGCGGCCCTGGAGGGCGCTGGTCTCCTCATGGGTGAGGTAGCCCCGGTAGGCGGTGAGGGCCCGGCGGAGGAAGCCGTCTCGCACGCAGGCCTCGGCCACGCCGTGGTTCAGAATAGCCCGGAAGTGGGGGATGACAGAGGCGGCGTAGGCAATGGAGGTGGAGTTGGCGATGGCGCCAGGGATGTTGCTGACACAGTAGTGGACCACGCCCTCCTCAATATAGCGGGGATTCTCATGGGTGGTCTCATGGAAGGACTCGATGGCCCCGTTGTCATCATTGCTGATGTCCACGATGACAGAGCCCTTCCCCATCAGCTTCAGCATGGACCGGTCGATGAGGAAGTCGTTGCAGCCCTTGGGCCATTTGACGCAGTTGAGCACCATATCCGTATCCGGCAGCAGCTGGGCGATGTTCTCCTTGGTACACAGCATGGTGTCGATGTGCTCCTGGTACTGCCGCTTCAGCGTGCGCAGGATCCCGATGTTGATGTCCATGACCGTGACCCTGGCCCCCAAGGCATACAGGACGGACAGAGCGGCCTGGCCCACCGTGCCGCCGCCCAGAATCAGCACCCTCATGGCTGGCGCGCCGCCCAGTCCGCTGACGAACTTGCCCTTGCCGCCGTTGATGGACAGCATGGACTCCAGGCCCATCAGGGCGCCCTGCTTGCCGGCGGCCTCACAGTTGGGGGAGCCGTACCGGTGGCAGTCCTCCGCGGTGAAGGCGATGCAGCCGCTGTCCAGGATGGCCTGGACCTCCTGGGGGTGGGCGGCGGGATGGATGCAGGTGAAGATGATCTGTCCCTTCCGCAGCAGCGGGAATTCACAGGGCTCCAGCTCCTTCACCTTGGTGACAAAGTCGGCCTGGCCGTAGATGTCCTCCATGGTGTCCACCAGGCGCGCCCCGGCCTTCTCATACTCCTGATCCTCGAAGCCAGCCTTCTCTCCCGCGCCCCTCTGCACCAGGGCGGTGTGTCCGTCCGCCACAATGGTGGCGATTTCCGCCGGGGTGGCAATGGTGCGGTACTCCCCGTTTTTGATGTCTTTCAGCAATCCAAATACCATGTTCGATTCCTCCAGATCTGTTCCCGCTCCCGCGGGCACTGTATTCGGGCAATGAAAAAGGTCCCGGAGCAAAAGGCTCCGGGACCCCGCTCCGCCGGCGGCGGCAGCCTCCAGCGGTTGTCCTTGTCTTTCGCCCAGCATGAACAGCGCCTTTTCCCCGGATGGCGTCCGGAAAAAACAGTCTTGCGCTTCTTCAGCGCAAGCCCAGGCGGAGAGGTTCTTTCTCCCCACCTTCGGCGGATTGCCCTTTCCCCAAACGGTATCCGGGTACTTTTGCGCTCCGCGCCTCTGGATCATGCCACGGCTATTCTATAATGTTGGGATCTTTTTGTCAATCTTACAGGGAAAATCTGTGCAAAATGGGAGATTCAATGGAAAAACACATGAATTTCCATGTGTTTTTATCCATTTTATCCCCTGTTCCACATTCCTCCGGCCTCACACATAGCCATACATTCCCCGGACGGACACCTCGCCGGCGGACAGGGCGGCCCGCCGGCCGTCCGGATACTCCACCACCAGCCGGAACTGGTCGTCGATCTCCAGGGCAAAGGCCTCCTCCCGGGAGACGGGGGTGATCAGCTGCACCTGGTTGCCCGGGGTCAGGCAGTCCGCCCGGTACCGGGCCAGATACTCCGCTTTGTTGTCCGGAAATCCGGCGTACATCCGGTCCAGTGCCCGAATGATCTCCACCGCCAGCTCCGCCCGGCGCACCGGACGGCCCAGCTCCTGGGCCAGCGAGACGGCGATGGGACGCACCTCTGGAAGAAAATCCTCCGTCCGCTGGTTCACATTCACACCAATGCCGGTGATGAGGTAGTCCAGGGCGTTGCTCTCGCCCTCCAGGCCCAGCTCTGTGAGGATGCCGCACAGCTTCCGCCCTCCCAGCACAATGTCGTTGGTCCACTTGATCCTGGGCCGCACACCGCAGGCCGCCTGGATGCCGTCGCACACCGCCACCGCCACCCAGGCGGTGAAGTCCACCACCTCCTGGGGCGGGAGGGAGGGCCGCAGCAGGGCGGAGAGGTACAGCCCCGTGCCACGGGGAGACTGGAAGGAGCGGCCCAGACGCCCCCGGCCGCCGGTCTGCTCTTCACTGAGGATGACCAGCCCATCGGAGGCCCCGGCCATGGCCTGGCGCTTGGCCTCCGTATTGGTGGAGTCGATGACATCCAGGCATATCAGCCGGCTTCCCACATGGCAGCCCGACAGCGGTCCGGCCAGTTCCCCCTCCCGGACCCGGTCAGGGGCACGCTCCAGCCGATAGCCCCGCTTGGTGGCGGACTGGATCTCATACCCCTCCTGCCGCAGGGCCTCAATGGCCTTCCACACCGCCGCCCGGCTGATGCCCAGCGTCCGGCTCATGGCCTCTCCTGACACATAAGAATCCCCCTGTTCCAGCAGAAGGGACAGTATTTTTTCCCGGCTCATTCCACGCCGCCTCCCGGTCCTCGTTTTTCTCCATTATAATGCGTACTGAACAAATCCACAAGCATTGAAAGCCAAGTCTTATCAGGCAAATTGGCTTTGTTCAAGTGCAAGGGTTTCGGGCAATACACCCCAAAATTCCTGCACCTTCCACTGGAACGCTTTGCGTTCCAATGGAACTTCGTATTGTAACACGGTCTGAACTCCATAAAAAAGCCCCTCCGAGCCGTTTTTATGGAATTGCCCGGCTGACGCCGCGGGAATAAACCGATTTACGGTTTATTCAGTAAACATCATTATAAGAAAAACTTTCCCTCCCGTCAACCTGTGCCATCCCGCCCTTTGCTTTTCCACCGGAGGTGCGCTATAATGGGGGCACAAGCTTCCAAAAGGAGGAACTGTCCATGGACCGTCTCCTGACCTCCCCCTCCGGCCCACCCCGGCGGATGGCTGAGCTGGACCTGCTCCGCTGCCTGGCCATCCTGATGGTGGTCACCCTCCATGCCGCCGCCCCCCTGCTCTCTGACCCGTCCCTGTTAGGGACGCCCGCCTGGTACTTCTGCCTGCTGCTGGACCCCTTCAGCCGCACCGGCGTCCCCCTCTTTTTTATGCTCAGCGGCTTCCTGATCCTGCGGGACTCCCGCACCCTTCAGGTGGGACCCTTCTACCGCCGCCGCCTCCCCCGCCTGGTGGTCCCCCTGGTCCTGTGGAACCTGATCTATGCCCTGGCGGATAGCTGGGGCACCCACCGCCCCTTCTCCCTTCTGGAATATCTGGGGAGCCTGCTGGACCGTGGCTGTTATTACCACATCTGGTTCATCTATCTGCTGGTGGGGCTCTATCTGCTCGCCCCCTTCCTGAAACGGATCGTGGACCACGCCAGCGGGCGCGAGGTGCTGGTCCTCATTGGGATCATCCTGCTGCCCACCACCCTGCTCCCCCTGCTGGAGGGGCTCTCCCCCATCCCGGTCCGCCCCATCCCCGCCATGCTGGAGGGCCTGACGGGATACTTCCTGCTGGGCTGGCTGCTGGGAAGCCAGCCGCCCCGCCCCACTCTGCGCCCTCTGATCTATCTGGGCGGCGTGCTGGGCTGGGCCTGGGACGTGTGGGCCAACTGGGCCTGCGCCTCTCCGGCGGGGGTCCCCCTCCCCTCTGCCAGCGGCTACCGCCTGAGCCACTACCTGTGCGCCGCCGCCCTGTTCGTCTGGCTCCGGGCCCGCTATGAGCGCCGCCCGGTCCCCGCCGCCCCCCTCTGGGCCCGGCTCTCCCCCCTAGTATTCGGCGTCTACTGGGCCCACCCCCTGATCCTGGCCGGGACTGCCCGGCTGACCGGGACGGACTGGACGCCGGGACAGTGCCTGCTGCTTCAGCTCCCCGCCACCCTGCTGCTCTCTCTGCTGGCCGCCTGGCTCCTGTCCCGGACCCCGGTGCTGCGGCGGATCCTGATGTAGCCCAGCGCTAATTCTTCCCAAACAGAAATGCAGAGCGGCTCCCCCCGGGGAGCCGCTCTGCGCAGCTTGTCAAAAAACGCGCCTCTGCCACGTTTCCACCGTTTCAGCGGGCGGGACGGTAGACCGTGACGCCGTCCTGGGTCTCCATGACCAGGTCCCCCCGGTCCACCAGGAACTCGATGAAAAAGCGGATGTTCCGCTCGAACCGCAGAGCGCGGCGGGGCTTTCCGGAGAGCAGCTTGTAGAACAGGCAGACCCGGCGGACGATGTCGCTGGCGGCCATGGGCCGGTCGATCAGGGCCAGGATCTCCCCGGCCCGCCGCAGGGCCAGGGCCTGGTTGGCGTCGATAAGCCCTTCCAGCTCCTCCCGCCGGGCGATCCCCCGGTGAGCCATAACTACAAGGTCACAGTCCAGCCCCCGCAGCTTCTCCCGGCTCTCCATCCCCATCCGGTGGGACAGGCAGTAGGGCAGCTTGGCGTCCAGCTGCTCCCTGGAGAGAAGGGCGTCCCCCACATAGCACACCCTGTCCGGGGTGAGGGTGGAAATATGCCCAACGGAGTGTCCCGGGGTCTGGAGGATCTGGAACTCCGCCCCGGCGAAGGAGAAGGGGCCGTCCCCATCTGGGATGAGCACGTCCGGCGTATGGACCAGTCCGGCGGCGTCCTGCTCCACCATGTCCGGGGAGAGGAGCAGAAAATAGCACTTCAGGCTCAGCAGGCTGGCGCACATCCCAGCCTCCCGGGAGGTGAGGGCCACGGGGATGTGGTATTTCTCCTGAAAATAGCGGTTGTTCCCCCCGTGGTCCACATGAGCGTGGGAGCACAGGATGCCCGCCGGAGTGAGGCCGTGGTCCAGCAGGGCCTGCTCCAGCTCCTCCCGCTCCTGAGCCAGTCCGGTGTCCAGCAGGACGCAGCGGCCGCCGTCCAGCCGGTAGAGGGGGATAAACTCCAGCCCCTCCAGCACCCAGGTATTTCCTTTGACTTGTCGCAGATTCATGGGGCACCTCACTCCGATTCCTTCCAGCGGACCGCAGCAAATCCATCTTCCCAGCTGATCCGGTCCACCGTTGTCTTATGGATCTCAAAACAACTCAGGGGGCGATCCCGAAATCCTTCCTTATCTTTTAAATGTTCGATCGCTCCCTGTGCATTGGCCTCTGAGGAAAAAATACCGATCAGTTTTTCCTCGTCATGGACGCCAAAGTCATCTTTTTGCTCATATATGTGATACAGCATAAAAACATCCATAGATCGTCCTCACAGATCAACCGCCGCCATTTTGCTTCAAATACACCATCAGCACCGCCACATCCGCCGGGGACACCCCGGATACCCGGCTGGCCTGTCCCAGGTTTTGGGGCCGAATGCGGTCCAGCTTCTGCCGGGCCTCCAGCCGCAGGCCCTGGATGACGCTGTACTCCAGCCCCTCCGGGAGCGGGGTGCGCTCCAGCCGCTTCATCTCTTCCACCTGGCGGAGCTGGCGGCTGATATAGCCCTGATATTTCACGGTGATCTCCACCGCCTCCTGCACGGCCGGCGGGAGCTCCGGCCGGGCCGGATCCAGGGCGGCCAGCTCCCTGTACCGAATGGGGGGGCGTCGGAGCAGGTCGGCCAGCCGGGCCCCGTTGGGAGCGGCGGGCTCTCCGCGGCTGCGGAGGAACTCCTCCAGCGCGGGGCTGGGGGCCACGCCGGCGTGCTCCAGCCGCCTGCACTCCCGGTCCACCGCGGCATATTTGGCCTCCACCGCCTCCAGCTGTGCCTGGGGTACCAGCCCCAGTTTGCAGCCGATGGCGGTCAGCCGCTGGTCCGCATTGTCCTGACGGTGGAGCAGGCGGTACTCCGTCCGGGAGGTCATCATCCGGTAGGGCTCATTGGTCCCCTTGGTGACCAGGTCGTCGATGAGCACCCCAATATACCCCTGGTCCCGGCGGAGGATCAGAGGCTCCTTCCCCTGGAGTTTCAACGCGGCGTTCACACCGGCAATGAAACCCTGGGCGGCGGCCTCCTCATAGCCGGAGGAGCCGTTGAACTGCCCTGCCCCGTACAGTCCGGCGATCTTCTTCGTCTCCAGGGTGGGCTCCAGCTCGGTGGGGTCCACGCAGTCGTACTCGATGGCATAGGCGCACCGGGTCATTTCCGCCCGCTCCAGCCCGGGAATGGTGTGGAGCATCTTCATCTGCACCTCCTCCGGAAGGGAGGAGGAGAACCCCTGGATGTACAGCTCCTCTGTATCCAGGCCCATAGGCTCGACAAACAGCAGATGCCGCTCCTTGTCGGCAAAGCGGACCACCTTGTCCTCAATGGAGGGGCAGTACCGGGGCCCCACCCCCTCGATGACCCCGGAGAACAGGGGGGAGCGGTCCAGATTGGCCCGGATGACGGCGTGGGTCTCTGGCGTGGTGGAGGTGAGCCAGCACACAGCCCGGTTGGCCGGCTGCTCCCGGGTAGAAAAGGAGAAGGGCTGGGCGTCCTCGTCCCCCGGCTGGACCTCCAGTTTGGAGAAATCCACGCTACGGGCGTTTACCCGGGGGGGCGTCCCCGTCTTGAAGCGGCGGATGGACAGACCCAGATCCACCAGGCACCGGGTCAGGGGCAGGGCGGCAGCCAGGCCGTCTGGCCCGGAGTCCCGGACCACCTCGCCCACGATGGTGCGTCCCCCCAGATAGGTGCCGGTGGCCACGACAGCCGCCTTCACACGATAAACAGCTCCAGTGTGGGTGACCACGCCGGACACTCCACCGCCTTCCGTGAGGATCTCCACCACCTCGGCCTGCTTTACCCACAGGTTTTCCTGAAGTTCTAGGGTGTGTTTCATCACCTTCTGGTACTCCCGCCGATCCGCCTGGGCCCGCAAAGACCACACAGCGGGCCCCTTCCCTCGGTTCAGAATGCGGTACTGGATACAGGCCCGGTCAGCGGCCCGGCCCATCTCACCACCGAGGGCGTCCAGTTCCCGGACCAAGTGACCTTTTCCAGTGCCGCCGATGGCCGGGTTGCAGGGCATATTACCCACTGCATCTAAGTTGACAGTAAAGCACAGGGTGCGCAGCCCCATCCGCGCGGCAGCCAAGGCAGCCTCGATGCCCGCATGGCCCGCACCGATGACTGCGATGTCAAATTCTCCTGCGTCGTAGCGAATCATAGCATATTCCTCTTTGCTTCCGATCTGGTCCCGGGCGTCCGCCGCCTGGGAACCGGGATATTGTATCACAGTTTGACCATAGGGACAAGAGGAGTCCAGGCCGCCCCGGCCTCTTTTCCTCCTCCGGCCCGGCACAGGGGAAAAGCTGGAATATCCCGGGGACAGGCGGGACAGAATAACAGCAGATCATGGGAGCAGGGCGCGCCGCAGCTCCTAGAAAGGACGTGACATACATGGTAAAGGGCATCACCCGCCAGGTCATCCTGGTCAAATCCCCCGACCCAAAGCTGTTTGAAGAGGCGATCTTCATCGTGAAGGAGGAGGCGCTGGCCCGGGAGGGGGTCAGCGCCGACCAGGTGCTCCGCCAGGCCAGGCAGGCGGCGGACGGATATTTGAAAGGGAGCCGGGCCTGGGACCGGAGGCTGGGCCGGTTCGCCGGGCTGGCCGGTCCCTTCTGGGGGGCGGCGGGGGCCCTGCTGGCCTCCGGCGTCTGGTGCGCCTGGCTGTTTTTATAAAGAATAAAAGACAGGAGACCATGCAAAAGGCCGGGGCTTTCACGGAGGCCCCGGCCTTGTCTTACCCTTTTTTCAGCGGCATCCATAGAATTTTTTCATATTTCTATGGGAGGCCGGAGAAAAACGTGATATAATTTAGCCAAACAGACGAGAGGGAGGGATCCGGCATGGAGCAGGAGAAGCGCCGCCTGCGGAGGCGGGCCGCCCGGTGGGAGCGGCGTCTGCTCACCGCCCTGGCCACGGCGCTGAGCGCCGAGCTGTTCGTCAACGTGTGGGTGGACAACTTCCGGGTATCAGGGGCGGTGGTGCTCTACCCGGTGCTGCTGGTGACCCTGATGCAGGACAGCCGGAAACCGGACACCGGGGTGCTCTCCAGCTGCATGGTACTTCTGGTGCGGTGCCTTCTGGGGATGCTGGGGGGCGCGGGGGCGGCGGAGATCCTGCTGCGTGAGTACCCGGGCGCCATCTTCTACCTCTGCTATGAGGGGCTGTTCTGTCTGGTCCTGCGGGACAGGGCGCAGGCATCTCTTCCCCAGCTGTGGCGGAGCTTCTGGCTATGCGATACCCTCTCCAACGTCATCAACCTCACCCTGTCCAAGGGCTCGCTCCCGGACCTGACCTCTCTGTCCGGCCTGGTGCTGCTGGGGCTGGCCCGGTCCCTGCTGGCTGCAGGGGTGCTGTGGGGGATCCGCCGATCCCGCCGGCTCCTGCTGGTGGAGGAGCACGAGCGCCGCTATCAGCGGCTGTTCCTCATGACTGCCAACCTAAAAAACGAGCTCTATTTTTTGAAAAAGGACGCGGAGAACATTGAGGGCATCATGACCCGGGCCTACCGGCTGTATGAGCAGCTGGGAGAGCAGAGCTGCCCGGAGGAGCTGCGGCAGCTGGCCCTGTCCATCGCCCGGGACGTCCACGAGGTCAAAAAGGACAACCTGAGCATCATCCGGGGCATCGAGGGCGAGGTGGCCGGCACCGGGACCGACAACGACGAGCAGATGTGGATCTCCGACCTGTTCCACATCCTCCAGGATACCATGGGACACATCCTGGGAGAAGAGCGGGAAAAGATCGCCATTCAATGCCACTATGAGACCGACTTCGCCACCGAGGAGCACTACCGCCTCATGTCCATCCTGAAAAATCTGGTGATGAACGCCGCCGAGGCTATCCAGAGCGGCCGGGGCACCGGAGCCATCTGGGTGGAGGAGCATCTGGTTGGGGAGGATCTGGTGTTCACCGTTCAGGACAACGGCCCCGGCATCTCCCCCCGTGCCATGCAGAACCTGTTCCGGGTGGGCTACTCCACCAAGTTCAACCCGGAGACGGGGAATATTAGCCGGGGGATCGGCCTGCCCGCTGTGGAGTTCATGGTCCAAGAGCTGGGCGGAACCATTCAGGTAGACAGCGGGCCGGGTACAGTCCCCGGCGGAACAGACGCCACAGGGGCCTGTTTTCGGGTGACCATCCCGAGGACGGCCATGGAGAAGGGAGCAGTATGAGGATCTATATTGTAGAGGACGACACCTCCGTGATCGGGATCCTGGAGGACATTGTGGAGGGAAACGAACTGGGCGTCGTGTGCGGTGACAGCGGCGGGGAACCGGCGAATCTGGGACAGATCCTGGCCCTGGACCCCGACCTGGTCCTGGTGGACCTGCTGATGCCGCAAAAGGACGGCATCCAGGTGGTGCGGGAGCTGAAGGAGCAGGGCTGCCGGGCTAAGTTCATCATGATCTCTCAGGTAAGCAATAAGGAGATGGTGGCCAAGGCCTATCTGGCCGGGGTGGACTTTTTCATCAACAAGCCCATCAACCTCATTGAGGTTCGCCAGGTCATCCTAAATGTGCGCCGCCAGCTGGAAAATGAGCGGGACCTCCACACCATTCAGAGCGTCTTTGCAGAAAAGGCCGCTCCGGTGGGACGGCGCAGCCGCCTGGAAGCCCAGCGCAAGCGGATCCAGACCACCCTGAGCCAACTGGGGATGGCAGGAGAAAAGGGCGCCCGGGACATCGTGGAGCTGTGTATGCTTCTTCTGGAGCAGGGGCAGCAGGTCAGTCAGGTGGGGGTCGGCGCCCTGTGCGCCCAGCTCAGCGACAGCCCCAAATCCATGGAGCAGAGGGCCAGGCGGGCGGTGGAGCGGGGACTGCACCACCTGGCCAGTTTGGGGCTGGAGGACTACGGCAACGAGATCTTCACCCTGTACGCCTCCCGCCTGTTCCCCTTTCAGGAGGTGCGGGCCGAGATGGCCTGCATCCAGGGCCGCGGGCCCAAGGGAAAGGCCAATCTCAAGCGTTTTCTGGACGGGATGCTGGTGCTGGTCGAAGAGGACTGAGCGCTGTTTCAGCCGCTGCTGCCAGCTGGATCCCTAGGTCTATAAAAAGAACCTGCCGCAGGCTTCTGGAGCCTGCGGCAGGTTCTTTTCTCTCTAACTCATATCTGAATCGGGATCTCAATCTGGGTAATATATTCGTCAAAACCATTGATAACACTTTCATTGATCCCTGTCTCATAAGAATATCCGTACAGTTCCAGACCATGCGCCCTGGCATAGGCGAGGATCTCCTCATAGCGGCCCGGGAGATTATCCCAGCTTCCCTTGCAAAAAGCCCTGAGATACTGACCGCCAGGGCGGATGTGCAGCCCTTTTTGAGTACTGAGGCGGGGCAATTCCACATACAGCGCTTCATACCGGTCATAACTCCCCTGGTGCAGCTGATCCACCGCGATCATGGAGCCATACACCGCATCGTGGAGGCGCTGCAAGCTGTACCGCTTTACCGCCCCGATCACCTGCTCCACATCAGCTGCCGTGGGTAACTCCTGCTCTACTGGTACCACAGCCAGGCAGCTTTTTTCCTTCTGAACCACACTGATTTCAGAAAGATCCAGGTGCAGCAATGCCATCATGTCCTGGTGGCGGCTCACCAGGGTCTTTTTCATTGTCCGTAGATGGGAGAGCCGCTCATCCAGCTCCCGGATCTGGGCGGACAGCAGTTTCTCCATACCAGAGGCAGAACGATGCTCCATAAACCCCTTGATCTCCGGGATGGAGACATTCAGCTCCCGGAGCATGAGGACCGTCTCCAGGGTGGAGCTCTGCTGATAGGTGTAGTAGCGGTACCCGTTTTCCCCGATCACGGCGGGGGTCACCATCCCCATCTCATCATACCACATCAGTGTCTTTTTCGTCACGCCGTGGATGGCCGCAAACTGGCCGATGGTGAACAGCTTCTGCCGCTGATCCAGCACAAAAATCCCCCCTTGACCGTCCTGTTACAGGATGGTTTATGATGGTACCAGTGTAACACGGGCGTCCCGGAGCTGTAAAGGCTCCCCGCGCCCCATACGGCAAAAAAGGCGTCAGGCCGGGGCCGTCTAATCCCATCATTCCACATCAAGGAGGCAAACAAACACCCTATGAAAACGATCTTCTCCAAGGTAACGCTGAGCGGAAGGCAAGTGGCCGGGCTGTCGGTCCTGGTGCTGCTGTCCGCTATCGGGCAGATGATGCTGCCCGCTCTTTTGGCCCGGATGATCAACAGCGGGGTGGCGGTGCAGTCCCGCTCCACGATCGGAGTCCTCGCCGTCATCATGGCAGTCATCACTGTGTTCTCCTGTCTTATCAATCTGGGTTCTGTCCGGCTGGCCTCCGGCATCTCCACCCAGTTTGCTTCCCAGCTCCGTGAGCGTGTGTTCGACAAGGTGCAGACCTTCTCCTCCGCTGAGATGGACCGCTTCGGGACGGCCAGCCTGGTCACCCGGAGCACCTCGGACATCACCAATGTGCAGAATTTTCTCTCCATGCTGCTGCGCATCGGCATCCTGGCTCCCATGATGGCGGTGGCCGGGCTGGTGTTCTCCTCCGCCACTGGGGGAAAGGTCAGCTCCGTACTGGCCATCGCCGTCCCAGTCCTGATCGCCGCCCTGTCTGCCATCGTGGTCCTGGCCTCCCGCTATTCCGTCAAGCTCCGCCGGAAGCTGGACAGGATCAACCGACTCTTCCTGGAGTCCCTGGAGGGAGTGCGGGTCATCCGGGCCTTCAACCAGCAGGAGACGGAGCGCGGCCGCTTCCGGCAGGCCAATCGGGACTACGCCCTGACCGCCATGGCGGCTGGGAGGATCACCAGCCTGCTCCTCCCCGCCATCAATGTGATCTTCGGCGTAACCACAGCGGCCATCCTGGGGCTTGGGGCCCACTATGTGGACACCGGGGCCATGGAGGTGGGCTCTCTGGTGGCCAACAGCCAGTATATCAGCATGGTGCTGACCTCTGTGATCATGCTGTCCCTGGTCATTATGATGTTTCCTACCACCTACGCCTGTGCCGCCCGCATCGCGGAGGTCCTGGAGACAGAGACCGGCATCCGGGACGGGGACTACCCCTTTAAGCAGCGCCCCCTGCGCTCCACGCTGGAGTTCCGCCATGTGACCTTCGCCTACCCCGGCGCGGACGAGCCGATCCTCAAGGACATCAGCTTTTCCGCCCACCCCGGCGAGGTCACCGCCATCATCGGCGGGACGGGGCGGGGCAAATCCAGCATTTTGAAGCTGATCCCCCGGCTCTATGATCCCCTCTTCGGGGAGATCCTGGTGGACGGCGTCAACATCCGGCGGTACCGCGTGGACGATCTGCGCTCCATCATCGGGTATGTGCCCCAGAAAAACGTCCTCTTCTCCGGCGACATCGCCTCCAACCTGAACTTTGGGAAGGAGGACGGCACGGAAAAGGACTGGGCCCGCGCCGCCGGGATCGCCTGTGCGGCGGAATTCATCGCCAAAAAACAGGGCGGCTACCACGACCCCATCGCCCAGGGGGGCTCCAACCTGTCCGGCGGCCAGCGTCAGCGCATGGCCATCGCCCGGGCTCTGATAAAGCGCCCAGAGATCTACGTCTTTGACGACAGCTTCTCCGCCCTGGACATGAAAACCGACCAGACCCTGCGCCAAAATCTGAAGGAGAGCATGGGGGAGGCCGCCATCATCCTGGTGGCCCAGCGGGTCAGCACGATCCTGGACGCGGACCGCATCCTTGTGGTGGATGACGGCCGGATCGTGGGCCAGGGGACCCACGGGGAGCTGCTGCGCACCTGTCCCCTGTACCGGGAGATCGCGGAGATCCAGCTGGGAAAGGAGGCTGTCTGACATGAGCCGCCGAGCCATATTCCAGCGCCTGCTGGGTTATTTGAAGGAGCACCGCCTGTCTCTGTTCCTCTGTATGCTGTCCGCCGTGATCAGCACGGCCTTTCTGGTCCTGGCCCCCTTCCTCGTCGGGCGGGTGACCACCGCGCTGTTCGCCAGCATCGCGGACGGCGTCTTTTACTGGGATACCATTCTCTGTCTGCTGGCCGCATTGGTAGCCCTGTACCTGATTTCTCAGCTGTTCACCTTCCTCCAGGGCTTCGGCATGGCCCGGATCACCGCCCATGTGATGCAGAAGCTCCGGAGCGACATCGACGGGAAGATGCACCGGCTGAAGCTGGATTATTACGACACCCACACCCACGGCGATATTCTCAGCGTCATTACCAACGATGTGGACACCATCAACAATGCCATCAGCCAGAACCTCACCTCTGTGGTGACCCAGATCACCACCGCCGTGGGCGTGCTGGTGATGATGCTGGCCATCAGCCCCGCACTGACTGTCATCCCGGTGGTCATGGTCCCCCTGTCCCTGCTGAGCGCCGCAGGGATGATGAAGGCCAGCGAAACATACTACGGGCAGCAGCAGGATCTGCTGGGCGCTCTGAACGGATATGTGGAGGAGATGTACAACGGTCAGCAGGTGGTCCAGGCCTTCAACCACCAGAAGCAGGCCAAGGCGGAGTTCCGGGCGCTGAACGAGGCCCTGCGGGACAGTGCCCGAAAGGCCGAGGTGACCGCAGGCTCCGTCAGCCCCATCACCACCCTGGTCAACGACATGGGATATGTGGTCTGCGCCGCCATCGGCTGCCTCTGGGCCATTGCGGGGAAGCTCGCTGTTGGCAGCGTCCAGGCCATGCTGGAGTACACCTGGCGGTTTGCCGAGCCCTTCTCTTCTCTGGCGGGCATGGTGGGCAGCTTCGGCGCGGCTATGGCGGCGGGCGGGCGCATCTTTGCCCTTCTGGACGCCGAGGAGGAGGTCCCGGATCCCCAGTCCCCAGCCGTCCCCAGGGAGCACAGCGGCCGCGTGGTCTTTCACCAGGTCCAATTCGGCTATACCCCGGACCGCCTGCTGATGAAGGGGGTGGACCTGGCGGTGGAGCCCGGCCAGAAGGTGGCCATCGTGGGCCCCACCGGCGCAGGAAAAACCACGCTGATCAATCTGCTCATGCGGTTCTATGAGCTCAGCGGCGGCTCCATCCAGGTGGACGGCGTTGACATCCGGCAGATGTCCCGGGCGGAGCTGCGGGACCGCTTCGGCATGGTCCTTCAGGACACCTGGCTGTTTGAGGACGCCATCGCCGACAACATCGCCTATGGGGAGCCGGATATGGACCGGGAGAAGGTGATCGCCTCGGCCCGCTCCGCCTGCGCCCACAGCTTCATCAAAACCCTTCCCGGCGGCTATGACATGGTGCTGAGCAAGGGGGCGGAGAACATCTCCCAGGGGGAGCGCCAGCTCATCACCATCGCACGGGCCATCGCCTCCGACCCCGAGATCCTGATCCTGGACGAGGCCACCAGCAATGTGGACGTCCACACGGAGGTCCTGATCCAAAAGGCCATGGCGGAGCTGATGAAGGGGCGCACCAGCTTTGTCATCGCCCACCGGCTGTCCACCATCCGGGACGCGGACATGATCCTGTATATGGAGGACGGCGACATCCAGGAGATGGGCGGTCACGAGGAGCTGTTGGCCCGTCAGGGCAGGTATGCCGCGCTCTATCACAGCCAGTTCGGCTGACCCACTCTGTCCCCAGCGCCGTACAGCACAAAGCCTGTGGAGCATGCGGCCCCGCCGCGTGCTCCACAGGCTGATTTGTTACGGCCTCCCCCGCCCTCAGGACAGCAGGATGCGGTCGTTATCCAGATTTTTCCCGGCTCCTGCCCGGAAGCGCTCCAGCAGGCCGGACACGGTCAGTCCGGACCGCTCCTCCCCCCGGACGTCCAGAATGATGTTCCCGGAGTCCATCATCAGGGTGCGGTTGCCCAGCTCCAGAGCCTGGTGCATATTGTGGGTGACCATAAGGGTGGTGATCCGGTGCTCCGCTACCACCTCCCGGGTGATCCGCAGCACCTTTTCGGCGGTGCCGGGGTCCAGGGCGGCGGTGTGCTCGTCCAGCAGCAGCAGCTTTGGGGGGACCAGCGTAGCCATGAGCAGGGTGAGGGCCTGCCGCTGCCCGCCGGACAGCAGCCCCACCGGCTGCCCCATCCGGTCCTCCAGGCCCATCTCCAGTCTGGCCAGCTGGTCCCGGAACAGGGCCCGGTCCGCCTTGCTGGTGCGGCTGAAGAAGGCGTGCTGGTGCTTGGCAGTGCGGAGATAGGCCAGGGCCAGATTCTCCTCGATGGTCATGTGGGGGGCGGTCCCCCGCATGGGGTCCTGGAACAGGCGGCCCAGCACCCGGCTGCGCCGGTACTCCGGCTGGAAGGTGATGTCCTCCCCCGCCAGGGTGATGGAGCCCTCATCCACATAGAAGCCCCCGGCGATGGCGTTGAACAGGGTGCTCTTGCCCGCGCCGTTGGAGCCCACGATGGTGACGAAGTCCCCGGGCTCCAGGTGGAGGGACAGGCCGCTGAGGGCCTTCTTCTCATTGACCGTGCCGGGGTTGAAGGTCTTGGAGATATGTTCCAGCTTCAGCATGTTACATTCCTCCCCTCTCCGCTCTGGCGGCGGCCTTGCGCCGCTGGAAGGCGGCCCACCGCCGGACCTCCGGGGCCGCGATGGCCGCGGCGACGATGACGGCGGACACCAGCTTCATATAGTCGGCGGGGACTTGGCAGCGCAGGGCGGCGGCGTAGAGCAGGCGGTAGATGATGCTTCCCAGGATCACCCCCGCCACCCGGCGGACCATCCCCCCCTTACCGATGAGGGTCTCGCCAATGACCAGAGCGGCCAGGGCCAGCACCACCATGCCGGTGCCGCCGTTCACATCGGCGAAGGTGTTGTACTGGGCCGCCATGGCCCCGGCCAGGCCGGTCATAGCATTGGCCAGGCACAGGCCCACGGTGATGGTGAAGTTTGTGTTGATGGAGGATGCCCGCACCATATCCATATTGTCCCCTGTGGCCCGGACAGACAGGCCCAGCCGGGTGCCCAGAAACAGCACCAGCGCGGCGGCCAGGGCCAGCACGATGAGGGCGGTCACCGCCAGCTTATACCAGCTCCCGGCAAACCCGGCTCCCTTGGCCAGGGTGTAGATGGTGTCCGTCTGGAACAGGGACTGGTTGCTCTTGCCCATGACCATCAGGTTGACGCTGTACAGGCCGATGTTGGTGATGATGCCCGCCAGGATGGAGGGGACGGACAGCTTGGTCTGCAAAAACGCGGTGATGAAGCCGGCGGCCGCCGCCGCCAGCATCCCCGCCGGAAGGGCCAGCACCGGGTGTCCGGACAGGCACATCATGGCGGACACGGCACTGCCCAAAACAAACGCACCGTCCGTTGTCATATCGGCGATATTTAAGATGGAAAAGCTGAGAAACAGGGCCATGGCGACGGGGGCGTAGAGAAAGCCCGCCTCCAGAGCGGCCCGGATGATGGTCAGCACGATGAATCGCTCCTCTCACATACATCAGGCCATCCCCTCCGCCCAAGAGGCGGAGGGGATGGCGCGGGTCACAGGCATGGAAAGCCTCAGTCCTGGGTGGTCTGGACCTCCACCAGCTGAGAGCCCATATCGGCAAATTTGGAGTAGTCCGCGCCCAGGGCAGCGGCGGTCTCAGTGTTGACAGTGATAATGTCCCCGGCCACGGTGACATACTCCGGGATCTGGCCGGTGGTGAGCACCTCCACCGCCAGGTCCGCAGTCTGGCTGCCCAGGTCGGTGTAGTTCACGCCGCAGGTGGCGAAGGCCCCGTTGCGGACAAAGGAGTCCGCGCCGGCGTAGTGGGGGATGCCAGCATCCGCCAGGGTGGGGGCGATGGCCAGCTCAGCGGCCTGGACCACGTTGTCGGTGGGGGTGAACACTGCGTCCACCTGGCCCGTCATGGAGCTGACGGCGGCGATGATCTCGTCAGAGGTGTTCCCTGTCTTTTCCAGATAGCCGATTCCCTTGCTGTCCAGGTACGCCTTGGCGTCCTCGATGGCGGGAGCGCTGTTCACCTCAGAGGTGGAGTAGAGCAGGCCCACCGTCTGGATGTCGGGGTCCTGGGCCAGCATCATATCCAGCAGCAGCTCCACGTTCAGTGCGTCGCTGGTCCCGGTGACATAGGGGATGCCGGTGAGCTTGGCTACCTCAGGATAGCTGACGGTGCCGTACACCACCGGGGTCTGGGTGGGCTCCGCCGTGGCTACCATCTGCTGGGCGGCGGTGGTGCCGATGGGGATGATGACGTCATAGCCGTCGGCGATGATCTGGGCGCCGATCTGGGACAGGGTGGAGGGGTCGTTGTTGCCGTTAAAGTCCTCGTAGTCGATGGTCACGTTCAGCTCCGCCTCCCGGGCGTCCAGCTGGGCGATGATGGCGTCCCGGATCTCATTCATGGATGCGTGGTCCAGCTGCCGCACGATGGCTACCTGATAGACGCCGTCGGCCGGGGCGGAGGAGCCGGAGCCGGAACCGTTGGAAGCAGCGCTGCCGGAGCCGCCGGAGCAGGCGGCCAGGGACAGGGCCAGGGACAGGGAGAGCGCCGCGGTCAGAAGCTTCTTCATGGTGTTGTTTTTCATTACAATGACCTCCATATTGCCCGGTTTCGGGCTGAAATTGGTTCGGGTGGGCGATGGAGGGGCCGCTGCCAACGGCCTGTGCCGGAGTATAAAAAAACAGCCCCTTATCCCATCCATGGGACAAGAGCTGCACTCCTGCGATACCACCCAAATTGACGTTTTGCAACGTCCGCTCGCTTCACGCGCCATCACGCGTGCCCGGTGGATAACGGGTGGGTCCCCGTCGGCATCTACTTAGGCTCCCATCCTGGTCCCCCGTTCAAGCCGCCCTCGAAAGTCCATTCGCCCGGCCGCGCCCCGCCCCGATCTCACCACCCGGGACTCTCTTTGGGTTTGCCGCACCGGCTACTCCTCTTTCTCAAAGGTTTGCGCATCATTGACTTGTTTGGTGCCATTATATGCACCCCGGTCCCGCTTGTCAAGTCTTTTTTTCTGAAAATCAAAACTTTCCGGGGAGGGGGCCGGCCGCCCCCTCCCCGTGCCGGTCAGCCCCGGTACAGCCCGGCCCGCTCCAGCCTGCCCCGGAGCATAGGCCCAAAGGTCATGGCCAGCAGCATCTTGACCGCATCTCCGGGGATGAAGGGGAACACGCACAGGCCCAGTGCGGCGGACACCGTGCTGTCCATGGAGAGGCAGAACCACGCCGTACCGAAGGCGTAGCACACCGCCGTGGCTGCGGCCATTCCCACGAACTGGACCGCCCGGTTCCGGGAGTGGTCGATCACCAGTCCAGCCAGCACCGCCATGGGCACAAAGCCGATGATGTAGCCGCCGGTGGGGCCCGCCAGCTTTCCCAGCCCCCCAGTAAAACCGGAGAATACTGGCACCCCCACCATGCCGATGAGCATATAGACCACATAGCTGGCCGTCCCCCACTTCCAGCCCAGCAGGTACAGGGAGAGGTAAATCGCCAGGTTGGTCAGGGAGATGGGCACCGGCCCGATGGGGATGGCCATGGGGGCCAGCACACAGGTCACCGCCGCCATCAGGGCGGTCATCGCCAGGGCATACGTCTTGTTCTTCTGTCCAGCCGCGCCGGAGGTCATCTGATCCTGCATCATAGTTTCTCCTTCTCTCCGGTTTGTCACAGCTGATAGCCCAGGGCCCGGAACATGGCCGCGTCCCCCGCCATGCTGGTCCCGGTGGTGGTGAGCATATCCCCGGTGATGGCCGCGTTGGCCCCGGAGCGGAACAGCTCCGCCCCGCCGCCGGAAAACTGGCCCCGTCCGGCGGCCATCCGGATCCAGGCGGTGGGATTGAGGTAGCGGAAGATGGCGACCGCCCGGAGGACCTCCTCGTTGGTGATGAGCTCCAGATCCCCGAAGGGGGTGCCGGGGATGGGCCGCAGGATGTTCAGCGGGATGGAGCCGATCCCCAGCGCCGCCAGGTCCAATGCCATGTCGATCCGGTCTTCCCAGGTCTCCCCCATCCCCAGGATCCCGCCGGAGCACACATCCAGCCCCGCCGCCTGGGCCCGCCGGATGTTGTCCACCTTGTCCTGATAGGTGTGGGTGGTGCAGATGTGGGGGAAATAGCGGCGGGAGGTCTCCAGATTGGCGTGGATGCGGTCCACGCCCGCCGCCTTCATCCGCTCAAACTCCTCCTGCGTCTGAAGGCCGTGGGAGGCGCACAGCTCCACCCCGGTCTCCCGGCGCAGCCGCCGGTAGGCGGACAGGGCCCGCTCCAGGTCCTCCCCCTTCAGGCTCCGCCCCGCGGTGACGATGGAGAAGCGGCGGGCCCCTGCCGCCTCATCCCGGCGGCAGGCCGCCAGGATCTCATCTTCCGCCAGGAAGGGGTATTCCTCCGCCTGGGTGCGGTAGTGGCAGGACTGGGCGCAAAATTTGCAGTCCTCTCCGCACTGGCCGCTGCGCCCGTTGACAATGGTGCACAGGTCGGCCCGGCTGCCGCACAGGGCGGACCGGATCCGGTCCGCCCCCCGGCACAGCGCCTCCAGCTCCGCCTCCACCAGGGGGAGGGCCTCCTCCCGGCTGCCCAGCCGCCGGCCCGCAATAATTTCTTCTGCCAAACTGTTCACAGGAACTCCTCCATATCGTAAACCTTATTCTATTTGCAGTATACTTTTTTTCTCTCTCATTGTCAACTATAATATTCTTTAGTTTACAAATATCTCCCACTCCCTGGTTTCGAGCCGTATTTCTTGCATTTTGTTCCCCCCTCCGCTATAATAGAAAGCCTGAGGCGGGCCACACAGCCCTGCCCATTCCCACTTGAGAGGAGCATATTCATGCGACGACTTTGCTTCAGACGCGGCCTGTCCGCCGCGGTCCTGCTTACCATGACCCTGTCCCTGGCCCTCCCCGCCTCCGCCGCCGACCCCCTGGCCTCCGGCGGCTTTGCGGAGGTGCTCATCTCCGCCCAGGATACAGACGTCCCCCAGACCACCCTTCAGCTGTCCCTGTACGAGCGGAACAAGGATGGCCGTTTCCAGGCAGTGGACACGCTGGACTTTGACACTCCGGTCAACCGCGTGACCAAGGACGCGGAGTTCCACCTGATTCCCCAGACCGCCCAGGTCACCCTGACGGTGGACTACCTCACTGACCTGAACGGGGACGGGCTGTATGAGCTGCTCAGCAGCCAGGAGGCCCCGGTGTGTGACGTGCTCACCTCTTCCGGCGTGCTCACCGCCGCCAGCAGCGGCGTCTCCACCACTCTAACAGCTGGAACGACCTACACCCTTACCGCCGCCAGCCTGCTCAAGCGGGGCCAGGCCGCCATTCAAGACCGCACCGCCAGCGGCAGCGCCAGCCACCTCTCCGGCATGACCGGAGGCCAGACCGCCGCCGACTCCATCCTCTATATGATCACTGTGAACTACCACTCCGCCCGCGACAACGCGGACTATGAGCTGTGCTACTACCTCAATCTGTTCGACCAGCTTCCCGCCCCCTCCGCCGCCGATTATCAGGATGTCCCGCCCGGCGCATGGTATTACGGCGCGGTGGACTATGTGGTTTCTCAGGGCCTGCTCTCCGGCTCCAGCCGCAGCCACTTCTCTCCGGAGCAGCCCCTGAACCGAGCCATGCTGGCTCAGGTCCTGTTCCAGCTGGCCGGACAGCCGGACGGCGGCCTGACGCACTTTACCGATGTGCCTGACACCGCTTGGTGCTATTCCGCCGTCTCCTGGGCCGTCTCCCGGGACATTATGAGCGGTGTGGACGGCGAGACCTTCGCCCCCGAGCGCCCGCCCACCCGGCAGGAGCTTGCCCTCACCCTCTTCTGCTATGCCAAGGAGGCCGGACTGGATACCAAAAAGCGCGCCGAACTGACCCCCTACTCCGACGCCGACCAGGTGGCCGGCTGGGCCCGGGAGGCCGTGGAGTGGGCAGTGGCCCAGGGCCTGCTGGCCGGCCGCAGCGCCGGAGGTGTCCAGACCCTCGCCCCGCTGGGCACTGTCACCCGGGCGGAATTCTCCGCCGTGCTCAAGACTCTGTGTGAGACCGTCCTGCCCAAGCAGTGACCGCCCCGCTCATCCCCGCGGTTTCGGCCGCGGGGATATTTTTTCTCCCGCCGTCTCCTTTTGGGGTTAAAGTTTGGAATATTTGTCCAAACTATTCATACCCTCAGGATACAGAGGCTCCCGCGCCCCCTCCGCTCCGGCGCGGCCCCGAGAAAGGAGACGCCCATGACCCACGCCCTGTTTTCCCCCCGCCGCCGAGAGCACGCTGCCCGGGAGGCGGAGCGCCAGGAGCTGCTGGCCTCTCTGGCCAGCACCCGCACCCTGATCCAGCAGGCCTATGGCGGCTTCAACACCGTCAGCGACAGCGACCTCATCGAGTCCTATGTCTTTGAGATCAAGGCCCTCCAGTCCCGGTACGACTATCTGCTCCGCCGGGTCAAAGAGCTGGAGTGCGCCCCGTGACCGGGGCCTCCACCCCTTGGCTGGCGCTGGGGCTGCTCCTGCTGGCCGGGCTGGCCCTGCTCCGCCGCCCCCTGGGCCAGTTGCTCCGGCTGGCGGTGCGCTCCTCCGTGGGGCTGGCCGTTCTGGCCTTGTTCAGCCAAGTAAGTCCCCTCATCGGCGTCAGTCTGGGAGTCAACCCGATCAACGCCCTGGTGCTTGGGGTCCTGGGGGCCCCCGGCTTCGGCCTTCTGCTGATGCTCCAGTGGGCCCTGCGCTAGTCCTTTGCTTTTTCTCAGCCTCCATGCTATAATGGCCGTCGGCGGGTGTTCTGACGCCTGTTAAGGAGCGCGAGAGAAGGAGAGGACGATCCCTATGAAGCTGGAAAACGATCTGCGCAGCGACCCCATCCGGCCGCTGGTCCTGCGCATCGCCATCCCCAGTATGCTGGCCCAGTTCGTCAGCGTGCTGTACAGCGTGGTGGACCGGATGTACATTGGAAACATCGCCCAGGTGGGCAGCCTGGCTCTGGCGGGGGCCGGCGTGTGCGGACCCATCGTCACTATGCTCGGCTCGGTGGCCTTCTGGGTGGGGGTGGGCGGCTCCCCCCTCATCAGCATCCGCATGGGTGAGGGGCGGCAGGAGGAGGCCCGGCGCGTCCTGGCCAACTGCTTCCTGCTCCTCACCTGCCTGGCCCTGGCGCTGACAGGGCTGGCCTATGCCACCCGGCGCCCCGCCCTTCTGCTGTTCGGCGCCAGCCCGGAGACCCTGCCCTATGCCATGGACTACTACTCCTATTACCTCACCGGCACGGTATTTGCCCTACTGTCCACCGGGATGAACCAATTCATCATCTGCCAGGGTTTTGCCAAGAAGGGAATGCAGTCGGTGATGCTGGGGGCGGTGCTCAATATCATTCTGGACCCGGTCTTTATCTTCCTGCTGGACCTGGGCGTCAAGGGGGCGGCCATCGCCACCGTGCTCAGCCAGCTGGCAAGCTGTCTGTTTGTGCTTCGTTTTCTGTTCGGTCCGATTCCGCCGTTGCGCATCACCTTCGGCGGATACAGCCTGCGGACCATGCTGCGTATCCTGCTCACCGGCCTGACCCCCTTTGTCATCATTGCGGTGGATAATATGATGATCATCGCCCTCAACGCGGTGCTCCAGCGGTACGGCGGCCCGGAGCAAGGGGACCTGCTGGTAGCCGCGGCCACCGTCGCCCAGAGCTTCATGCTGGTGGTCACTATGCCTCTGGACGGCATCGCTGCCGGGACGGCCTCTATCCTGGGGTACAACCTGGGGGCCGGCCAGCCCAAACGCATCCTGGAGGCCCAGAAGTACACCCTGCTCCTCTCCCTGGCCTATACCACCACTCTGTGCCTGATGGGGCTTCTGCTGGCCGCCCCCTTCACCCATATTTTTACACCGGATCCTCAGATTTCTGCCCTGGCCGTGACTGTCATCCGCATCTTTTCCATCGGTGTGATCCCACTGGCGGTGCAGTACACCATTGTAGAAGGACTGAACGGCATGGGGATGATGCAGTTTTCCCTCCCCCTGTCCTTCTTCCGAAAGGCTGTCTATTTCGCGGCCCTGTTCACTCTGCCCGCCACCTTCGGTGCGGCGTCCACCTTCTGGGCGGAACCCATCTCCGACCTGATACCACCTCTGGTCACCGCGCTTTTTTACTGGCGGAAGCTGGGCTGGATCCAGGAACAGGCCCTGAGCCACCGGACGGCCCAGGATTCCAGCAATGTTTCCATCACGCACTGAACCGGACGCTCCACGGGACGTCCGGTTCCATTTTTGTATGAAAAACCGGGGTACGTTCCTACTGGGAACGCACCCCGCACAGCTTGTCAAAGAACGCCAGTTCTCAAAACACGAGGACTGGCGTTTTATCATTAAACGGGGCAAAAATCATGAT